>Ga0222714_10001357_pt1 | contig 27583 bp, 34 predicted proteins | sample C33_3DmetaG_FD_165048 | JGI IMG/M metagenome (GOLD analysis project Ga0222714, IMG submission 165048) | Estuarine water microbial communities from San Francisco Bay, California, United States - C33_3D | ecosystem: Environmental > Aquatic > Marine > Unclassified | place: USA: California...
AAATCTATACAAGATTCTAGCATCAACACTGGCAAATTACGCAATTTGACTTCTAGTGTTGCTAGAAGCTTTAGTCAATATGCGGAATTATTAGAAAAAGCTAAATCAACAGGTAAGTCTTCTAACAAAATACAGGAACTAGGTAATAAAGTTTCTAGACAAGCTGCAGAAATAGCAGAACTTCAGAGCAGAGCTGCGTTGGAATATAACAAAGCATTACAAAGTAGAAGAGAAATAGAAGAGAAGTTAGCCAATGCCACAGGGGACCAAGCAAAAAATTTGCAGGGTCAATTAAAACAGGCTATCAAAATAGAGAAAAACGCTAAAAACTTAAGTAGCGGTCTAAATGACGCAGCTTTTGAAGCACAAAGATTTAGAGATGCTGTTAAAGAAGCTGCTGAAGCATCTGCAGAGGCTAGTAAAAGCGTACAAATTATGGCAGGTATTGCAGATTTATTTGAAACCCTAGGTGTAGGTAAACTTGCTCCCGAATTTCGAAAAGCTGCTGATGCTATAAAAAAAGCCAAACTTGAAGGCAAAGGATTTGTAAAATCGTTAAGTGCAGGTTTAGGAGAACTTGCTAAAGGGTTTAGTAAACTATCTTTAGTGTTTCTAATCTCTCAACTAAAAAAGTTTGACACAAGCTTATCAGGTATAGCTAACAATCTTAACGTTTCTAGAGAAGTTGCTTTGCGGTTAAACGATGAAATGATTAACCTCTCTAAAAATAGTAAAGGAGTGTTAATCAACTCATACGAACTTAATCAAGCTCTTACATCAATAAACGATTTATTAGGTACTGTAGGTACACAATTTGGCAATTCTGCAGAATTTAGTAATGCTTTACTTAAGACAAATGTAATTCTTACCAAAAGACTAGGACTAACTAACCTAGAAGCAGCTGGATTATCACAATACTTAATTGCAGCAAATGCTAACGCTGAAAAACTTACTGGGCAAGTAGGTCAATTTAATGCTGAAAATTTTGTACAAAGTTTAGCAGGTGCAGTTAAAGTTTTAAATGTAGCAGAAGAAACAGCCATAGACTTTAAAGATGTACTTAAAGACATTACAACATCAAGTGCCGCTACACTTGTAAATGCAGAAAAATTCCCTGGAGGTATAAGACAAGCTGCTATAAATGCAAGAAAATTTGGATTTAGTTTATCTCAGGTTGAAAAAACAGCACAAGGATTATTAAATTTTGAACAATCTATTGGCTCAGAATTAGAAGCAGAACTACTCATAGGAAGAAATCTTAATTTAGAACAAGCTCGTTTAGCAGCTCTCAAAGGAGATACAGCCAAACTAGCAGAAGAATTAAATAAAAATGTAGGTACATTTGCTGACTATCAAAATTATAACGTAATACAACAACAGGCATTAGCAGATGCTGTTGGTATGACTACTGATGAGTTAGCTAAAACATTAATGCAACAAGAAGCATTAGGTAACGTTACCAACTCGTTTAAAGAAAGTATAGCAGGATTAAATGCAAATGAATTAGCTGCGTACACTGAAGCAATAAAAAATAACACCTCTTTAACTGCTGCTGAAAAAGAGAGGTTGTTAAATCTTGAAGCAAGAGGTGCTACTTTAGAAGATCAAATCAAAAAAGAATTAGCATTAATTGCTAGTTTAAAAGAACAAGCCTCACAAACAACAGATCAAGTAAAAAAACAAGAACTGTTAGATAAAGCAGCTAAATTAAGAGCAAGTTTAGATAATTCACAAGGTGCAGCTCAACTAGCAATCCAACAAGAAAATTTATCTAATCAGGAAAAAATACAAAGAGCAATGTTAAAAGTTGCTGAAGCTGTAGATAGAATATTCTCTCGTACCGGTTTTATGGAGGGGTTAGATAAAGCAGTTGATGGATTTATTAAACTAGCTAACATTGCCGACAGTATTGCAACAGGTGTTATTGCTATCACTGGAGCTTTTGCAAAAATGAGATTAAGAAAAGTTTTTGTAGAAGGATTTAAGTCTATAGGTAGTATAATAGACAAAATAAAAAGCTTCTTTTCCGGTCCAAGCATATCAAATGTAGTGGAAGGCGGTGTAAAAGAAGGTACCAAAGACTTTGCAAAATCTGCAGGTTCACAAGCTGCTAAAGCAGGGGGAAAGACAGTTACAAAGGCAGCAGGAGAAACCGTTATCAAACAAGCAATAAAAACAGGAGCAGTTGCTGCTGCAAAGCAGTCTAGTAGTGCAGTTACAAAATCACTACTTAAAAAAATTCCTGTTATAGGTGCTTTAGCGTCTATACCATTTGCAATGTACAGAGCTAATAAAGGAGACTGGACAGGAGCTGGAATGGAAGTTCTATCAGGGTTAGTTTCAACAATACCTGGAGTAGGTACTGCCGGTTCGGTAGCTATTGATGCTGCACTGTTTGCAAAAGATATTAACAATGCAATAAAAACTCCTGAACCAACCAGTCAGGAACAAGGAATTGTACCTAATGAACTTAAAACCAAAGAGGATACTAAAATCACAGGTAATAGTTTAGATGTAGAAGATTTTACTATACGTTCTAACCCTAAAGATACCTTAGTGATGGCCGGTGGCACTAAATTTGGTGAAGAAACTAACGAACTGTTAAAAGAGTTAATACAGGCAGTAAGAAGTGGGGGAGATGTATTCCTTGACGGTAATAAGGTAGGTAATAGTTTAATGCTTGCTACCAGTAAAACAACATAACACTATTTATATAAAAAAGATAATCATGGGAATCAAAAAATCATTCGAAACAAAACCTTCTGGGTTAAGTGCAGGAGTTAATCCTAAAAAAACATCTGCTCAAGTATTTGAAGCAGAGTTTGGTAAAAGAACTGGTTTACACATTGACAAAAAAGGAAATCATTTAGATCACGTTACAACAACTAACGGAACTTCTGCATACAGTCCTTTTTCAAGCGGAACCAGATACCGTAATCCAGAAGGATAATTTTAACCTACATTCATGGCTGATAACTCCAAAGTACCATTTGGACCTAAACTACCTCTTCAAGATAGAAGGCCTATTATGACTGTTGATAATCCACTGTTTCCTACATATGGATTATTAAGAGAATACATAGATAGAGTTCAGTCAAATAACCCTTCTGACCTAGTTGAATCATCTGCACAAATTAAACAAAGGTTTAATCCTGAAACTTTAATCGAAAAAAACTCAGAACTTAGATCTTTAACTTACGAAGAATTTGGAGGTGAAAAACCACTTGTACATAAAAAGATACCATCTTACACAGAAAACGGTCCATCTAAAAATCAAGTAACTGCAAGAGTAGACGATTTAGTCAGAATAACTAAACTATTAACAAAACCAGCAGGTTTAAAATTTGCTGCCAATCAAGCAGCACTACAGTCTGGAGGGTTAATAAAATTAGTAGACAATGTAAAAAAAGTCAAAAGAACTTCAAAAGGTAAAAGTTTAGTAGGAGCTATTTTGCAAACAGCCGGTCAAACTATTTTAGGTACTGCTAAAATAATAGGTAGTACATTAGCTCAAATTCCGGTTAACGGTACAGGTACCCAATTTATAAGAGGATTTAACCCTAAAAGATACATAGGTGGAGGAGGTTTTGATCTATTTGGTTTTTCTGTAGGAAATAGTGATAACATAAGAGTACAATCTGATTTAGAAACACGTTTGAGCCAATATGGTACTCACACCTCAGATTATAACAAAAATCGTCTTTCCATACAAAATAACTCTAACGTACAATACAATGGTGGTAAACCGTACTTTAACACCAATGATTCTGGAGGCCCTGTAACTAATCTAGTAAGTGAAGAAACAGGTCTTGCCCAATATTCTCCTAATACGAAAACTTCTACTGGTAGACTTGGTAATACTCCCAGTACACCGGTACGTACAACATTAGATCGTGAAAAAACTAATACGGAGAATCAAAAAAAAATAGGTGAATCTATTGCAAATCAGGTAATAAACCCTCAAGACACACCAGAAAAATATAGTGAACAAAGTGATGTCAAGTCAAACATATTGCACGTTAGATTAAGAAGTGGCAACCAAAGTAGAGTTAAGACTGCAGACGAATTAAAAGATAAAACCATATCAGTTGAACCTGATGAATTAAATAAATTAGGTGATTTAACAGAAAGTATTTTAGATGCATCAAATCAACCTAAGGATATAATACCATTTGAGTTTAATGTTATTTCTACTGGTAAGTATTTATATTTTAGAGCTCATTTAGAAAATTTATCAGATAACTTTACAGGTAGGTGGAATAGTACCAAATACATAGGTAGAGCTGAAGATTTTTATACCTACGATGGTTTTGATAGAGATATTTCATTTGGATTTAAGGTAGCTGCTTTTTCTAGAGCAGAGTTGTCTCCTTTGTATAAAAAGCTTAACTTATTAGCTAATTCAACTGCTCCTGTATATGGAGATAATGGAGAGTTTATGAGAGGTACTTTAACCAGAATAACTATAGGAGATTATTTACAAAATCAAGCTGGGTACATAGGTGGTGTAGGTTTTAACTGGAGTAACAACTACCCTTGGGAGATAAACCTAGAAGAAAAAGATGATATACCCAGAGTACCCCATGTTTTAGATGTTAGTATTAATTTTAAACCAATACACGACTTTAATATAAGAGCAAGTCAAGATCCTACACAACGTGCATTCTTTGCAAAAGGAACTTGGTACCAATAATATGCCAGATAGATATAGAAATATACAAGAATTAAGAACTACATCAGGTAGAAGGTATTTAAAAAATGCTATTTACCCCGATATTCCTGTATCAGAAAATGACACATATATTATGACCACAGGTGGTGATAGGTACGATACACTTGCACAACAATTTTATGGAGATAGTTCTCTTTGGTGGGTTATAGCTACAGCAAACACTTCTAAAACCGATGGTTTGATAGTGGAGCAAGGTGTTCAGTTAAGAATCCCATTTGATGGTCTAGCAGCACTATCTCAGTTTGAGGAACTTAACAGAAATATGTAATGGCTAAAGAAACTATTGGTTCCCCAGTATCGGATAAACTACACAATCAAATTAAGGTTAGACAAGACATCTTAGGTAATGATGTTAAATCACCTGCTGAAATTTCCTATTTAAATAGTTCAACTGCATGGGTTAAGTTAAGATCAAGTGTTAACAGCATTAGTATAGAACAAGCTCAACAAATCGCAAGAGGAGAAAAAACAAGAGAAGAAATAAAAGGTTCATCTACAGCTGCTAACAACTTCATACTAACCGGAGGGTTATTAACAGAAGAAGGTGGCCGCTACGGTATTAACTATAAACCCGGTACACAACCTGTAAAGTTTAACCAAAATACAGGTGAAGGAGAAGTAGCTAGTAAATCAGCATATAGTAACTACAGTAGTATGGGTATCCGACCTATGCCAGGTATAACTAGTTTAAAAGTTACTTCAAAAAATACATACGGTACTCTACAAGAAGCTTCCGTTGATTTTTCACTTTTTTCTAAAGAAGATTTAGAAATAGCAGAATTACTTTACTTTAGACCAGGTTACACCGCATTATTGGAATGGGGACATTCTCTGTACTATTCCAACGACCGTAAATTACAATACGTAAATGACAGTTACACAGTTTCAAATAAATTTTTCTTTGCTCACAAAACATCAGATGAAATAGATAGTGAAATTGACAGATTAAAGTCGAATAGCGATGGTAACTATGAAGGGTTATTTGGGTACGTAACAAATTTTAACTGGAGTTTTAGAAATGATGGTGGATACGACTGTTCAGTAAAAATAATTTCTAGAGGTGTAATTTTAGAATCCTTAAAAGTTGGTAAGACCTATAGTGCAACACAAAATAAGAAAGTTGAAAACGATGATACTACAGTTTTCAAAAATGATGTCAAAAGTATATACCATACAATATTCGAAAGAATAGAGGCTAACAAAGACGACAATAAAACTAGTGCGGATATTAAATCTATTTTAGATAGGTATGGTTTAGAAAAAATTTCTTCAAAATTAGAATTTAATACGTACTCTATACCATTCACATCAGAAGAACCAGGTTGGTTTGACTTTGGTTCAGATGTTAACAACCTATCCTACATCTCATTAAGAGGGTTCTTATCTATTTTTAATAATTTTAACAGTATTTTTAACACCGCAGTAGAAAATCCTAAACCAGAGATTAGTTTTGATTTAGAAGCTGAGGATAAATTCTTAACTTTTAATAAACATTTTAGCATACACCCAGTAATTGCACTAACACCTAAGGTACCAGGAGTTTCTGAGTTAAGTATAACAAATAGGGGGTTACACCAAACAGTTCAAACAGATAGCAACCCTAATGATGAAATTTTAAATATTTTAGTTTCAACTTACTTTTTAAAAAATGCATTAAATAGAGTTATTGATGGACCACAAGAAGAAGGTGTCGGTATATTTGATGTTATTAGATATGTTTTATCTAGCATTAACGACGCGTTCGGAGGTATAAACCAATTAGATATCGTAAACTACCCAGAGCAACCTTCTTTATACAGGGTTGTTGATAGAAGTGGGGTAGGTATGGCTAAAAAACCTAAAACAATTAATGTTACAGGTAAAAGTTCAACTATCACTAATTTATCAATAACTAGTGAAATAAGTAATAGGACAGCTGCTCAAATATCTATTGCCGCACAAGGTAACACTGGAACATATTCAGAAAATTTAGATAACCTTCTATCATGGAATAGAGGGGCAATAGATAGACACATAGTAGTAAAAAATGAAAATAAACAAAAGACTGCCACTAAAGTTATTATAGACCCTTTAAGAGATCCAGATACAGGTGAAGATTCTGAAATTTATATAAAATTCAAAGAAGCTTATAAACAATTTAACAGTAGTGATGATTCTCCTTTAGTATTTATCGAATCAGAATGGAGTAACTTAAAAATTGAAGGAACATCTTTAATGAATAGATTACTACGTGCTTCAGAATCTAGCAAAACATCCCAAGCAAAACCTATACCTGTTGTACTTTCACTACAAATGCAAGGTTTAGGAGGATTCAAAGTAGGTTCTGTATTTAAAGTAAACAAACTTGTTCTACCAGATCGATATGATGGGTTTGGCTTTATTATAACAGGAGTAGAACACAGTGTTTCTGCTGATAATAAATGGTTAACATCTTTAAGAACTCAATTTTTTCAAATAGAATAATGTATTTACCAAAATTTAGACAGATAGTAGGGGGAAAAATTCCCGGCAAGTTAATAGACCCTAAAACAGGTTTAAACTACCTTGGTGCGTTTGTTCAAGATTTTAAAGGTAATTTTTTCAAAGGAGATAGCATTACTTCTAAATCAAAACCACTAGAATTTATACCTGATGAAGAAATTGCTAAACAGGCATTAGGTTTTGAAAACATATACGTATCCCCTAGTAGTGATGATGTTAGAAATGGGTACATGTTTCGTTATTTTGTTAAAGACTTAAGATCTGGTAAAATTGTAGAAGTTGATAAAGAGGTGTATAGTGCTCAAAGAAAACAAAATAAACTGTATAGACGAACATTAAAAATACAGTGGTATATTGTTGGTAATTTTGAAGATGAAACTATCAATGGATACATATACCCAGGCATTAAATCAAAAAATTTGGATGTGATAGATCAAGCTGAAACTGCACTCCCTGGTATCACTGCCCAACACTTAAAAGATCCAGCACAGTTTGTTCGTAAGTAATTTTATCTTATATTAGATAAAAAGGTTGTATAAGTGTTTTATATTGTAGAGCAAGAAGACAAGCTTGAGGGCTTGGAAAGATTATCAAAATTAGGGTTATATGTTGATGTAATATCATCTAACGATCTCTACCACCCTAAACTAACCTCTACTATTGCTGTTTATGTTAGACCTGTTAATTCTAAACACGGTTATATTATTCCAATCAACCACGATGAAGGTTTAAATGTATCAAAAGATCGTGTCTACCGTATTCTTTCGAAAGCAAGTAAACTATATACATTAGATAAAAAATACTTACTCTATCACTTTAATTTACAAGCTGCTATTGATTTATCTTTAGTCTATGCAATGACTAAATACGATAGATTAGAGTATTCTAAAGAGAACGTAACATTAAACTATTTTTACAATAAGTTTAGAAACTTCCCAAAGATCAATCAGCTCATTCCTATATCTAAATTATACGAAAGCTGTGAAAAAGTATATGATCAAGTTAAGGAAGTTATCGAATACGACATTCCGTCTGGTTTCGATTTTTATAACAAGACTGCAACTAATATATTTTACCTATTAGAACAGTCAGGGTTAGGAATATACTACGATAATTTTGTTAAGATGTTTAGTCCACGTGACCCTCTTTACAACATCGTTGATAACACAGTTTTAACATCTTATAATTTATACAATGTCACATCTAGACCTACTAATGCTTTTAATAGCGTTAATTTCGCTGCTATTCCTAAAAGTGAGCAACACAGGAAATGTTTCCGTCCGAAAGGGGACTATTTTGTTGAGTTGGATTTTGACGGTTATCACTTGCGCTTACTTTGTGAGCAAATTGGTTATAATCTTGGAACAGACTCAGCACATAAGCAGTTAGCAAAACTTTATTTCGAAAAAGAAGAGATTACAGAAGAGGAATATAATGAAGCAAAACAAATTAACTTTCACGCAATTTATGGCAAAATCCCAGAGAAATGGGCATTCCTTGAAATATTTGACAAAATTGATCGATATATCCGAGAGCTTTGGAGACGATTTGAAAATGACGGAGAAGTCTTGGCACCGATTAGTGGAAAAACATTTAGCAAAGGATTAAAAGATATGCATCCTCAGAAATTGATGAATTATATTATGCAATCGCTTGAAACCTCAAGAAATATTCTTATATTAAAAGAAGTACTTAACTACTTAAAAAACAAAAAAACAAAATTAGTTCTTTACACATACGATGCTTTACTGTTTGATTTTCACAAAGAGGATGGTAAAGAAACATTAGAAAAACTTAAAGAAATATTAGAATCTGATGGTAAATACCCAACAAAATTTAAATATTCGAAAGATCTTGTGTTATAGAACGTAAAAGATATTTATATATGATACAACAAGTTGTAAGCACGGCATTTGATTATGATCTAGAGCCGATATATTTAAACGAAGATATGAGTAATAAACTTTTCTGTACCTTTGCTACTGAAGACACTTTAGATGAGATCCTTCAGGAGATTCAAGAGAGGTACAAAATCATATATAGTAAAATCTTTGTACTTTATTCCAAATCACAAGATGAGTATATTTGTACTTATAACGTTGACTTTGGCAATGTTGGTACATTTTTAGATAACACTATCCTAGTGCATAGAAAGAAAGAGTCTAACACTCTTTACACTATTAATGCACTCAACACTCTAATAAAAGAACTTAACGGAGGAGTTCTTGATACTAATTACCGTATCAACTGGCCTGATTACCGTAACTGCATACTTCTCACTAAAGGCCCAGAATTAAAAAGAGTGAACACTAAACTTTACAAGATAGTAGAGTTGGAGAACTGAAAATAAGTTCTTATATTACATAATAAACGTTATAATAAATTAGTTATATGGATTTAAATGCTATACGCGCAAAGCTGGATTCATTGAATAGCAATGGACAGCAAAGAGAGAAAACAGATTATTCCGAAATTTTTTGGAAACCTCAACTAGGTAAGCAGACGATTAGAATCGTACCTTCTACCTATGATCCTGCCTTCCCGTTTAAGGAATTAAAATTCCACTACGGAATTGGTAAGTATCCGATGATTGCTTTATCAAACTTTGGTAAGCAGGATCCAATTGAAGAGTTCGTAAAAGAACTTAGAAAAACGAACGATAAAGACAACTGGTCATTATCTGGTAAAATTAACCCTAAGACCCGTATTTTTGCTCCTATTGTTGTTAGAGGAGAAGAAGATAAAGGAGTACGTCTATGGGGATTTGGTGTTACAATCTTTAAAGCATTACTTGCTTTAGCAGAAGATGAAGATGTTGGTGATTACACCGATGTTATTAATGGATGGGATATGGTAGTAGAACAAAACCAAGGTAATCCCTACCCAGAAACAAGTGTTAGAATTAAACCTAAACAGACACCATTATCTGATAATAATGATTTAGTTGATAAGTGGTTGAAAGAACAACCTAATCCTGTTGATGTATTTACTCAATACGATTATGATTTCATTAAAAAACAACTACAAAACTACTTGAACCCTGGTAGTGAAGATGATACTACTACGGGTACAAACACAGATTCATCTTTGCCAGAAAGCTTAGGTCAACAAAAAACTGACTTTACTTTGGAATCAGCTACTGCTGGCAACCAAGACACAGTTAGTAAATTTGATGATCTATTTAACGAATAATGGCAAAAAAAACTGAAACTCAAGAAAAGGCTTCTGCTTTAGTGCAGAAGTCGTTTAATTTAGGGAATTTTAAGAAGAAAAAAGGGTATTCTAATGCTTCTGTTAAATTTAAGGAGCAAAAATGGATACCTCTTTCTGAAGCTTTCCAAGATATTACTTCCTTACCCGGTATACCTACCGGACATATCACTCTATTGCGTGGACATAGTGATACGGGCAAAACAACTGCCCTATTAGAAGCAGCGGTGAATGCTCAAAAAATGGGCATTCTCCCGGTCTTCATTATTACTGAGATGAAATGGTCTTGGGAACATGCTAAAGAGATGGGATTACAGTTTGATGAAATAAAAGACGCAAATGGAACTGTAACTGACTACGAAGGACATTTCTTATATGCTGATAGAGGTACACTAAATACCATTGAGGATGTGGCCGTTTATATTGCCGATCTTTTAGATGAGCAAGCAAAAGGTAATTTACCCTTTGATATGTGTTTCTTCTGGGACAGTATAGGTTCAGTACCCAGTGATTTATCAGTTAGATCAAATAAAAATAATAATGAGTGGAATGCTGGTGCTATGTCTACTCAATTTGGTAATAACTTAAATCAAAAAATTCTTCTATCAAGAAAGGAGAACTCTCCTTATACTAATACCATGGTAGCTATTAACAAAGTATGGACTCAAAAGCCAGAGTCGCCTATGGGTATGCCTAAACTACAGAATAAAGGTGGTATGTCGATGTGGTACGATGCTACTTTAGTGGTAACATTTGGCAATATTACTAACCCTGGTACATCTAAGATTAAAGCTATCAAAAACGGTATGCAAGTAGAATTTGCTAAACGTACTAACGTACAGATAGAGAAGAACCACATTGGTGGAGTACAATCTAGAGGTAGAATAGTAATGACAGCTCACGGCTTCATTGCTGATGATAAAAGAGCAATTGATAAGTATAAAGATCAACATAAAGATCACTGGTTGAAACTTGTTGGTAGTTTAGATTTTGACCTAATTGAAGAAGGAGACCTAGAAGAAGATACAATTACTCCAAATCTTCTTGATTAGTGGCATATAACGATATTTTACAGAATTTAAAGGAGACCCCACCCCGAGCGTTAAATGATCATATTCTGATCATAGATGCTATGAATATGTTAATTCGTAGCTTCTCCCTGCTCAAAGCGATGAATCCGACCGGCACCCATGTAGGAGGCTTGGTTGGGTTCCTTCGCTCCTTAGGGTATGTTACCCGTATATTTGATCCTACTAGAGTAGTGGTAATATGGGACGGAAAAGGTGGGTCTGCGAATAGAAAAAATATTGATCCAAATTATAAAGCACATCGTGCTACATCTCGAATAACGCATTGGGGTTTATACGACACCAAGGAACAAGAGATGGAAGCATTAATTGGACAGTTATACCGTACCCAAGATTATTTAGATTGTCTACCCATACACCAGATGGTTATGGATAAGTTAGAAGCAGACGATATTATAGCATATCTTGCAAAAAGAGCTTCTAATGCAGGTAAAAAAGTTACAATAGTATCTTCCGATAAGGATTTTCTTCAACTTATAGACCACTATATTGAGGTATATGCTCCAGTAAAGAAAAAGACTTTCAATAAAGGTAATGTAAAAGAGGAACTTAAAGTAACTCCTAGAAACTACAATATAGTAAAAGCACTACTTGGAGATAATTCTGATAATTTAAAAGGAATTAAAGGACTGGGAATCAAAACTATAGTCAAAGAGTTTCCAGGTTTGGCATCAAATTCTGATATGCAATTAGGGTACGTATATAAACTTTGTGAACATAAATTAGACGAAAAAAAGATCTTTGCTAAAATAATACACGATTGGGATAGAGTGGAGACTAATTTTAAGTTGATGGATTTACATAACACAGCATTATCGGAAAACGAAATAGAGTATGTTGAAGACGTACTTAAAGAACCTATTCCAGATCTACAAACCGGTACGTTTTTACATTATTTAGATTTGGATAAAATAGAAGGTATTACAAAAAATACAGAAATTTGGTTAGAAACATTTAGAGATTTAACTAAATATGGAAAAAGCAATAATAGTTAGCGGGTATTTCAATCCGGTTCATAGAGGACATATAGAGCTGTTTATTAATGCCAAAGCCATAGCTGATAAACTTTTTGTAGTGGTTAATAATGATCACCAAAGAGAATTAAAAGGGTCTAAACCATTTATGTTAGAGCATGAACGTGCTTTTATAGTTTCTAACTTAAAACAAGTAGACGGTGTATTCTTATCTATAGATGAAGATCGAACAGTAATAGAAACTGTAAAATACATCTACGATACATACCCTCAGTATAAGTATTTATTTGGAAACGGAGGAGATCAAAACAATAACAGCATTCCAGAAGCAAAAGTATGTACTGAGTTAGGAATAGAGTTAGTTGAAAATTTAGGTAAAAAAGTACAATCATCTTCTTGGTTATTAGAAGATTAAATCATATATTGAGATATAATTAAAGGTTATAAATGACGCTAAAAAGTTTACAACAATACGGGAAGGGGTTCCAATTGAAGGTTCTAGGATCTTTATTAACAGATAAAGCATTTTTACTAAACGTTAGAGATGTTTTATATGACCATTATTTTGATTCGGATGCTCACAAATGGATTGTTAATGAAATAAAAGGATATTTTGACAAGTATCACAATACCGTTACTATGGATGTTCTAAAAGTAGAACTTCAAAAGGTAGAAAATGATATTTTAAAAGTAGCTCTTAAAGAAGAACTTAGAAACTCCTATCAAGCATCACAAGATGACTTAGAGTATGTTCAAGAAGAGTTTTTAGGTTTTTGCAGAAATCAAGAAATGAAACACGCCATACTATCTTCAGCTGACTTACTTAAAGACGGTGATTTTGACGGTATCAGAAACATGGTAGAGAAAGCTATGAAGGCTGGTATGGATAAACATATTGGACATGAATATAATAAAGATATCGAAGCTCGTTATAGACAGAATTACCGTCCTACTATACCCACTCCTTGGGGTATACTTAATAGCGGAATACAAGGCGGATTCGGACCCGGTGATCTCACAATTGTTTTTGGTAACCCAGGTGGTGGTAAAAGTTGGGCTATGGTCGCTATTGCTGCTCATGCTGTTCAACTTGGGTATAAAGTTAACTACTATACTTTGGAACTTGGAGAAGATTACGTTGGCAAAAGGTTTGACTGTTACTTTACGGGATACGGAATCGACGAAATAAATGATAAAAGAAAAGAAGTACAACATATTGTAGATAACCTTAAAGGTAAGCTTATCGTTAAGGAGTATGCTCCTAAAAATGCTTCTGTAAATACAATAAAATCTCATATTCAAAAATGTACTGATATAGGGCATAAACCTGATTTAGTGGTTATTGATTATGTAGATTATTTAAAAGCTCCTTCTAAAGGTAGATTTGCAGAACGTAAAGATGAGATTGATGACGTTTTTATTGCAACTAAAGGGTTAGCCAAAGAGTTAAAGATTCCAATCTTAACACCATCACAGGTCAATAGAATGGGTGCTAAAGATAATGTAATTGAAGGTGATAAAGCGGCTGGAAGTTACGATAAGATGATGGTAGCTGATATATGTCTGTCATTATCAAGACAGAAAGAAGATAAAGTTCTAGGAACAGGGCGAGTGCATGTTATGAAAAATAGATATGGTCAAGATGGTATGACGTATAATGTTACAATGGATACCAATAATGGGCATATAGAATTTTTAGAAAAAGCACTTCCGGGTGACTTACTTACTACTGATGACGGTAAACCAAAATTTACCCTCGATAGAGAAGTCATGCAAAAATTGAATTTTTCATAATTTTTTAAGTTAAAAGTGGAATATATATTCTATTTATTAACGAGCCCGAATGACACTAGTCTAACGGGTGTTTTTGTCTAACATTTTAAGTAATATATAAGTATATATGAGTTTATTAGAGGAACGAGTTGTGTATAAGCCCTTTGAATACCCAAAAGCATACGACTACTGGTTAAAACAACAACAAGCACATTGGCTACACACAGAAGTTCCCATGGCTCAAGATGTTTCCGACTGGAAAGGTAATTTAAAAAATCACGAAAAGAACGTAGTAGGAGGAATCTTAAAAGGATTTGCTCAAACAGAAACAATTGTAAATGACTACTGGTCTACCCTTGTAACAAAGTGGTTCAGAAAACCAGAAATAATTATGATGGGCACCACATTAGGTTCTTCTGAAACTATCCATGCAGAAGCATATTCATTATTAAATGAGCAATTAGGTTTAGATAACTTTGCCGAATTTATGGAAGATGAATCTACTATGGCAAAGATTGAAGCTTTGATGGAAGTTAGAGATTCTCATGAAGCACCAGACTGGCATAAAAGAGCTGTTTCTCTGGCTATTTTCTCTGCTTTCACAGAAGGTGTTAACTTATTTTCATCCTTTGCTGTGCTACTGTCTTTTAAAATGAGAAACCTTCTTAAAGGTGTTGGACAGATAGTAGAATGGTCTGTAAGAGATGAATCTCTACATTCAGAAGCAGGTTGTTGGTTATTCAGAACGCTAATGGAAGAGCATCCAGAATTTAAAACTGAGAAACTAGTTAAAGATATCGAATCAGCTGCTAAAAATGCATTAAAGTTAGAGTTTGACTTTATTGACAAGATATTTGAAATGGGTGATTTAGAGAATCTTTCAAAAAATGAACTTAAAAACTTTATTCGCCATAGAGTGAATACTAAGATGGGTGATTTAGGTTTAAAACCTATCATTCCTGCAGAGGAAATAGATAAAGGAGCATTAAAAACTATGAAATGGTTTGATGCAGTGATTGCAGGTAAACAGCAAACTGACTTTTTCGCAGGAAGAGTTACAAATTACAGTAAAGGCCATATGGATTGGTCATCAGCATTTTAATAAAATTAGTTATGAGCTTACAAGTAGATACTTCCAACTGGGAGAAAGGTAAAGATTATCCGGAATGGATGAATGACGTTTCACTAGCAACTATTTCAAAAGGATATTTGCTACCTAATGAAACTCCAAGAATAGCATTTAGACGTGTAGCAGACACGGTAGCAAAACGACTTGACAAACCCGACCTAGCCAATAAATTTTGGCGTTATATGTGGAAGGGTTGGTTGAACTTAGCCTCACCCGTTCTATCAAACACCGGTACAGACAAAGGTCTGCCCATCTCTTGTTTCGGTATTGATACACCTGATTCGATTAGAGGAATCGGCCTTACTAACGCTGAGTTAATGAGGCTGACCTCCTTAGGTGGTGGTGTTGGTATTGGATTATCAAAAGTTAGAGGTAGAGGATCTAAAATTGGCGACGGTACAACAGGTCAAAGTGAAGGAGTAGTGCCATGGGCTAAGATTTATGATTCAACCATCATAGCAACAAATCAAGGAGCAGTAAGACGTGGAGCAGCTTCTGTTAACCTCGACATTAATCACTCAGATATTGAAGAATATCTACAAATCAGAAGACCTAAAGGAGATCCAAACAGACAGTGTTTAAATTTACACCAATGTATAGTTGTTGATGATAAATTTATGCAAAAATTAGAACATAGGGATCCAGAGGCAATGAGGCTATGGGTAGAAATACTTAAATCTAGGGTTGAAACAGGTGAACCTTATATTATGTTTAAAGATAACGTTAATAACGCTAATCCTCCAGCATATAAGAGAAATAACCTTGATGTTTCAATGACAAACATTTGCTCTGAGATAACTTTACATACAGATGAGGAACATTCATTTATTTGTTGTTTATCGTCTGTCAACCTTACTAAATGGCATGAATGGAAAAACACGGACCTAGTAGAAACCGCAATATATTTTTTAGATGGAGTATTAGAAGAGTTCTTACAAAAAACTTCTGGAAGGGACTCACTGGTAAGAGCTCATCGTTCCGCTAAAAAAGGTAGAGCTATAGGTCTAGGAGTATTAGGATGGCATACACTACTTCAGAACGAAAGAATACCATTTGCTTCAATAGCAGCGACATCATTAACTCATCAAATATTCTCTGACATTAAAAATAAAGCTGAGGCAGCTTCAAGAAAATTAGCAGATGAATACGGTGAACCAATATGGTGTAGAGGAACTGGTATGAGAAATTCTCACTTATTAGCTATTGCTCCAACTGTATCTAACAGCACTATTGCAGGTGGAGTATCAGCAGGTATTGAACCAATTCCAGCTAACGTTTATACGTTCAATTCCGCTAAAGGTACGTTTATTCGTAAGAATGAAGCATTAGTAGATTATCTAGAAGAAAAAGGAGCTAATACAGAAGAAGTTTGGGATCAAATAATGAAAGATAGAGGTTCTATTGCTAATTTACCAGAAGATGTAATGCCAGCAGAAGATAAACCTATATTTTTAACATTTGCAGAGATTAACCAACTTCAGTTAGTTGAACAAGCTGCTGCTAGACAAAAGTATATTGATCAAACACAGTCTTTAAATTTAGCTTTTGACCCAACAGACAGTCCTAAGTTTATTAATGAAGTTCACCAAACAGCTTGGAGATTGGGTGTGAAAACTTTATATTATTTGAGAACAGATTCAGTCATTAATGGGGATATAGGTAGTAGAACATCTACCGATTGTTTAAGCTGTGATGGATAAACTATTTATTATATATGAAAAAGATAAAACTTACTGCAACATCTGTAGGAGGAGAACTTACCACAGTAAATATTTACCATACTTCTGCTAGTGCGGAAAATTTAATTACAGCTAGTGTTCAAGCATCAAAACTACTTACACCCGGTTTTGATTTAATTGTTTCCGAATCAGTAGGTACAATTATAGTACAAGGAGATGTAGGAACTGTTTGCAACAACATAACCAGTAGTGTGGTAGTTGCTTTTCCCCAAACAAAACGCTATTTTGACGTATATTCAGACGGTACCGGTACAGTTCAAATTAATGCTCCAACATCTGCCGGACCTACTATAGGTTCATTAGCACAAACAGTTGATTTTGCAATATATTCTACTTTCGTTATAGAAGGAACAGCACCCTACGGTTACACTTTTGACGGTTGGTATAACGGACCAGAAGGATCTGGTGCTGGTCTTTTATCTACAGACAATCCGTTGACAATTACCCAAACTACTTATACGGGATCTGATGCATTTTATGGTCATTTTAGTTGATATTCTGAACAAAAGTTCTTATATTAATATAAAATAAGTTATATGTCAAAACAATCACCTAAACAACGCTACGAACAGTTAATTTCCTGGCTACCAACACTTACGTCATATAGAGCTAAAAATTCTGATGATAAATCAGGTAGAAATTTTTCGAAAGCAGATCACTACAAAAAAGTTAATAAACATTATGGCGGCAAAAAAGTTAATTAAATTTTATGCTACATGGTGCGGTCCATGTAAAGTTTATGCTAAGACATGGGATGAAGTTGTACCAAATTACCATGATCAAGTTGATATCATTAATATTGATATTGATAAAGATACAGCAGGGTTTGCTGCTAAATATAAAGTTCAATCCGTACCCACAACTATACTTATCAGAGAAGACGGATCTGAATTAAAAAAAACTGGTAGACTATCTGCCGATCAATTAACCGAATTAATACTATCTTAAATGTTACGAAATCCAAATTCAATCCCGTCCGGTGATACGCTTATTCAGGACCCAGTTATGGAACCATTTTTTATTGCTCGATCTCAAACTGGAGGTTTTACAGTATATGAAAGAGTTGTTAAAGGAGAAAAAAACACAGAGTACATTAAAACTATTTCATACCCATCTACTTTTGGTTCGGCTTTAAAAACTGTTGCTAGAGAGATTTTGAACGGTGATCCAAACAAAAAAGTATATTCAATAAAAGAATATGTAGAACGTTGGGAGTCTGTAGAAAAATCTTTAACTTCTATATTAGAATAGCGTTTGCCTATACGCTTAATAATACCTGGCAAATTTAATTATTTTTTATCATGGCAAAAAATGTCGTAGTCAGTCTTTCAGGAGGGATGGACTCCTCAACTTTATTATTACGTGCTATAAAAGAGTACGATGAAGTAACAGCTTTATCTTTTCATTACGGTCAAAAGCATAGTGTTGAGCTTGAAAGAGCTAAATCACTTGTTGAGTATCTTAAGACAAAAGGTATTAATGTTAACTATGAAGTAATTGAACTAAAAGGTTTAGTTAACTTATTAAACTCAGCTTTAGTAACCGGAGGTGCAGATGTTCCAGAAGGTCATTATGAGCAAGATAATATGAAAGCTACTGTAGTTCCTAACAGAAACAAGATATTTGCTTCTTTAGTTCAAGCTGTAGCTTTATCAGCTGCTAATGCTAATGGAAATGATACCGATATTGCGTTAGGTATTCATGCAGGTGATCATGCAATCTATCCAGATTGTAGACAAGAGTTTCGTGATGCAGATGATGCTGCCTTTAGAATAGGTAACTGGGATGCAGAAAAAGTAGGTTATTTTACTCCTTACTTAGAAACTGATAAATATGGAATACTACAAGACGGCCAAGTGTTATGTGAACAATTGGGTCTTGATTTTGATGAAGTTTATAGTAGAACTAATACAAGTTATAAGCCTTATCCTTCCGGTAATAGTGATTATAAGTCTGCTTCTTCTGTGGAGCGCATCGAAGCATTTATTAAATTGGGCCGTAAGGATCCAGTTCAATATGAGGATGAGACCGGACCTGTTGATTACGAAGTTGCGAAATTGCATGTTGAGAAACTTTTAGCAGAACACGCAGCATGATATACTGGTTTACAGGTCAACCAGGAGCTGGAAAAACAGTTTTAGCTAACATGCTAAGTGATAAACTACCTAGTGCTTTTAGAATAGACGGTGATGATATTAGAGCGTTGTTCTCTAATAATGATTATTCAATCAAAGGTAGAGTGGAAAACGTGGGTACTGCACAACGCATTGCCCACTATCTCCACAATCAAGGACATGATGTTATTGTATCTTTAGTAGCTCCATATGTTGATCAACGAGAAGATTTTAAAAAACTTGTTGGTATAGAGAATATAGTAGAATTTTATATACATACTTCTGAACCTAGAGAAAGAGATCATTTTAAAGCAATTGCCTACAATCCTCCAACCTCAGATTACGTAGATATTGATACAACAACTGATACACCGGAACAAAGTTTTGGAATAGTTAAAAAATGGGTGTTATGAGTAGTAAAAAATACAGTTTATTTATAGGAAGATGGCAACCGTGGCATCCTGGTCATAGGTGGTTAATCGATCAGAGATTAAACGAAGGTAAAAACGTTTGTATAGCAATACGAGATGTTGAAACAGACGAAAATCAACCTTGGTCAGCCACAGAGATAAAATATGACTTAGAAATTAAGTTACAAGATTTAATAGAAGAAGGCAGAGTTAAAGTAATTAAAATACCGGATATCGAATCTGTTAATTACGGAAGAGGTGTTGGATATGAAATTATAGAACATATACCTCCAACTGAAGTGGAAAAAATATCTGCTACAAAAATTAGAGAGCAGATGAGAAATGATGGTAAGTTATAAACGACACATAGCAAAAACAATATCATGGAGGGCCATAGGAACGTTAGACACTATGATCCTTTCTGGTATAATTACAGGTTCTTGGAAAATGGGACTCACGATTGGAGGGGTGGAAATTATCACAAAAATGGTTCTTTATTTTGTACACGAAAGAGCGTGGTATAAATACAGTAAATATGGATTGAAAAAGTAGTCATGATCTTAGCTACAGTAGCAGTAGGTAAAAAATATATAACTAGTCTCAAAAGTCAATTAGAAATTTTTGACCAGAAAAACTTACATGTACTCACAGATCAAGTAAACGCATTTTTTTCAAATACAAATACATATAATTTTAATAAAAGTATTTGGTCGTATTTTGACAAACTACTTTTTGCTTTTAACTTAGCTAAAAAATACAACACCGATGTATTTTATTTTGACGCAAACAAAGTAGGTATGATCCAACCTTCTTTTTTCCAATACTTTGATGGAGGAAAAAATATTTGCGTAAAAGGAATATGGGAAGACTACACACCGGAGTGGGAAAATATAAAATTTAAAGGACAGTATTGGTCTCCTTTTGTTAAATTTTTAGAAAATAACAATATAGATCCCACTTCTTGCCCAGCTTATAATGAACAACATATTTACATACCTAAAGATATAAATCTAGATAAAGTATTAAAAGATTTAGAGACTGTTAAACCTGTTTTAGAATACTGTTCAATAATAGGGGGTAATAAATACTCAGGCATTGGTTCTGGAGAAGGAGCAGGACTTGGTTACGTAGTTATAAAAAATAAATTAAACGTAGACTTTTTTGATAAAAAATACTTTTCTATATAATGAGATTTATAAGAGCATTTTGGGGAAATTTAGATTACGATAATGGTAAATATAGAAATGAAATATTAAACATTGCTGAGACATCAAATCTAAATGATTATGTTTACGTTTGGGGTGAAGAAAATTATAAGTTTATTAAGTTACTAGGTTTTGATGCCGAACTAGTTAATAAAAATTCTACAGAATTTGGGGATGATTTTTTAAAGAATTCTGATACGTTTTTCTTTCATAAATTAGACGCTGTAAAGAGAGGTTGTGACAGATTTGACTCTGTAGTGTTTTTAGACTGGGACACCAGACAACTTAAAGGTATAGATAATCTATTTTTTGATTTACTTTATAAACAAGATGAATATGTTCAAATGCCCTTGTATGTCTATCCAAAAAATTATATTGAATTGGTACTAAATGAGTGGAAAGAAATACCACCTAAAGTAATAAAATATTTATATAAACAAGTAAGGGGGTTACAAAAACACCACTACAGTTGGAATGACAGCTGGGTAACTCCAAATGCTGGTTTTATTTACTGTAAAGATAGTAGTGTAATTGAAAATTTATTCCTAATTTGTAAAGAATATAATATAAACGTCGCTAGTGAAGAAATGTCAATGGTTGAATACTCTAAAAAGTACTGCCCCAGTATAGAACAGTATGTAAAAAGATTTGAACCTATTGTGTGCAGTGCAAAAAACAACTCACATTTTAATCAATCTGAGCTTAATAGAGAAATAGATCTACATATAACCAAAAACCTGTATTTTATACATGATTAAATTAGGAATATCAGCATTTTATCACGATTCAGCCGCTTGTATTACAAACGGTAATATTGTTCTGGCTGCAGCTGAAGAAGAGAGATTTACTGGTATTAAACATGATAGTAGTTTTCCTATCAAAACTATAGAGTGGCTGTTACATTCTTTAGTACTAAAAATTACAGATATAGACGAAGTTCATTGGTATGAAAATCCCGAAACAAAAGACGATAGAGTTAAAACTATCTTTAATAAAAGACCGATTAAAACTTTTTTTCTTCGACAAAGGTATAAAAAAGACCGATTGTATAACACTCCGGAAACTTTACTACAGAACCTTGGGTACACCGGAAAAATTATTTACCACGATCATCACTACTCTCATACTGCTTTCAGCTACTACACTAGTCCTTACCGTAATGCAGCGATACTTACAATAGACGGTGTAGGAGAGTGGGAAACTACAACAATCTCTTTAGGTAGCGACAAGACAATCAAAAAGCTTATCTCAATTGATTTTCCTAACTCTCTCGGTATGTTATATTCAACAATAACATCTTACTTAGGATTCAAACCCAATGAGGGAGAGTATAAAGTTATGGGTCTTGCACCGTACGGAGACCCTGAAATATATTTACAGAAACTACAAAAGACTTTATGTCATACAACCAACAAATACTATATTGACCAAAAATACTTTACCTGGGAATATTCAGATAGAATAATGTTTAACAAAAAATTATGCCAGTTACTAGACTTACCACCAAGACTACCAGAAGAGCCCTTGACGCAGGATCACAAGAATTTAGCCGCAGCATTGCAAAAGCTGTACGAACAGGAATTTTTGAAATTAGTAGAAACAGCCAAAAATATTACAGGTTCGGAAAACTTATGTTTAGGAGGAGGATGCGCTTACAATGGCGTAGCTAATTCATTAGCATATAAGTATTTTAAATCTGTACATATTCCTTTTGCTCCTTCAGATGCAGGATCAGCAATAGGAGCTTGTTTAGATGGACATGCTAGTCCTCCACCTTACTTAGGTCCATATTTTCAAGACCACCAAGTTAAAAGAGTATTAGAGAATTATAAAGATAGAGTATTGGTATTTAAATTATCTGAGGATAAATTAATTCAAAAGGTAGCTCATATTTTAAGCTCTCAAAATATTGTTGCTTGGTTTCAAGACAGAATGGAGTTTGGTGCAAGAGCACTAGGAAATAGAAGTATTCTTGCTTCACCCGTTAAACCTCAAATGAGAGAAAAACTTAATCATGTAATTAAGAAGAGAGAAGGATTTAGACCTTTTGCTCCTTCAGTTACATTAGAAGATGCTGGTAAATTCTTTGATATTAAAGAACCTGTTCCTTTTATGAATCAAGTAGTAAAAGCTAAAGTTAAATTTTTACCTGCTGCTACCCATATAGATGGAACGTGTAGAGTACAGACAGTTAATTCTAAACAAAACCCTAAGTACTATAAACTATTAAAAGAGGTTGGAAGATTAACTAATATACCTGTGCTACTAAATACATCTTTTAATCTTAAAGATGAAACAATAACAGTAACCCCTAAACAAGCTATAGAGAGATATTTGAACTCAAATATAGATTTTTTAGTTATAAATAATTTTTTAATAAAACGAATATGAAATTTAAAGATAAAATAAAACAAAAAATTGCTAGTTGGCAAAAAAAGAAAGAGTATGAAAAAAAGATTGCTGAACTTAAAAAAAGAGATCCTTTCACATATAAAAACTTTTAAGTTGGTAAATTGTATTTTTATTCTTATATTTATAGTAATATAGACTATAGTGTCGTAGCACCACTTTAAAAACACATTTATGAAAACAGAAGAACAAAGGTTATTAGACGAACTCTATGATGTAGAGTCAAGAAGAGTATCAAAGATTGTAGATCTCTCAACTTCCAACAACATTCAAGACTACCCAGACGCAAAAAAACACCAAATTGTGTCGTTTATTAAATCAGGAATTCGTATATTTGGTTATATACTAATACCTTTCAACCTACTAGCGGCTGCTAGCGTATTAGTAATATCAGAATTAATCGGTATATATGAAGAATTAGTATAATATGGGAACATTTCAATCAACAAAAGTATTTGACGGATTCTCAACAGTATTTCGTCAATGGAGAGCAGAAGATACACATTGTAGATTTGTACACGGGTATGGTGTTTCATTTAAACTATGGTTTGAAGGTCAATTAGATAATCGTAATTGGGTTTGGGACTTTGGCGGTATGAAAAGAGCTAAAGGTACAATCGATGGTAAGTCACCTAAAGAGTGGATGGACTATATGTTTGACCATACTTACATAGTTGCATCAGACGACCCTCATAAAGATAAATTTGAGAAGTTAGCAAGATATGGACTACTTCAACTAAGAGAAGTACCTGCTACAGGGGCAGAAAGATTTGCACAATTTGTGTACGATAAGGTAAATCCCTTTATTATGCAGGAAACTAACGGAAGAGTTAGGGTAACAAAAGTAGAATTTAGAGAACACGATAAAAATAGCGCAATATATGAGCCTGGGCAGAATTGAAGATTATAATAAAAAATTACCTATAGTAGAACTTTACACAGCAGTTCAATCAGAAGGTTCTCGTCAAGGTTATCCTACGATTGTTATTAGAACTACTGGATGTACTCACAGATGTTACTTTGGTGAAGGTGGATGGTGTGATTCATGGTATACAAGTATACATCCTGAAAAGGGTAGATATTCTTTTCAAGATATAATAGATATGTATGATGCAAATCCTCATATTTCAGAAATGATGTTAACAGGAGGCTCTCCTACTATGCATCCAAAACTTGTTAATGAATTAACACATTTTGCAAATGAAAGAGGAATATTCATCACGATTGAGACAGAAGGATCGCATTTTCTTGCTACTGACTACCCTATAAATCTACTTAGTATTTCTCCTAAATTTAGTAATAGTATTCCCCATCTTGGTGTCACAACACCTCAAGGAGCTACTACAGACCAAAAAATGATAGATAAACATAATAGTTTAAGATTAAATAAAGAAGCTATAAAAAAATCTATTGAATATCACAGTGACTACCATATTAAACCTGTATTAGATAAAGATCTAACAATATATGGTGAAGTATGGAAGTTTTTAGAAGAATTGGAAATACCTAACGAAAAAGTATGGATGATGCCTGCAGGTGATACAAGAGAAGCTTTATTTGAGAGTTACCCTGTTGTTATGAACTTCTGTAGAGATAAAGGATATCGATTTACCGGTAGAGCTCATATTATGGCATTTGACACTCAAAGAGAAGTTTAATGGAAGAACTTTGGGAAGAAATAGAGCAACATTTTAGAGTAGTAGATAGTAATTTAGGTATTTGCTGTCAAGATTATTGTGATGCATCTAACGCAAGATATGAATTAGAACAAGCAATACAAAAGTTAGCAACAATAAGAGAAAACTATGGCACAGTATAGAGTAATTAAAATGCTTCGAAAAACCTTTGAAGCTCAAAGAGAAAGAGCGTTAATGACATTTGAGTTATTGACCGAAAATCCTGCAGGTATTGGGGATCACTCAACAGAAGATTTTTATAAAAATGCAGAAGAAGCAGCAAGAGCATTAGCAGAAGCTGACGATGTTTTAGATACACTGTCAAGATACTTCCCAGAATGAGATTACCAATAATAAAACATTTAAGTAATTTCATAGAAAAAAACGATCAAGATTTTATCACCGAAACTTTAGAGGTGTTAGAAGATCTTATTGAAGCAAGGGGGATCAAAGATGAAGAGCTTGATGTTATTGGTGAACTTATATCCAACCTTGAAGGTGCTTTAGAAGTTCAAAAACTTATTAGTAATGGTATGACTCAAAAAGAAGCATTGAATACTTTTATGAAAAGAGTAAGTAACATAGGTCAATGAGTTACATAATAGGTAAACCATGTGAAGGTACTTGTGATACTGCTTGCGTTGCTGCCTGTCCTGTTGACTGTATTAACGGACCTATAGAAATCGATGGATTAGGTCAAGAAGTTAACGGTATGCAAATAGGCGAAAACCATATGCTTTACATAAACCCAGAGGAGTGTATAGATTGTGGTGCCTGCCTCCCGGAATGTCCAGTTGAAGCTATTTATATTAGCGAAGAGGATGCTATTGCAAAAGATGGCACCGATGAATACGTAAAACGAAATTATAAATTTTATGATCTCGAATTTAAAGGTTTGTAACCTTTCTTTTTTAGTTACATTACTAGTTGCTAGTTGTTCTAAACCGGAAAATATCGTAGCACAGCAGCTACGAGAGCAAGTAGAAGTAACCACATCAATCTTTACTGTTCTTTACTCAGAAACAAAAGAACAACCAATCACCCTAACATATAAATCTTCTAATCGTCCTAAAAACGTCGATAGAGGTTCTATGAACTTTTATACCGAAGACAATTACCATACTTCCGACAATAAAGACTACTACAGAAATGTATGGGATAAAGGGCATTTAGCACCAGCTGCTACTTTCTCTGATTCTATGGAGAATCTTAAACAAACTTTTTCATTCCTTAACTGTGCTCTTCAAGACCAATATCTCAATAGAGGTGAATGGAGATTACTAGAGGAAAAAGAAAGAGATTGGGATGACATAGAAGAGCTACAGATCACTATTGATATAGAATTTTCAGATTCTATTTTACCTACCGGGGCTACAATCCCATCAAAATTTATAAAACACATTAAATTCCTGAATTCTAATGTATACAAGTGTTACGACTTTCCTAATGAAAAGCCAACCAAAGATTGGCAAGAATATCAAGTACAGCATAGTCATTAATAACAAAAATAAACAACATTCTGTTGGCAGTTCGAAATCAATTCCATATATTATTGATAGCCGATACTGGACAACTGATGTTGCCTAAAGGTTATATATTTGTTTAACTTAATTTTAATTATGAGAAATCTCGTTGCAATACTGTTAATATTTTTAGCAGTAGGAGCTTATGCTCAAGAAACTATCGTGTCTAAGGATTCTATCCTTGTGACAAATTTGCAAGAAGTTGTAGTATCTTCAAGAGTAATTGATGTCGCAATAGAAAGAAAGACACCAGTTGCCCTGAGTACAATTTCTGCACAAGAGGTAGCTTTAAAAGTAGGAAACTTAGAGTTTCCAGAAGTAATGAATCGCACCCCTGGTGTTTACGTTACTAAACAAGGAGGAGGATACGGAGACTCACGTATTAACCTAAGAGGATTTGACCAAAGAAACACATCTTTCCTTATCAACGGACAACCCGTTAATGATATGGAAAGTGGATGGGTTTACTGGTCTAACTGGCAAGGGTTAACAGACGTAGCTTCTGGTATTCAGATCCAGAGAGGTTTAGGTGCCTCAAGATTAGCAGTTCCTTCAGTTGGTGGAACTGTTTCTATTTTCACTAAAAGTGCCGAACTTGCAGAAGGTGGTTCATTAAACCAAATGATTGGTAATGATGGATACATTAAAACTACTGCAATTTACAACACTGGTAAGAACGATAAAGGTTGGGCTACTTCTGTGCTGTTAACTAAATGGTCAGGAGATGGTTATATTTACGGTACAGCTGGAGAAGGTTGGACATATTTTACAGCTATCGGATACGCACCAGAGGGTTCAGCACATAGTCTGAACCTTTCTATTTTAGGAGCAGGTCAATGGCATCATCAGAGAAGTTCTTGGGTATCTATTAGAGATTACCAAAACTTTGGAGAAGAAGGTATTGACAGAAGATGGAATACAGATAGTGGATTCTTAAATGGAGAAGAATATAACATCAGAAGAAACTTCTATAACAAACCATTAGCTACTTTCAACTGGGATTGGGATATCAATTCTACTACTCAGTTAAACACTTCATTCTATGCATCAGCTGGACGTGGTGGAGGAACAGGAGCTCGTGGTAATAACTTTAGAAGTGCTGCTATTGATTTTTGGCCAT
>Ga0222714_10001358_pt1 | contig 27572 bp, 19 predicted proteins | sample C33_3DmetaG_FD_165048 | JGI IMG/M metagenome (GOLD analysis project Ga0222714, IMG submission 165048) | Estuarine water microbial communities from San Francisco Bay, California, United States - C33_3D | ecosystem: Environmental > Aquatic > Marine > Unclassified | place: USA: California...
TCAAAAGCAGGCATCACCTTGCAGATTGCGGAAGAAGTCTGGCCTCGGACCAATGGTATCGGATTGGTGCGCGCCGGACTTGGGGTAACTTTTATCACCCCTTCAGAGGCAAGACATATACCTTTCGAGGTGGTTTTCCGACCGTTGAGCGGACCGGCGCCAGAAAGCAGGCTTGTGCTCGGATGGAGATCAATGCCCAAACCGGTGTCTGCCGTGTCAGCGTTCATCAGTCTCGCCAGTAGTCAATTAAGAACAACCCCGTCATAATTCTAGGGTCAATTAACTACGCCATTGCACCCTCTTCGTCAGGCGTTTGCATCAGGCTGCAATGGGTGCACTGCTAAAGCCACAATCTCATCGCGTCCATCATCACCACGAGTGTGCGCACCGTCCACAAACATGTGGAAAACATCTTTCGCAAGCTGGGCTTGGAGACACGGGTCGCCGCAAGTTTGGTCGCAATGGAAGTATTGCGACCAACCGGGCGTTAACGGGCAAAGCCGACGAGTCGACCCGATTTAATCCGAGGCGACTTCGCTGGTAGCAGGCGGTGATTTCTCTTTGAATTCGAGCTTATCGCCATTGCGATCCACCAGCACAGGTTCGCCATCCTTGATATCACCCCGAAGGATCGATTCGGCCAAAGGATCTTCAAGATAAGCCTCAACCGCACGACGCAATGGCCGGGCGCCATATTTCTCGTCGTAGCCCTTTTCGACGAGCAACTCCTTGGCCTGATCGGTAAACTCCAGACTGATCTTACGCTCAGAAAGACGGGACGTGAACTTGGAAAGTTCGAGTTCTACGATCTTAACCAAATCTGCTTTTTCCAACGGCCGGAAGAAGATGATATCCGAGATACGATTCAGAAACTCGGGCTTGAATACCCGCTTGGATTCTTCGAGCACCTTCTCGCGCATCTTTTCAGCATCATTCGGATCCACGGCCGCCGCGGCAAAACCCATCGAGGTCTGACGTTGCAGCAACTGAGCCCCAACATTTGAGGTCATGATAATGATAGTATTGCGGAAATCGACGGTGCGACCCAGCGAATCGGTCAAGCGGCCATCCTCGAGAATTTGCAGCAAGAGTTGAATGACATCCGGGTGTGCCTTTTCCACTTCGTCAAACAGCACCACGGCATACGGCTTGCGCCGAACTGCCTCGGTCAGCTGGCCACCTTCGTCATAACCCACATACCCCGGAGGTGAACCCACCAAACGGGAAACGGCAAATTTCTCCATGTATTCCGACATGTCGATTTGGATGATGGCATCCTGATTGCCAAACATTTGGGCGGCCAGTTGCTTGGCAGTTTCTGTCTTACCCACACCGGTGGGCCCAACAAACATGAATGAACCTATTGGCCGGCGGGGATCCTTGAGATCCGCGCGTGATCGACGCAGAGCGCGGGCAATCGCCGATGCGGCTATTTCCTGCCCGATGACAACCTTTTGAATCTCGGCCTCCATGGAGAGCAATTTCTCACTTTCCTTCTTCTCCATCCGGCTGAGCGGAATTCCGGTCCACGTGGCGACGACGTGCATGACCTGATCCTCATCAATGGTCACACGCTTCTCGTCACGGACTTTCCGCCACTCTTCGGTAGTCTGCTCCAACTTGGCGCGGAGCTGTTTTTCTTGGTCACGAAACTTCGCCGCTTCCTCAAAGTGTTGTTCAGCGATCGCCTTCTCTTTGTCGGCACAAACAGTTTCGATTTCCTTGCTCAGGTTTTCAAGATTGGGCGGACGACTCAGGGCGCCAATGCGTGCGCGCGACCCGGCCTCATCCATGATATCGATGGCCTTGTCCGGCAGAAACCGGCCTGTGATGTAACGATCGGACAGCTTGGCCGCCGCCTCGAGCGCTTTGTCTGTGAAGATGGCTTTGTGGTGATCCTCATACTTGCTGCGGATCCCGTGCAAAATCAGGATAGTGTCATCAACTGACGGGGCTTCTACCTTGACCGACTGGAAGCGACGATCGAGCGCCGCATCCTTTTCGATATACTTGCGGTATTCGGTAAGGGTGGTTGCGCCGACGCATTGCAATTCACCGCGGGACAACGCCGGCTTGAAGATGTTTGAGGCGTCCATCGCTCCTTCGGCCGCACCCGCCCCGACAATAGTATGAAGCTCATCGATAAACAGGATGATATTCTTTGCCCGTTTGATTTCATCCATCACCGCCTTGATGCGTTCTTCAAATTGACCGCGGTATTTAGTGCCAGCCACCATCAGGGCGAGATCAAGGGTCACGACCCGTTTATCGAACAGGATTTCCGGGACATTACCACTGGCGATTTCCTGCGCCAAGCCTTCCACTATGGCCGTCTTGCCAACGCCTGCCTCACCGATGAGCACCGGGTTGTTCTTGCTGCGCCGACAAAGAATCTGGATGACGCGACTTATCTCTGCCTTACGGCCCACTACCGGGTCCATTTCACCCTTGCGAGCCAGTTCTGTCAGATCACGGCCAAAGGCCTTTAGCGCGGGAGTCTTTACTTCCTTTTTGTCATCCCCAGGTCCGGTCGGACCGCCCGCACCAGCCGCGGCTTCTTCACCACCAGGTTCACCACCGGAGAACTGTGGATCCAATTCGCGCAGGATTTCATTGCGGGTCCGCTCAATATCAATCTCGAGGGATTTCAACACTCGCGCCGCCACGCCTTCCCCCTCACGCAGCAAACCAAGGAGGATATGTTCTGTCCCGACATACGAATGGTTGAGGGTCTTGGCTTCCTTGCCCGCCAGGGCGAGGACCTTCTTCACGCGGGGCGTATACGGTATGCTGCCGGGAGTCTTGGTCTCCTGCCCGGTGCCAACCTGCTTTTCGACCGCAGCCCGCACGGTCTCCAAATCGAGACCCATCTTCTGCAACACACTGACCGCCACACCCTGCCCAAGCTTGATGAGTCCAAGTAAAATGTGCTCCGTGCCCACGTAATTGTGGTGGAAACGGTCAGCTTCCTTGCGGGCCAGGGCCAAAACCTGTTGGGCCCGGGGGGTGAAGTTGTTCATCGGCTCTTGGGACATGTATGTAGGTTGGTTAAAATATCAGCTTCAGTTGTTATGTGACTCAGTAAAACGAGGAGGAGTGAAATTGGCAAACTCGGAGCGCAGTCGGGCTGCCCGCATCAAATCACGTTGACCGGCTTCAAATTCACCGCGTTGGGCATGCTGGAGATGGCCCGGTTGAGCTTCAATGAAGAGCCGGTCCACCTTGGGGCGCTCCACTTCGGCAAAGATGCCCAGATCGATCCCCAAGCGAATCAAAGACAGCAGATTCATCGCTTCGGCTGAATTCAGCAGATGACTGTTTTGCAGGATGCCGAAAGCCCGGCCAATCTTATCAAAAAGCTTACCGGAATCGGACTCGATCAGTCTTTGCCGGGCATTCGTTTCATGCTCGATAATCGTGTTCAACACACTCCCGAGACGCTTGATTATTTCCGGCTCTGATTCCCCGAGAGTGGTCTGGTTCGAAATCTGAAAAATACTGCCACTGGCATCCGACCCTTCGCCGAATTGCCCGCGCACCACCATGCCGAGTTGGTTCACCGCTCGGACGACTTTTTCCATCTGACCGGCAATGACCAACGCAGGCAGGTGCATCATTGCGGAAGCGCGCATCCCGGTCCCTAAATTTGTAGGGCAAGCCGTCAGGTAACCTTGCTTGGCGGAAAAGGCGTAGTCCAATTGTTCCTCGAGGGCGGTGTCCAAATCGTTGATCGTGTTCCACGCTTTCTTCAATTGAAAGCCTGACCGGAGCACTTGGATACGCAGATGATCCTCTTCGTTGATCATCACCGAAATGGCTTGGTTTTGACTAATCACGACCCCGGCACCGCTCTTGGCCCCACTCAATTCGCGACTGATCAAGTGCCGCTCAACCAAGATCTGCTTTTCCAGTTCGCTGAGTTCTGACACACCGATACACAGACTGCGCTTCATGGAAGCCGCGCCGGCCAATGCCGTCCGGCAGACATCATAGGCTTCTTCCCGCTGGGCAGGCCGAGCCCACCCCGGAAATGGCACGGAGGCCAAATTGCGGGCGAGCCGAATGCGTGTCATCAGGACAATCGCCGTCTTACTGTTCGACGCGTCGGTTAGTTCCGAAGGCGTGTCGATCAGCGAAGCGATGGTCATGGGCTTAACGCGTCGATTTTTGCCCGTAGGTTTGTTTGACTTGGCTGATTTCATCACGGCAACGTGCGGCGTCCTCGTAGCGCTCGGTTTTGACGGCTTCACTGAGCTCGTCTTCAAGTTGGGTCAGGCGATCATAAAGTGATTTGCGGGCCAGGGCCCGTTGGGGAATCTTGCCCGTGTGCACCGTGCCCTTATGCATGCTTTCCAGCATGGGCTCGATCGAAGCATTGAAGGTATCATAGCATTGCGGACAACCGAATCGTCCGTGCTTCTTGAAATCCTGTTGGGTGCAGCCGCAATGTTCGCAGCGCACGGCGAGCTCCGCCGGTTCCGGATTAAGTGAGGCCTTCAGCAGCAAATCCGCGAGTGAGAACCCACTGGGATCGGTCACTCCCTTGGCTTGGGCGCATTCCTCGCACAAATCCACCTTGTGCACCTTGTTGTTCACAATCTGGGTCAGGTGCACTGTAGCGGGCTTGGGACATAGGTCACATTTAAGTGGATTGGCCATATTTCGTGTTCTTGCTATGCAGATATGATGCCATGCTCTCCCCGTCTGGCAAGTGCATGACAGCAAGTAATTCCCCTGCCAATTTCGCACACTCTGCATCACTAGCGTGCCAAGGTGTCACGCTAGTGGCGCAGGTGTTAGGAGTCGTTAACGTCAAATCTTGGTGCCTTCGACGAGCACCCGTCGGCGGAATGAGGCCAAAACCTGCTGAGTGATGGGACCGGGTTTGCCAGAACCTATGACGCGACCGTCAAGTTTCACCGCAGGCACGACTTCGGCGCCCGAGCCGGTCAAAAAGCACTCATCGGCACACCACACATCATAGCGGGTCATGTTGCTTTCCCGAATTGGGATTTTCAACTCGGCCGCGATATCGAATATGCTGGAACGCGTAATGCCCTTCAAGGCCCCCTGTGAAGCACCTGGGGTGATAATTTCGCCTTTGTGGACGATAAAGATATTATCCGCGGTGCATTCCGCCACATAGCCTTGGTCATTGAGCATGATGGCTTCCAGCGCCCCGAATTGTTTGGCCTCAATTTTGCCCAGAATGTTATTCAGGTAATTCAAGGATTTCACGGTCGGGGGCAGCGCTGCAGCGTTGATCCGGCGAGTAGGCACGGTAACAATGGCCAGCCCGTTGTCGTAATGCTCCTGTGGATAGAGCGATATCTTGCTCGCGATCACAAAGACGGAAGGCTTCGGACAAGTCCAGGGAGACAAGCCCAAATCGCCTACCCCTCGGGTTACCACGAGCCGGATATAGCCATCGGTCAATCCGTTCTGCCGACAAGCCTCGCAGGTAATATCGCTAAATTCCTGCCGTGTCAGCGGCAGGTCGAGCATGATCGCCTTGGCCGAATATTCCAGACGCTCCAAGTGTTCCTCGAGGCGGAATATATTTCCGCCGTAGAGTCGGATGCCCTCAAAAACTCCATCGCCATAGAGCAGTCCATGATCGAACACGGAAATTTTTGCATCGGCCGAATCCACGAATTTTCCATCGAGGTAGATTTTCATACGCACCATATCTACGGCAGACTCAAAAGCTTTGTCCAGTCCGGCTGTCAGAATCGGGTTGAGTTTAACCCCAATCAACCGAAGCCTGAATCAACCTTCGAACGCCATGATCCTTACCTCCCGACGTGCTACCTTCGCCTTCACGCTAATCGAGTTACTGACGGTCATCGCCATCATCGGTATTCTGGCCGCCATCATTATCCCGACAGTGGCCAGTGTGCGTGAAAAGGCCCAACGGGCAGTGGACGCCAATAATCTTCGTGAAATTGGCAAGGCAGCCATGATTTACGCCGGCGATAACAATGACCGGTTGCCCGATCCCGAGCCGCCACCTCTCTCAATGCCAGCGCCAGGGTATTTTTGTGGCTGGGCATCCTAGCCCGCGCCGGTTCCCTGTCCGAACCGGGCATCTATTTTTCCAAGGTCGACCCGGCATTCGACGGGGTCTTGCCCACATCCATTCTCAGCCCCGGCAACCGAAATGCCTTGGACGCAAGCTTCACGGATGGCCGCGAGCTAAGCTTTGAATTTGTCGGTGGATTAAAAATGAGTGACCCAGCCTCCACCCCCGTGGCATTTACCCGTGGCCTCCGCACCGACGGCACCTGGGATGCCACCAACGGCGTCTATGGCGATACGGGCGGCTACGTCGTCTACCTCGGGGGCAATGTAGAATTTTATCCAGATACCGCCGTGGGCAAATTTGTGAATGCGATCTCCGGCCAGCGCACGGATAACATCCTCGAGGCCCTACCTAATCGGAGCAATGTAAAGGTTTGGGGCACTTCCCGCGGTGGGATCGGCACCCCTGCTGGCACCTCCCGTTGATCTGCAGCTTAGTCTGGCCCCTGAACGCATAGGTGCGTTCGTTTTTTGTTTTCCCGCTTCCCCCCCGGGCGGGCATCTGCCAAGGTTGCATTTTTGCCATGTCGACCGACGCCACAGCGCCCGCCCGCCCGGACCACACCAGCCGGACGGCTAAAAACATCACCTATATTATCGGACACAAAAATCCGGATGCGGATGCTATCTGTTCGGCCATCGCCTATGCCGCGTTCAAGGAACAGCGGGGAGAAACCGGTTTTGTCGCCGCGCGCTGCGGTAACTCGAATGCCCGGATCGACACCATCCTGCAGCGATTCAACCAACCGTTACCTTATTATCTGACCGATGTGAGTCCCCGGGTGCACGATCTTATGATCAGTTCAGTCGTCTCGGTGCAGGACAATGCCACCTGTGCGGAAGCGCTGGAAATGATCGACCGGCACGGCGTGAGCACGCTGCCGATTACCAATTCCAAACGCAAAATCAAAGGCACCGTGACGCTCGCACAAATGGGCAGTTTCTTTGTGCCCCACATCAATGAGCCGCGCCAAATGCGTCAGGTGCGCACCAGCCTCAGCCGAATCGTGCGCTCCTTGCAGGCACGAACCCTGCACAGTGTCGACGACAACAAACTCGAGGAGCTCTTTGTGCGCATCGGTGCGATGGATGTGGGCACATTTTGGAAAATCTCCGAACGGGAAAACCTGCCGCCATCGCAATCGATCATCATCGTGGGTGATCGGCGGGATGTGCAGCTGCGCGCCATTGAGATCGGAATCCGGGCACTGATCATCAGCGGTGATCTCCCAATTGATGACGATGTGCTGGCCCGAGCGAAGGAACGTAACGTCAGCGTTATTTCGAGCCCGCACGACACGGCCACCACGGCATGGGTCGTGCGCACCGCTTCCACCTTGGATCGCGTGATTGACCGCAAATTTGTGACAGTGAGTGCCGATACGCCCATCGATCAGGTTCGCAAGAAGTTCGGGCCCACCTCCTCCCATGCCTTGATGGTCACGGATGAAGCCGGCGTATTGCAGGGCATTTTAACCAAGAGCGATTTGTTGAAGCCGGTGGAAACCCGTCTGATTTTGGTCGATCACAACGAAATGACCCAGGCGGTCAACGGCGCCGAGGAAGTCACGATCTCCGAAATCATCGACCATCACCGTCTGGGTTCGCTGAACACTCAGCAACCGATCCTCTTCATTAACGAACCGGTGGGCTCAACCTGCACCATTGTCGCCGATCTGTTCCGCCGGGAAGGTCTTACCCCGACCGCTGATATGGCCGGAATCATGATGTCGGGGCTTATTTCGGATACCCTGCATCTCAATAGTCCCACGACCACGCCGAAGGACGGTGCCGCCTTGGCCTGGCTATCCAAAATTGCCGGAGTCGACTCCCGAAAATTAGCTGACGAAATCTTCAGCTCAGGTTCTGTTATCCTCGCAAGTGCTCCGGCCACCGTGGTTCGTTCGGATTTCAAGATATATGAAGAGGAAGGCGTGCGTTTCGCCGTGTCGCAGGTCGAGGAACTCGGTTTCGGGAATTTTTGGAGCCACGCCAAACCGATTGCCGATGCTTTGCACGATCTGCGCAATGAGGAAGGCCTCGCATTCGCGTGCCTGCTGGTAACCGATATCAACACCCAAAATTCATTACTCCTGGCCAAAGGCGACCCGGGCTTCATCGGCCGGATCTCCTACCCTCACGTGGAAAACGAGGATATCTTTGATTTGCCCGGCATCGTCAGTCGCAAGAAGCAACTGATCCCTTATCTTGGCAGTCTACTCCGTGAAATGGCGGCAGATGGCGCCACCCCGACGAATTCAACGGCCCCTTTCAATCGCTCTCGGAGAAGCACTGACCGCCGTTAAAGGCTGTATGCTTGCCGGCGACTAACCCACCACCAGAATTTCCGCATGTCCGCTGAAGACAATCCCACTCTGCCCTCCGATTTTATCCGCGACATCATCGCGAGCCAAGTAGCGGAGAAGCGTTACACTAACATCGTTACGCGGTTCCCCCCCGAACCCAATGGCTACCTTCATATCGGGCATGCACGTTCCATCCTGCTCAACTTTGGCGTGGCTCGGGAAAATAACGGTCAGTGTAATCTGCGGTTTGATGACACCAACCCGGCCAAAGAAGATGCCCATTTCGTTTCGGCCATAACCGCAGACATTCGCTGGTTGATCAGCGGTTGGGGTGATGCCCAGTTGACTTTCAAACCCCTGGGAGCCGTCCCCGTGGCCCATCAAATCAATGGTCAGACCGACTACAAGGTTACGTCCGTCCCGGCTGATACCGCGCAAGCTGAACCGTTCACCGCTTCAGACTACTTTGAACAGCTCTATGCTTACGCTCTGGAACTGATCAAACGGGGCAAAGCCTATGTTTGCGATCTAAGTCCGGAGGATACGGAAAAATACCGCGGCACCCCTACTGAACCGGGCAAGGACAGCCCTTACCGAAATCGCTTAATCGAAGAAAACCTTGATCTCTTTCAACGGATGCGAGCCGGTGAGTTTCCGAATGGCGCACACTCGCTTCGGGCCAAAATAGACATGGCATCGCCGAATCTTTGGCTGCGTGATCCATTGCTCTATCGTATCCGGCATATCACCCATCACCATACCGGGGACAAGTGGTGCATCTATCCTCTCTACGACTATGCGCATTGCCTGAGTGACTACCTCGAAGGCGTCACCCACAGTCTGTGCACCTTGGAATTCGTTTCGCATCGTCCGCTTTATGACTGGGTTCTGGCCAGTCTAGAGCTACCCCGGCCGGTCCCACACCAATACGAATTCGCGAAGCTCATTCCCACCTACACAATCATGAGCAAGCGTAACCTGCTGCGCTTGGTGCAGGAGAAAAAGGTGACGGGCTGGGATGATCCGCGGATGCCTACGTTGGCCGGCATGCGCCGCCGCGGGATTCCGGCTGCCGCTCTGCGCCGCTTCGTGATCAGCACCGGCATTACCACTCACGACGGCATCACCGACATCGCCGCCATGGAGCATGCGGTGCGCGACGAATTAAATCAATCGGCCGAACGTCGGCTGGCCGTATTAAAGCCAGTGAAACTGGTTCTGACCAACATTGCTGAGGGTGAAATCATCAACTGTGAAGCGATCAACAATCCGCAGTCTGACGCGCCGACCAAGCGACCACTCAACTTAACCCGCGAAGTCTACATCGAACAGGACGATTTCGCTGAAGTGCCGCCGCCAAAATTCCATCGACTCAAACCGGGCGGTGAAGTGCGTCTCAAATATGCCTGCATCATCGCGCTGGATGAGATCATCAAGGACGAATCCGGCCAGGTCACCGAACTTCATTGCACCGCCCAACTCGATACGCGCAGCGGTGAACCCAACTCCGGAAAGAAAGTCAAAGGGACCATCCACTGGGTCAGTGCAACCGACAGCATCGAAGCCGAAGTGCGCCTCTACGATCGCATGGTTACGGTAGCCGAACCGGGCAAGGAAGAGGATTTCATGACGGTGCTAAACCCACAATCCATGGAGGTTGTTAAAGCCCGCCTGGAATTCGGCCTGCAGACCGCAGTCACGGGAACCGTGTTTCAATTTGAGCGGCTGGGCTATTTCACACCTGACTTGGTGGATTCCACCGCGGACAAACCCGTTTACAATCGCACGATCACCCTGCGCGACACCTGGGCGTAATGGATCTAATCTAATTCGCCGCGGCAAACCCAACGAGTCGTGCCGACACCTTGTCACGGCCCAGCACCCGCATAATGCCGGTGATACTTGGCCCTACATTGGTGCCCGTCAGCGCCAGTCGCGCGATTGAATGGTAAGCCCCAAAGCCTTGGGTATTGGCCTCGGCCACTGCCTTGATTCCATTCTCGATGCTTTCATCTGTGGTAAAATCCATGGCCGGCATCGCTGCGATCAATTCAGCCAAGCGGACCTTGGGTTCGCCTTTACCCATGACCTTGGTTTTCACCTTGTCGTCGATCGGATAGTTCTCGGTAAAGAAATAGACTGTGTAAGAGGGTAACTCTTCAAAACCCTTGATCTTGGGCTGACTGAGAAGCATGACCTCGCGAAAGTAGCCCTCATCCGCCGCCAGAGCCGGTCCAGCACTTTGGGCGGTGAGATAGGTGCGGACCTTCGTCACGAATTCATCTGCCGGCAATTCCAGCAGGTAAACCATGTTCATGTGCGCGAGTTTCTTATCGTCAAATCGGGCATTACTTTGATTCACTCCGGGGAGATCGAAGAGCCGCACGATTTCCTCGATCGGCATTTTCTCGCGGTCATCACCTGGATTCCAGCCGAGCAAGCTGAGGAAATTGACTAAGGCATCCGGCAGAAAACCCCGACGCTGATACTCTTCGACAAGGGCACCTTGATCACGTTTGGACATTTTGCCCGGACCGTTCTGCTTCAGGATTAGTGGTATGTGAGCAAATTCCGGCACTGAGGCCCCAAAAGCCTTAAATAATTCCACATGCTTGCTGGTATTCGAAAGGTGATCCTCTCCCCGGATGACATGCGTAATGCCCATTGCAATGTCGTCCACCACGTTAACCAGGTGAAAAACCGGATTACCGTCTGAACGCACAATAACGAAATCCTCATCCTCGATTCGCTCAACATGTCCACGAATCCGATCTTCGATCACGGTCGGCTCTGTCTTGACCTTAGTCACGGTCTTCTCCCTGCGATCATCAAAAACCTCAGAGCGCTCGCCAAGAAGTTTAAACCAGATAGCACCATCCTTCTCGTAGGCTCGACCTGCATCGAGCAGTTTCTGCACGTAAATCTTATAAATCTCTCCACGCTCACTCTGGCGGTAGGGTCCAAAATCTCCACCGACCTGAGGACCCTCATCCCAATTCAGCCCGAGCCATTTCAAACTGTCATAGATTACATTCAGAAACGCGTCACTGTTGCGCTCTTTGTCGGTATCCTCAATCCGCAGAATAAACTGCCCGCCCGTGTGACGGGCATATAGCCAGTTGAACAGGGCCGTGCGGGCACTGCCGATATGGAAAAACCCGGTGGGACTCGGGGCGAAGCGGACGCGAACTTGTGACATGGAAAGAGTAATTGTTAACAGGGTTTGCACCCCGGTTCCAAGCCACGATTATAGCGTCGGCATGAATTCTACTGGTAAGCCGGGATCCTCCCTCAACGTGCATGAACTGATCGGCGATATCGAAACCGCTGCGTTGGCCCAGGGATTTCGCGTCGAGACATTCGGTCGAATCGGCGAATTCCCTCTCATTGCCCTGACCCGGCGAAATCCCGGGCCGCGTCCCCGGATATACATCTCGGCTGGGCTACATGGGGATGAACCGGCGCCGCCCCTCGCCCTGCTGACCATGCTACGTGCCGGATTTTTCTCAAATAATGCCAATTGGTTTATCTGCCCGGTGCTAAATCCCGAAGGACTGCAGGCCGCCACCCGCGAAAACGTCGACCAATGCGACCTCAACCGCGATTATCAGGACAGAAGCTCGCTAGAAGTTCAGGCCCATACCCGCTGGTTGGGGCGGCAGCCCCCATTTGATCTTACTCTATGCCTGCATGAAGACTGGGAATCGACCGGATTCTATCTTTACGAGCTCAACCCGAGGGCCCGTCCAACTTTGGCCGATAAGATGATCCAGACAGTGAGTGGATTGATGCCGATAGAACCGGCCAGCATTATCGACGGTCGGCCTATTGCCGAACCTGGCATCATCCGACCGGTTAGCGATCCCCTCCTCCGCACCAATTGGCCGGAAGCGATATTTCTCAGTCTCTCGCATACTACCTTGAGTTATACTTTGGAAACACCGTCCGCCTTGCCTGTGTCTGACCGCATCGGTGCCATGCAGGCGGCCGTCGCAGCTGCAGTCACATCGTTAATCCGTGACTGACACAAAAGTCCTGCATGTCCGCAGCCAGTGGGGCCCGGAAGACCTCTGGCGCTCCGGCGATGGTCAAGTCAATCGAGGCACAATGCAGGGCTTGCCGGGGTAATAGTAATCTGTCGGCCATTGCCACACTCCAACCGTGATCGATGAATTCCAGATACAAGCGATCATCGGGGCCGTAAATTTTGTCGCCCACCAATCGATGGCCCAGCCAAAGAGCATGCGCCCGGATCTGATGCTTCCGTCCGCTCTCCGTCACCACCTTGGCCAAGGTAAAACCATTGGCCGTCTTCAGCGGGGTAAAATGCGTCTTCGCCGCCAAACCATCAGGGCGGACAGTGGTTTTCACATAGACCGGACTCGAGACATCATCGCCGAGCGGTTGATCGACTGTAACTGCGTCTCGTAACTCACCCGTCAGGATAGCCTGGTATTCCTTGCCGACTTTACGCTTCTGCATCGCGGTCTGCAATCGACCCGCCATCGCAGAATCCTTTGTTAATACAACCACGCCACTGGTCTCCCGATCCAATCGGAAGACCAAATGCATCGTCGGCAAAGCGGTGTATTCGCGCGCGGCTCCCACCAAGCTTGACCATGGACCGGCCTTGGAAGGATGGCACACCACATCCCCCGGTTTATTTACAACCAAGAGCCGCTCATCTTCATAGATGATCCATGATCGCATCTCCACAGGCGTAATCTGCCTTACATTCTCTGGTTTTGGCGGGGGCCGGGGAGGCCATGCACAGGCTTTGCCTGCATAGAATCCCTTCCCTGGTTCAGGGGGATTCATCGTGCCACCTTTTGGAGTCGGAATCGGGCGAGCACCTTGGAAGAAATCCATGTCGCCAACGGTTTTGGAAAAACTGAAATCACGGCTGCACCTAGTTTGTTTTTCCAACCGGTAACCACCAAGGATCGACCGGCGGCGAGTGCTTGCAGGGATTGCTGCACAGCGGTCTCACTATCCATGCTGAGCGCATCCACCACACTCCCCTGTTTTAGTCCGGCCCGGCGAAAAAACTCCGTCGCAGTGGGTCCCGGACATACGGCGAGCACTTGCACGCCAGTGCCCCGTAGTTCCTGATTCAAGGCCAGGCTCCAGTGTAAAACAAAAACCTTGGTAGCTCCATAAACCGCCATCCACGGAGTCGGCTGGAATGCGGCAGTAGAAGCTATGTTTATGATGGCGCCACCCCGGGTGCGTAGAGTCGGTAACAGACGTGCACTCAGTTCCACCAACGCCCGGACATTCAAATCAATCATTCCTAGTTGATGAGTGATATCTGGTTCAGGAAATGCACCGTAACCACCATACCCACTGTTGTTTATCAGCAGGACTTTTCCTACGGGCGCCACGCTGGCAAGCCAAGCATCAATACTCTCAATCGTGGTGCCCAGCCCAGCCCTATCGGCCAGATCAACAGCAATGTGGTGCAACTTAAGTTCTCCTGATTTTAGTTCGGGAAAACTGCGAGAGAGGTTGCAAAACTGCAGATCGGGTTGCAGACTCCTCAACAGTTTGATGAACGATTTTCCAATACCGGAGGATCCCCCCGTCACGATGACGGCGGAGAATGGCTTAAGTGCTTCGCTTAGCGAGGCCATGGCATCAAATATCGACTCATTTCTGTCAGCAACCACAACCCATGGACCGAAATATGAACAGACAAAATAACCACGAACTAATCGTCTCTGGCATCCATCTCGACCTGACCCCTTCACTCAAAACCTACGTCCGCGAGAAAGCCGAGAGATTGTTTCGTCACGAGGAACGTATCCTGCGGATCCGCGTGGAACTGGAATGTGACTCCAAGGAGGCGGTGAGCAGTCGCTTCAAAGCCAAGGGCCATATGGTAATCAATGGGCCTGAACTCAATGCCACGGTGTCGTCCGACGAATGCCACAAGGCCATCTCACTCCTGACCGATAAACTCGACCGGATGCTGCGTCGGCGCGCCCGCTTGGAAAAAGAAAAGCGCAATCACCCGCACACCATCGAATTCGCGGATGTCGCCCTGCCCAAGGCAGTCTGATTCGCGTCAATCTATATATTCCACGGTAAACCCGCCCACCCGGCGGGTTTTCTTGCTTATGGACGACCACTTCCTACGACTAACCGCGTGATTGGAGACATCACTTGGAATACCCCCGGCCATTCATCGGCCGATTCACTACCCCTTGGTAATGGTGACATTGCCGCCAACATATGGACGGATCAGGATGGTGACATCCTTTTCTATCTGTCCAAGACTGACGCATGGGATCACCTGTCGCGTCTGATCAAAATCGGGAGGTTGAGGATCAGTCTAAAACCCGACCTGCTCGATGAAGGGAAATTCGAACAGCGGCTTTCATTGGCCGACGCCTCCATCTTGGTCACCAATGGTTCGACCAAGGTGCGGTTGTGGATGGATGCCCACTGGCCACGTCTGGTGGTCGAAGTAACCAGTGACGAACCAGTGAATGTTCGGGTCGAGCTGGAGCCATGGCGCAACCAGGCTCGGGAAATTACCGGCCGTGAAGCCTATTCCGCCCTGGGACTGGATCCCAAGAAACCTGTTACTTTCCAACCTGATATCATCGTGCCCAAACTGCGCGGGGCCGTCGCATGGTATCAGCGTAACGAAAGTTCGATTTGGGGTGAAGTGCTGCAAGCCCAGAGCTTGGACGAATTCAAGTCGGAGAACGACGATCCGTTGATAGGTCGAACCTTTGGCGGCTATCTGCAAGGCGCCGGATTCAAGCGCAAGGGCCGGAGCGGCATCATTACCGCGCGCAAGACCACCTCGGCGGTGTTCTCCGTTACGGTGCACTGTGCCCAAACCCCCACCATCAATGAATGGGTCAACCAGATCCAAGGTGCGGCCAATCCCGACGGACTTCCGTCGCTGCGGGATGCGTGGCGCGACCATCAGACTTGGTGGCGTGATTTCTGGGAACGCAGCCACATCCACGCCGGCTTGCGCGACACAGATTGGTGCAACCCGGGAAATATCACCGAGCACCTGCAATGGCAGCGATACATGATTGCGTGTTCAGGCCGGGGACTTTTTCCCATAAAATTCAACGGCGGATTATTCACCGCCGACTGGGGCGTAACTGGAGAATCCTACGACGCGGATTATCGGCGTTGGGGCGGTGGGTATTGGTGGCAAAACACGCGTTTGCTTTACTGGGGCCTGCTCGCCAATGGAGATTTTGATTTGATGCGTCCGCTCTTCCGGATGTATCGCGATATGTTGTCCTTGGCTGAACAACGAACGCAGGTCTGGTTCGGCCACGGTGGTGTATTTTTCCCGGAGACCCAGTATTTCTGGGGTGCCCTCCTCCCGAGCAACTATGGTTTGGATCGCACTGATAAGGAACCGGGCGATGTGGAAAATCAATACATCCGCCGCTATTGGCAAAGTGGCTTCGAGCTGATCGCCCTGATGCTCGCAACCTACCAGCACACCGGCGACGAGGCACTACTCACCAACGAACTTCTCCCCGTTGCCCGGGCGGTATTGAGGTTCTATGCCCTGCATTACCCCAATGACAGTGAGGGTCGGTTGCTACTCAAACCCGCACAATCACTCGAAACTTGGTGGGAAACGGAAAATCCAATGCCGGAGATAGCGGGTCTGCATTACCTGCTCCCACAACTGTTGGCCCTGCCGGATACTTACCTTGAAGTGAGTGATTTAGGGGCATGGCGGGCGTTATCCGCCCGTTTGCCGGAAATCCCCGTAGGAGTGCGCCATGGCGCCCGTATGCTCCTGCATGCGGCCAAAGTCGAAGACACTCCGCACAATTCGGAAAATCCGGAGCTCTATGCGGTTTTCCCGTATAAACTCTATGGCATCGGCCATCCTGATTTGGATGCGGCCCGTAATGCCTACACGCACCGCACCTTCCCCGATACCGGCTGCTGGCGACAGGACGCCATTCACGCTGCATACCTAGGGATCACGAATGTAGCGGCCTACCTAGCCCACAAAAATTGCGAGAGCTCCAATCAGCCACAAATCCGCTTCAAGGGCTTTTGGGGACCCAATTACGATTGGATCCCCGATTTTGATCATGGAGGTGTCACCCAAATTGCCATGCAGACCATGTTGGTCCAATGCGTGGGTTCGCGTATCTATCTTTTCCCCGCTTGGCCGAGCGATCGTTGGAATGTCGATTTCAAGTTAAATCTGCCCGGTCAGACCACCATCGAATGTGAGCTCAAGGACGGCGGCATCACCCGACTGGAGGTCTACCCACCGGAGCGGCGGCACGACATTGTTGTATTACTCGGACAGGACATATCGCGGGCCGCCGAATTGCCGGTCTCCTATCCAGCCTAAGCCCGCAATAGTGGCCAAAAAATAAGCCACCGATGCAATGCATTGGTGGCTTAAAAGTGGTGCACCCGTAGGGACTTGAACCCCAAACCTTCTGATTCGTAGTCAGACGCTCTATCCAATTGAGCTACGGGTGCGTGGAGGGTGCGAAAAAGCAGATTGAGACCCCAAAGGGCAAGCGTGAATTTGCAGGAATTCCATTGGAGCGCATGCGTGCACCGATCAGCTCTTGGTTGAAGGGCGCCAGTCTATCAACTCCAGTTGCAGCAACTTGCGTCCATTGAAGTGATTCCAGGTCAATTTGACGGCCAAATCCACAGGTTCACGAGCGGGAGGCACCCGGTCGGCCATTTTCCATGCCACCCCGTGCAATCTCCGACCGTTGTCACCATCAAACCAAAAGCGGAAATGGAGATCCTTGAAGACGTCGGGAGACTGACGGAAAACCACGCCCCGAATTCCAAATACAGGTTCGGGATTCCCCTGCCCAAAGGGGTGTAGCGCGTCCAGTTCCATCATCAATGCCTCGCCGATCATATCCGGGCTCAACCAGGCCGCGATTTCGAGTTCCGCCTCGGCGATGTCACTGCCCGCATATTCCCGAACCGCTTCGGCGAACCGGATACGAAATGCAGCCAAATGCTCCTTCTTTACCGCGACGCCAACGGCCATGGGATGGCCACCCCAACTATCCAAATGCTCACTGCAAGTTGCCAGCACCTCGACCAAATTTATTCTGTTCACACTGCGACCGGACCCTTTGGCCAGCTCACCATCATTGCCCAATACGATGCAGGGTCGATTGTATTTTCGCGATACTCGACCCGCCACAATGCCCACCACCCCCGGGTGCCAATCCTCACTATAGAGGACAATCCCTTGGTCATCGGCATAGCTGGACTCAATCATCCGATCTGCGTCTTCGGTGATCAAACGCTCAATATCCTGCCGTTCCCGATTAAACTCATTCAATTGCCGGGCCGTTTCGGCACTAAATCGGGCATCGGCACTAAGCATCAACTCAACCGAAAGGGCGGCATCTGCGAGCCGCCCACTGGCGTTGATTCGTGGCCCCAGACGGAAAGAAATATCCACCGGAGTGATGTCCTGACCTTCACGAACCCCGGCCACAGACATCAGAGCTTTGAGACCGGGACGACTGGTATTCTGCAAGATGCGTAGCCCGTGCTTCGCGAGTGTGCGATTTTCACCCAGGAGTGGCACCAGATCGGCCACCGTCCCGAGTGCCACCAAATCCAACTCATCACGTAATTTGATATCCAATGCGACCGGATGATTCTCCTGCCGCAACTGCTTGATGAGACCATGGGCCAGCTTGAAGACCAGACCCACGGTGCAAAGATTGCGCAATTCCTCCTGAACGGCCCCAGTTTCACCATCAACGTGGGGATTGACCAAGATTCCCTGCTTCAGGGTTCCTTCCTTCGATCGATGATGGTCCACCACCACTACATCGATATTTTGCTCAATCAGGTAAGCCACCTCATCGAACGAATTCGTCCCACAGTCGAGCACCACGAAGAGCTGCGGTTTACCGCCCTCCAATGCCCGGTCAATGGCACTGCGGGAAAGGCCGTAACCATCCTCCGCCCGGCGCGGCACAACAAACCGGGGGCTGAGGCCGAATCGGCGCAAAATTCCGACCAGCAGGGTTGTGCTGCTCACGCCATCCACATCGTAATCTCCCAGCACCACGACGGCTTCATTACCGAGCACCGCTTGGCGCAACCGGCTGGCTGCCGCTTCCAAGTTGGGCAGGATAAACGGGTCACCCAAGCTAGCCAAAGTGGGTTCCAAAAAGGTCTCTGCCAAAACGGGATCTCGATGGCCATTACGCAGCAACAGCTCGGCCATAACCCGACTGAATTTCGCGTTTTGGCTAAACGCCTCGACCTCCTCGGCCGAGGGCGGCGTGTAAGTCCAGCGCATCAAACGTAGTGCCCCGTGAGCGATTACTCTGATGCCTTACTGGACCCGGTCCATTCGTATTTCGGCGCAACATCGGCGTGCGCCTCCACATGTTTACGATCGCCCTTGTGCCACCAGAAAAATACCGGGGAAGCGATGAAGATGGAGGAGAAGGTGCCGGTGATGATACCCACGATGAAGGTGAACGAGAGATCCTTGAGCACGCCGGTGCCGAAAACATAGAGGGCAGAGGCAGCCAGCAAGGTTGTGATACTGGTCATGAGGGACCGGGCAAACACCCGGTGGATGGCCATGTTCACTACTTCGCGCAAGCGGGTGTTCGGGTTAAGCTTTAATTCCTCCCGAATACGGTCGAAGACCACGATGGTGTCATTGATCGAATAACCGGCGATACAGAGGATGGCCGCCACCATCGGCGCGGAGAATTGATATCCAAAAAGCACGAAGATGCCAATCGTCATCAGAATGTCGTGAACCGAGGCCACCACCGCACCGATGCCAAAACCGAATTCGAAGCGCAGTGCGATGTAGGCCAACACAATGAGCATCGACCAGGAGAGTGCCTTCAGTGCATTCCATTGGATTTCCTCACCTATCGCAGGCCCGATACGGTTCTCGCCGATCTTTTCGAGTCCGGCATTTGGGTAAGCCTTGATGATCGCCGCCAATGCCTCGGCCGATTTGTCGTAGGCCGTCTCGATTCGGAGCGTTTCGTGGCCCGTGCCGAGTTCGCTTACATAAATGGGATTAACCTCCCCGAGATTGTTGGCCCGGGCTACTTCACGGATCTGGGCGGAACTTACCCGCTCCTTGAAATCAACGGTGATGGAATCGCCACCGGCGAAATCAATGCCGTAGATCTTGTCACCTTTCGAAAATACCATCCCCACGCCGATCAGCACGATCAGCCAGGAAACGATAAATGCCGGCCGGGCATATTTCAAAAAGTCCATCTTGATGGACTTGATGAAGGACATCATGGGGAACTTCTTGATAATGTTCTTATCCACCAGCCATTCCGTGAGGAAGTGACCGGTAATCAATACGGAGAACATCGTGGAAAAAACACCGATGGCGAGGGTAACCCCGAAGCCCTTGATTGGACCACTGCCCAACCCGATCATTACCGCACAAATCGCGAGTTGAGTCAGGTGTGCATCGATAATGGTGGTGAATGCCTTGTCGTAGCCGGCACTGACCGCGGCCGGCAGGCTTTTGCCGAGATTGAGTTCCTCGCGCATGCGCTCGAAAATCAGGATGTTCGCATCCACCGCCATGCCGACCGTGAGCACGATGCCGGCAATACCGGGAAGCGTCATGGTGGCGCCGATGCTGGCCATTACGCCCACGATGATCAGTAAATTTACCGCCAAGGTGACGACGGCGATCAAACCACCCACCGTATAGTAGGTGATCATGAATGCGGCCACCAGGACGGTGCCGATGATGGAGGCCTTGATCCCACTCGAAACCGCGTCAGCCGCGAGCGAAGGAGTAACCTCATATTGCTCCTTGATGATCAGGGGCAGGTCGAGCGGGTTGTTCAGCACGTTGGCCAGATTGAGGGCTTCACGTTCACTGAAGTTGCCGGTGATCTGTGCACTGTCGCTATCGATTTCTTCCCGCACACTCGGGGCGGAATAAAGTTTTCCATCCAGCACGATGGCCAAACGACCGATGCTGCCAGCCTTCTGGCCGCCCTCGGCGATTTCCCGGGTTACCTCGGCAAAGCGGGCTTTGCCATCATTGGTAAACTGCAGGATAACCTCGGGTTTGCCGTAAATATCAGGGCGGGCAAAAGCATTCTCGATCATCTCGCCGGTCATTTCCGGGATGCGTTTTACGTAAACTTCCTCCGTGGAGGATTCGCCGCGTTGCCCTTCGTAATCCAGAGTCATCATCTCGTAACCCGGCGGGACGGCATCCGTCATTTGCGGGGTGATCGATGGATGAACCAATCGGAAATCGAGACGGGCCGGTTTCTTGACATTGTCCACCACCTCGGGGTTGTCCTTGGTGCTAACTCCGGGCAACTGAACCTCGATGCGATTATTGCCCACCGGACGGATGACCGGCTCGGTAACGCCAAATGCGTTGATGCGTTGGCCTATGATCTCGATCGCCTTGTCGAGTTTCTCCTTGCGGTCTTGCAAGCTGTCCGCGCCGGCGGCCTTTTCATCCACCTCGAGGGTGAAAGCCACTCCTCCGCGCAAATCGAGACCGTATTGCAAAGGGCTCTTCGCCTGCTTGAGCATTTCGTTCAACAGGATGTCATTGCGCTTCTCGATATTACGCATCTTCGCTTCGAAGCGCACCTCAGGAAAATATTGGGCGAGATCGATCTTCCGTTCCGCGCCGATACGCTTCAGTGCGACAAACTCACTGGGAGCTTGTCCAGCCGCCGCCATGGCAGCGGCTTCGTCAACCAAACGGTTGAACTCGGCCTTGTTTGCCGTCGCCTGCGACTTGATGTATTCGGGGAACGGTCGGTCGTTGAGGGGTAGTAGCGTGGCCACGGCCCAGCCCATGATGGCGAGGCTGAGGATAAGCTTCCAGAGGTTGCGTCTGAGCATGTGTATGTTGGGTTAAATGAACGGGCCCGGAGCGCCTAACGCTACGGGCCAAGCGAAAGACTGGCGATAATTTAGCTTTTCTCGGCCCCGGCCTTGCGCACCACGGCACTGACGAACGATTTGCCGACTTCGATTTTGGTGTTATCCGCGATCCGAACCACGAAGCGGTCATCCTTGACGTTGGTAATTTGGCCGTAAATTCCGCCGCTTGTCACAATATCGTCACCACTGGTCAGCTCTGACAGCATCTTATCGTGCGCCTTCTGTTTCTTGCGCTGGGGCGCAATCATCAGGAAATACATCGCCGCGAATAGCAGGATGATGGGCAGCATGCCGCCCAAGAGTGATTGGGGGCCTGGAGCGGGGGCGGTTTGGGCGATAAAAAGGGAGGCGTCGGTCAATAGTGACATTTTCGGCATTGCGTGTTGGTGGTTTTGAAAAAAGAAAACACGCATCTAACTGATTCCGCTTAATTAAAAGCAAGCCCATAACTCCCCCACACCCTCCCGTTGAAAAGCAAATCCACCACCGCCTGGTCCGCCGCCAAGTCCGAGGAACTCTATGGGTTCAAACGCTGGGGCTCCGGTCACTTTTCCGTTGATAGCGATGGCTTTGCCACCGTGCAACCCTTGGGCGACGAACGGGATATCCGCATTCTCGACGTGGTGCAGGAGGCCGTGGACATGGGACTCAAGGCGCCCATGGTCATTCGTTTTCAGGATTTGCTGCGCCATCGGGTCACCCAGCTGAACGGGGTTTTTCGCAAAGCAATCGAAGATGAGGACTACCAAGGCGAGTATCGCGGCGTCTTCCCCATCAAGGTCAATCAACTCCGGGAGGTGGTCGATGAGATTGTCGAAGCCGGCAAAGAGTTCAATTATGGCCTCGAGGCGGGTTCCAAGCCCGAATTGATGATAGCCATCGCCATGCATGAGGGCACCGAGCGTCTCATCATCTGCAACGGCTACAAGGACCTCGATTACATCCGCTTGGCGCTGATGGGGCGTAAACTTGGCAAACAGATCATTATCGTGGTCGAACAGTTGGCGGAATTGGACGATATCATTCGTCTGGCCGAGGAAACCGGAGTTGAACCCATGATTGGCTTTCGCGCCAAACTCCAGACACGAGGGGAAGGCAAATGGGCGATGTCGACTGGTGACAACGCCAAGTTCGGCCTCAATACCGCCGAAATCCTTTTTGCCTGCGAAAAGCTCAAGGCCGCCAAATTGCAATCCTGCCTGCGCTTGGTGCATTTCCACATCGGTTCCCAAGTGCCAAACATCATCACGATCAAGAACGCCGTGATCGAGGCCTCCCGCTTTTACTGCCAGCTGGCCAAGATGGGCTTCCCCATGGGCTTGCTCGATGTCGGCGGTGGACTCGGTATCGATTACGACGGTTCTCGCACGAACTATGAGTCGTCGATGAACTACACCATGGCGGAATATGCCCGCGATGTGGTGTCCAATATTCGCGAAATCTGTAACGCATCCAGTGTCAAGGTGCCGGACATCGTCAGTGAATCAGGTCGCGCCGTGGTAGCCCCCCACTCCATGTTGGTCGTCGAGGTTTTCGAACGCATAAACAAGCGTGAATCCCTCGGCAAAAAACATCAGCCGAAGCAAAAACACAAGATCGTCACCGACCTCGAGGTGATGCTGCGCAATCGCTCGAAACTCGGGCGTCTGGAACGGTTTCACGATGCCGTGCAAAAGAAAGAGGAAGCCTTTTCACTCTTCAATCTCGGTTACCTCGACCTCGAGAACCGGGCGGCGGCCGAACAACTTTTCTGGCAGATCTGCGAGCAACTGGCCCGCGAAACCAGCAGCGCCGGTTATGTGCCCGAAGAACTGCACGAGCTGAACAAACTCCTCGCCGACCAATACGTCTGCAACTTCTCCGTCTTTCAATCCCTGCTCGATCACTGGGCACTGAAGCAACTCTTCCCCGTCGCACCGCTGCATCGTCTGACCGAAAGACCCTCGGTCAACGCGATCTTGGTCGACATTACCTGCGACTCCGACGGCAAGATCAACAGTTTCATCGATCTGCAGGATGTGAAGGATTACGTCCAGCTGCACCCGTTGAACAATAAACCCTACTATCTTGGAGTGTTCCTGACCGGTGCTTATCAGGACATTATGGGCGATCTCCACAATCTCTTTGGCCGCGTCAATGAGGTGCACGTGTTCCTCGAAGATGATGAAGAGAACGGTTTCTACATTGAAGAAACCCTCAACGGCAGCCGCATCGGCGATGTCATCGAGGGCGTGCAATACAAGCAGGACGATCTTTGCCGTAAAATGAAGGTGCAGATCGATGCCGCCACCCGCAGTGACTTGATTAAACCCCGGGAAGGCGTCCGCCTGCTGGAGCTCTACGAAAGTCAGATGCTCAACAAGACCTACCTCAATATCGAGCGCGCCACCGGCCGGAAGAAAAAGAAAAAGTAGTCCGCTCGGAGGACCGCTCTCTTAACGCCACTCGTGTCGCGGATATCGCCGCGATAATTCCGCCTTCACTTTCGGATACTGTTCACGCCAGAAATTCGTCAAGTCATCGGTCACCTGAATCGGTCGCTGATTCGGCGCCAGCACTTGGATTTTCACCGGCACCCGGCCTTGGCCGAGCGTGAACTTTCCCTCGATGCCGTAGAGTTCCTGAATGCGCGCACTGAGAATCGGCGGTCCCTCCGTGCGATATTCAATCCGCGATTTCCGGCCGTTCGCCATCGTCAGCCGCTCTGGCAGGTAAGTGTCGAGCACCGCCAGCTGTTCAGGACGGAGCCACTCACGCAAAACCGGCATCACTGGTTTATCTCTCAGCGCCTTCACCGACAATTCGCCGTGGCAAATCTGCTCAATCAGCATCGGGCGGTCCTCCTCGGTGATTGGGCTGACTTCAAGTTCGGGAAACCATTCCGCCAAGCGATTCACTCGGGTAATCCATTGCTCTACCACCTCATCCCAAGCTTCGAGCTTGATTCGTCCGCTCAGCACTTCCTTGGCCAACAGCCCTGCAGCGGCATCCAATGGCACCTCGCCACCGCTCACTTTCGCTTCGATCACGAGGTCCCGAAACCGTCGTTCCTTGCGCACAATCACCCGCTTGGCGGTTTCATCAAAAACGACTCTGTCCGTGGTATGATAATCCGACGGAAAGAGTTCTCCCAACCATGATTCTTCAATCTCTGTAGCCAAATTAAGCAGCACATTGACCTCACCACCCCGGCCCCCGACTTCCGTGATTTCTGCTGCCACCAGCAGGACCGCTTTTTGTATTACACTTTCCCGCGCCAGCATGCCACGCCGGCCGTGCACCAATTCGCAACGCAGGGTTCCGGCATCGAGTCGCTTGGCCACTTGATCCGAAAAACCAGCCAGCACACATTTTCGCACTGCGACCACATCAACCCCGCGATCACCAATGTTCAGCCCTTCTTTTTCGGCAATTTTCAAGAATTGCTGAAAAAGTGGCCCGACTTGTCGCGCGCCTTGCGCATGAATGCCTAAATCGCGGCAAAATTCAATCCGGTATCCCGCCTTATCCGCCTCCTGCCACGCCCGCATTAACAGCAGGAAATCACTCGCATGTTCCTCACCCAGTGCATCCTCCCGGCTCTGCTCAATGGATTTGGCAACACCCCGGAGCAAAAAATTACGACCCTGGGTCAGGGCCGCCATCAAGGCCACTGGCCGCACACAGTCACGTAACTGTGCCTCCAACAGCATGCGCGCATAACGCGGATGCAGGGGAAAGCGGAGCATCTTACGACCGGTTTCCGTTATTCCGTTTTGCTTTCCCTCCAAGGCCCCCAGATCACGCAACAATGTCTCGGCCTTCTCCAATGCCTTTGAGTCAGGACTTTCAATCCAAGGAAACCCGGCCACGTCATCAATGCCACTCGCCTTCAATGTGAGCACGACTTCGGCCAAATCCAGCCGTTTGACCTCGGGCAATTCCTGCAAAGCCCGTTGCCCATGCTCCCGTTCGGTCCAAAGGCGAATACCCACTCCCGCTGCGGTGCGCCCCGCCCGACCGGTGCGCTGATCTGCACTCGCCGCTGATATTTTTTCGATGAGTAAAGTATTTATGCCCCGATGCGGATCAAATTTCGCCATGCGCGCCAGGCCGCTGTCGATCACCGCAGTGACCCCATCAATCGTCAGTGAGGTTTCGGCCACATTGGTCGAAACGATGATCTTGCGCGTGCGGCTTCGTTCTACCGCGCGATCCTGTTGCTCAGGTGGTAATTCCCCATGCAAAGGGAGACAATCAAAGTCACGGAGTAATCTATTTGCCTGAATGGCCTGAATTGTTCGGCTGATCTCAAAGGCTCCCGGCATAAAAACCAACAAGTCACCGGCTGTCACCGGTGCGATCCGCGCGCATTCCCGGGCTGCAATATCCCAAACCGGATCGCTTTCAAAATTTACCGCCTTGGACAAATATTCGATCTCCACTGGAAAGGTGCGCCCTTCCGATGTCAGGACCTCACAAGGTGCGAGATAGGTATTCAAAACCACCGTGTCCAAAGTCGCTGACATCACGATGATCTTCAAATCAGGGCGCGTGGTTTGCTGTATCTGCAGGGCACGCGCCAGCGTGATATCCCCATAAAGGTGACGCTCGTGAAATTCATCAAACACGATGACCGCGATCCCGGATAGCAGGGCATCAAATGACATCTGTCGTAACAGCACGCCTTCGGTCACAAAACGAATCTTGGTTTGCGCAGAAACCTTGGCCTCCAGTCGGATCTGATAGCCGACTAATCCGCCGACCGGTGATCCCAATTCCTCGGCAACCCGCTTGGCCAGCATCCGGGTCGCCAACCGGCGTGGCTGCAAAACCACGACCTGACCCGTTTCAGCAAATCCATGTTTTAGTAGAATTTGGGGTAGCTGGGTAGATTTGCCCGAACCCGTTGGAGCCTGCACGACCAACCGGCCCTGCGACCGCAAGGCCGCGACCATGGGCGCTTCCAGTTCGTAAATGGGCAGTTCATTCGGGACCATGCAAGTGCATCAATACGGGCGCGACCCTGAGACGGTGCAATGCTGCTGTTAATCACCCGCTGAAAATCTTGTGCAAGCAGCCTGTGAATAACCGGTGAGTTAGTTTACCCCCATCTTATTCACCACTTTGCCCGGTGCAGAAGTTGTGCAGAACAAACCCTTCCCAAACCGCAGCTCGCGCCGCAACATCACCACGTTCCTTGATAGAACAGTCGTAGTGCAACGGTCTGAAACGATTTGTTGCGGGCGCGACTGGGATAATCCCGGGTGACCGGGGAATGGTTGACGACAGCTGGTGTCGTCACCCCCTCTGCGTGCAATTTTTGCAGGCAACAGGCATATATCACCAGCTCCACCGTCGGTGTCATGACCGACGGAACATGAACTCAGGAGCTGAGCGACAAGACGCGATTAGAAACCGCGGTCGAGTCGAGTCAGGTCTACGGGAAGTTTCGAACCGTAGACCGACGCAGTTACCCAGAGGGTTATGGTTGCTACTGCGCAGACCAGAACGTGATGGCGATTCCCGGCGGGACAACCCCGCCAAAAGACCCGGCTTCAATGAAGCGGGGAGCGCAAGGGAAACGTGATCACGCGGAGTGAGCGGGCCTGGCAAAGCCCGTCAACCTCCTCAACAGGGGCGGTGTGAAAAACACATCACCCCACTGCAAACCGAACGCAACCTGAGAGCTAAGAGGTCAGACCCGTAACACAGGGCCAACGGCCGGTAATCCGCCGGCGCCGTCCCTGTGGCCACGGTGCCGACGCGCAAATATCCACGGATTGCAGGCGTGTCTGCACCCCGTCCGGCGAGCCACTTCCGGCAGGAAGTGACCGAACCGGGCGAAGAGACCTCACTCGATAGATCCCAGCCGGCAACGACCGGGACGGTCCCGCCATGAGACCGAAATCAGCGCATGCCGCGTTGAGTGGCGTCGGGGAGCACCCAGCCCGCGAAAGCGAGAGCGCCAAATGGAGTGCCGCAGGGAAAGAGCGCGTGGCGAACGCCCACCCCCACTTTGAACCCGGGACCGCAAGGTCCCGGGTTCTTTGTTTTGAATCCAATGAACCCGCCAGCCGCCTATGTCCGCACAACTGCTGTCGGTTTTGCCGGTAAACTTAAACCTTAACCACCACGGTCGCCGCGATGCGGTCCTCGACCGCCTGCCGATTGGGTTCCCACAGCAATTTCAGGAAACCCAACATGCCCATGGCGACGCCGGCAATGTAACCACCCTGCCGGACGAACCCATCGAAATACGAAAATTTACTGCATTGATCTTGG
>Ga0222714_10001360_pt1 | contig 27565 bp, 30 predicted proteins | sample C33_3DmetaG_FD_165048 | JGI IMG/M metagenome (GOLD analysis project Ga0222714, IMG submission 165048) | Estuarine water microbial communities from San Francisco Bay, California, United States - C33_3D | ecosystem: Environmental > Aquatic > Marine > Unclassified | place: USA: California...
ATCTTAGTTTGATGAAAGTGTATATTGATAACACGTACAACTCTCATTATTCTAAAGGTAAATTCCAAGCGACCGAGTTTATTATTGACTCTGGTCATGGTATGGGTTTCTGTATCGGTAATATTTTAAAATATGCTCAGCGATATGGAAAAAAGAATGGTAAGAATGCTGACGATCTAATGAAAGTTATACATTATGGTTTGATAGCATTACACATCGACCAACAAGAAAAGATGCAAAACACTTTGAAAGAACTTGATAATGAATGATTTTGAAATTAAAAGTGCATATGAAAAAGATTGCATCGAAAAAGGTCTAGGACACAAAGCTCTAAAAGCCGCATTCGAATCGAATAGTGATTTAGAATTACGAAATGTTACAAATTCTAAATATCCTGAAGAAGATTGGGCTGGTATTGATGTTCATGCCACTGTTGCGAATATAAAAACATTTGACGCATTTGTATTCAAAATTGATTATAAATTTAGACAAAAAAGTTTTAATGATGTACTATTTAATCTTCAAAGAAAAGATGGTAAAGATGGTTGGGCGATTAACGAAGATAAAAAATTTGATTATGTTTGTTATGTGAATGAACCATTAAGAAAAGTTTGTCTTTTACCTAAACAAGATATGCTTGATGCGAAAGATAAACTAAAAAGCTGGTCAAATAGACAAAGAGAAAAGGATGGTCAGTATAATGCCATTCTAGATTATTCTGACTGTAAAGAATTATTACCTAATTTTATTGGACCTATTGATTTTTAAGAGGAGAAAAAAATGACAATAGCAAAAACAAAAAATGAAAGACTAAACCTAATTCGTAAAGTTGCGAAGAAATATAATAAGGTAAAAAAAGAATTAAAAAGTATTGACTCTCACAACATAAATCATTATACTGATAGTGAAGATTATGCTAAAAAATACTATGGGCATTTATATAATGCTACTATGAAAATGGATACAGATTGGGATTAAGAATATGAATATAGTGAAAATATTATTTGCGACAACACTTGTAGTAGGATTTGTTTCATTGGCGATATTTCAATGGAGTGACTGTTTAGATGAGAACAGTATCTTCACATGTGTTCGTATGTTAAACAAATAGGGAATACCATGCCGAGATCTATGCATCTATTGCCAGCTTATTTTACAACTACAAATACTCGTAAAAGAAAGCGACAAGGAAAAGATTTAAGTGAAGAGAAACTAAAGACTGAGAAACTACTACAGAAACTTGGTTATAAGCCTGGTAGTACATGGCGAGCACCGATGCCTGATTACTCTACACCCTCTTATAATTCTATGAATACTATGGGCAATGCTTATAAGAAAAAAGAGAACACTTACACTGGTGAAGAGATAATGGGTATCGGTACTTTACATAAGTCAAATATGGTTCCTATTCGTAAGGATAGTAATAATGCTAAAGAAATTGCAAAAATGCGAAGATAAAAAAGTGCTTTACTTTTGTGAAAAAATATAGTACAATAATAAAATATAATAATGAGGAGAAAATATGGCACAATTAAAAGGTCTTAAAGGTGTAATTACAAGGAAGAAACCTAAAAAGAAAGTTGAATTAACACCCGCACAACAAGCAGAAGTTGAAGAACGCATGAAGAAACTTCGTGAAGCAAGAAAAGCAAAACGAGGTAACAAAGCTCCTGCGAATGTTCATCCTAGTGTTCTTGCGAAACCAGATACTGATAAATTATCATATGATAATGTGAAGGAGTGGATTAAATATAATAAAGATGTATTAAACTCTTATCGTCCACTTATTCGTCAGAAAGTTCCTGGAGCTCTTATGAAGTCTGAATCTCTCAGGGGATATATTGGTGATATGGAACATTATATTCGTACTGGTGATTGGATATCTAATTTTACTGGTAGAGAAATGCAAACTAGGACAAGATGGAAATCCGTTACTGGTCCAGCTAGTGATGTAGAAGATTACTTTACAAGCAACAAAAGAATTGTTGATAATAAAGTTATCGAATTAGAAGAGTATCTAGAGATGAAAGAAGAGGGGAGAATATGAGTGTGAATGACCAGTTTTTAAATAAAAATAAATTCACTGAGATGGTGAAAGAGAAAGTTGAAAAGTTTAAAATACCCTACATGGAAGCAATACTAAATATATGTGAAGAGAATAATATTCCTCCAGAGGATGTTAAACGATTTGTTTCTCCTGTTATTCGGGATAAACTAGAAGCTGAGGCAGTACAGCTTAATTATCTGCCAAAAACAACGACAATAAAATTTGAATAATACAGTTAATATTTCAGTTAATACAAGGAAAATAAAATGTCATTAGAAAACTTAAAAAAGAACAGAGACCAAATCTCTAAACTTCTACAAGCCGCTGAAGCAGTCGGCGAAAATCAATCAACCCAAACCAAGTCATATACAGACGAAAGAATGTGGAAACCAACAGTTGATAAAGCTGGTAATGGTTATGCTGTACTTCGTTTCTTACCTTCTAAAGAAGGAGAAGATCTACCATGGGTTAGGTATTGGGATCATGGTTTCAAAGGACCAACAGGATTATGGTATATTGAGAACTCTTTGACTTCAATTGGTCAAGCAGATCCAGTATCAGAAATGAATTCTAAACTTTGGAATACAGGGCTTGATGAAGATAAAGCAACAGCAAGAGATAGAAAGAGAAGACTACACTATGTCGCTAATGTGTATGTAGTAAGTGACTCAGGAAATCCTGCTAACGAAGGAAAAGTCATGCTTTATAAGTTTGGTAAAAAGATCTTCGAAAAACTAATGGATGTAATGCAACCAGCTTTCGATGATGAGACACCAATCAACCCATTTGATTTATGGGAAGGAGCTGACTTCAAACTAAAGATTAGAAATGTTGAGGGATATAGAAACTACGATAAATCAGAGTTCGCTGATAAGTCTGCTTTATTCGATGGTGACGAAACTAAACTAGATGCTGTGTATTCTCAAGCACATTCATTGAAAGAGTTTACAGATCCTAGCAATTATAAATCTTATGATGAGTTAAAAGCCAAGTTAATGAGAGTGCTTGGTGAAGAAGTGGAAGAGTCGCCAATGACTCTTAAACAAGAGTCTCAGATGAATGAACCAGAGGTCGCTCCTCAACCGAAAGTTCATGAACCTGTGACTGCGGAAAGTGTCAATATTGATGATGATGAAGACGAGACGATGTCTTACTTTGCGAAACTTGCCGCAGAAGATTAAGAGAGGGAGCTTCGGCTCCCTTTTTTATTGGTTAGCATCAGCGAATGGATCCCCAGTTTTTATTCCACCACTATTAAAGTTTTGCTGAACACTTGAGTAATTATCACCACCTCTATAAGTGTAAGGATTAAAATTCATACCACCAAATAAATCCTTACTCCTTGTTTGTTCATCTATTAGATTAGTAAGTATATCTTGGTTTTCTGCTAGCATATCTTGGTTTTTCTTCAAATCGAACAAAGGAGAATTCTTAAATGTATCTGCTGCAGATAAACCGCTAAACATTTCATAACTAGGGGCTCCTGTAATATCAGGAGTGTATTCCTTTGAACCAGAAAAAAGATTATTAAAAAATCTTGTAAACTTATAATCACCTTTACCAGCGATATCACTAGGAACTGCTTTACTAGAAGTCATTTCATCTACTGTCATAAATCCTCTAGTTGCTTTCATATAAGCAATGTATTCTTCTTCTGTTAATGGGCTACCTTTTTCTTTTTCTAATGCTCTTAATTCTAGTCCAAGTTTTCCTGCTTGAAATGCGTCAAATAAAACTAATCCACCACCAGCTACTGTAAATGCTGTTTTGAAACCAAATCCCAACTTCTTTAACATATCACTAACACGTCCAGTTTTTTTCGGATCGAATTGTGGAGATCTGTTCCTCGGAGTATCATCAGGAAGTACAGTATAACCGTCACCTTCGAATAAATCTACAATACCTCCTGTAGCACTACTTCCTCTTAACATTTTTGGAGGAGCTTTTGCTGGGGGTTTATCAGGTATTACAGTTGGGAGTTTTTTTATTCTACCATCTACATCATCAACAGTTGTTGTTAGTTTCTTTACACTCTCTCCTAAAATTGTCCAACCTTTTTTTCCTGCATCAAAGACCAGTTCTAATCCGGTCATTCTTAGAGCTAGTTTTGCCATTCCATAAGTTGCATTCTTTATTTGTTTCCTAAAAGCAATTGCTGTACCAGCAGCAACAACTTCTGTGGTACTTATCCCATCCCCAAATCTAAATCCTTCTGGATCTTCGTCATCTCCCATAGTCATAGAACTAGAAACATTATATCTTGGAGTAAAAAGATCTGGTCCTCTTCTTGATTCATAAATCGATTCTGCAGTATCGCCAAACTGATTTCTTTGTTTACGAACATTATCAACAAGATATTTGTTCAATATTCGAAGTTCACTAGCAAGAACCACAATATTGGATTCACTCTTCTCTGTTACTCTAGTGAATTTATCAAAGAAGCCGACAAATTTTGTCATCTGCTCATTTAATAGTTTAAAAGCCTTAGTCTGGTCGTCTGCGGCTCTAGTTCGCTTCTCTAATGCATCTGTTTGTTCTTTTGTTGCTGTTTCAGCATCCTTAAGAAGTTTTGCTTGATTTTGATTTTGAAAATAATCAGTAATTTGTCCTGCGGCTAATAATTTACCAATACCACCAAATAGATTAGTATCTTTTTCTATCTCTGAAAGATGTCTGCCTTGAAGCATCAAGGAATTATTGACGTCTCCTAAATTTATTTCTCTAGCCATTGTTATTCTGTCTTTCTTTTTTACGTTCTAAGTCAGCTTTCAATAGGGTTATATAAATTTCTCTTTCCCAAGGTATCATAGTTTCTAGTTCAGTTAAAGAATAATTATAGTTTTGCATCATCTGAAAATTTGTTCTATAATAATTTTCCAAATCATCATGAGAGAGGCACACTAAAAAAAATTATCTATTCCCTCCACGACTCGTTCTTCTTTACTTCCGCATTTTTCACAAGTTGTACTTACATTATAACTTATACTTGGTATTTCAAGTATAAACTGATTTAATTTTTCAAATTGGTCAATAGTTAAAAAATCAATGAAGTTTGCTTTTTCTTCATATGGTTCATCTTTCATAAGAATGTTTTCTTCACCAGTTTGTACTGATTCTATACAAGATAAAATCATTCTTGTTAACATTTCTTGAGTTGTAACATTTTCACCGAAAGCATTATTATTAAGAATATCGTGATAACCTGGAACTCTTAATTTAACATATAGTTCTGGAGTTAATTCTACTGTTCTGGTTCTATGTTTTATCTCAGGAATTTTCAATTCAGTTATATCGAATTTAAATTCTAAATCTGATTGACATTTTTGACAAGTAGAAACAAGATTCACTATTTCTCCAACTGACTTTGCTCTTATATGGGCAAATAGATAATCTATATCAACCTTAGTCAAAACATTAGTATCAAGATCTTCACAGCAAGAGTGTATTGTATCTAACATAGCATTAATTAATTGTACTTGATCTTGCGTCTCAAAAGCAATCATTAAAACCTTTTGTTCTTTAACTAAAAAAGGTCTAAACTTTACCACCTTACCAGAAGATGGAATCGTAACACTATATAAAGGTACATCATTTATTTTGGGTAACGCCATTATGCTCTCCTTTTCAATAATTCCCAAGCATCAACTTTTATAAATCGTTTATTGGTTTCGTTCTTATTAGGATTAGGTATAGTAATTTTTGCTTTCTTGCCAGCATTAAATGCTTGTACTTGAGCAATAAATCTATCTATACTATCATTCCACTCACGACGGTTTTCGTTTCGTAGTTTTGTATCGTAGTTGCTTCCACCGCCAGAAGTTCTACTACTTCTACTTGATTTTCTTTTAGCCATATTATAATCCTATTGTTGTTCCAATTGTACCAAAAGGAGATTGTAATGTAACACTTCCTAATGGACTTTGTATTCTTTTAACATTAGTGTAACTTAATTGTACTGTAACTTCTGAAAGCACATTCTGATCATTCGAAAATTGTACTCCTCCTATGGTAGTAGGAAAAGCATTTTCTAAAACTACTGAATATGCAAAATTGCTTTCAAAGTTTAAGTTTATTGGACCAAAAGATAATTCTCTGTTTTCTATTGGTCTTTTTAATTGGTGTATTCTGATATCTCTTTGATAGTCAACTTTATAAGCGACTTCACCGATATCTTCATTTACTATCGAATTCTTCCATTCTTCAAAAAAATTCATAACACCATAATCATTTAATAAATGAAATGACATAGAAACATCTGTTACAAGATAACCATATGCCGCTAATTCCTGTTGCATACCAACTGCTCTATCTCTGGTTGTTATTTGTTTTCCTGGAATATTTGCTGTTTTACATAATATATTTAATTCACTACTGGTTGGTTTACTATTACCAGCTTGACCTAGTAATTGATTTATTGGTAATCCTAAATTTGCAAATCTAGGTATCCTTGGGAATGAGAATCTATCAACTGATGGTATCTGAATCAAAAATTGATTTGTTCTGGCTATTCCGCCTTTACTGCTGATTATACTTTTTAAATCATCAATTGATGCCATTAAATCATACTCCTAGAAAATCTGTAGACTGTTTCGTTGCTTCCTTTTTCAAAATTCGCTGTTGGTAAGAATGTTGCTATTTCCCATTCTGAAGAAGGAACACGAGATATTCTTCCTGAAACATGTTCTGTTAAATAATGTTTAAAACATGGTTTGAAATATTTTAGTTTTGATGCTCTTCGTAACATATTATAATTTATTTTAAATCTAGTTGATTCGTCATATCTTTTATTGTTTAAGTTATCTAAAAGACCATCTAAAAATTTTGCTCTTAAATTCATTGGTAAATAATGTAAGTTTATTCCATAGAATCCACCTTGAGCAGGGCCAACTATAATCACTAAAGGGAATGTATCATAAAATGGTAATGTATCTTTTGTTTTCGGATCGTAAAAAAACATATTCATACTACCAACTAAATTTGTATTTCCTTTTTCTAAGGATTCATCTTTTAAAAGAGAATCACGATTTATGCTTCTCATATCTTGTACTCTTTTACGAAACCATTTGCGTGATTCTTCAGAGCGAGGTTGAATACCTGCTCTAAATGCTTCGAATCCTAATTTTGCGAATAAGTTTGCCATACTTCTATTTATTCGTTTTCTTTGGGTTTTTATACGGTTTATATGGTTTATATGTCTTTAATTTTCCTGGCATTTTAGTCATAAGTTTCATTTCTTGTAAAGTCTTTTCCGTCCATACTTGAAACTCCCATCCTCTATCTTTAGCATAATTATCTGCCGCTTCCCATTTGTTCATATTCTTTACATATGTTAATGCTTCAGTCATATACTTTTTAGTCTTTGTAACTTTTGGTAGTTCGGTTTCCTTCTCTGGTTTGATTTCAACTAGAACTGTTTTACCACTCTTGTATTTTATTTTTAGATCTACGAAGTAACGATGATACTTTTTATCTACAGCATAATAGTATGGAACCACTATTTCCTCACTAGACCATTCTCTTACATCTGGATTATTATCGCACCATATAAAAACTTTCAGTTCCCAACCAGATCTAAAGACAACATTCGTAAAATCACCTCTATATTTCTTAGGATTCTTTACTTTATATATTCCAGAATATGCCATATTTTCATATAAATAAAACTAAATTAAAACTATTTATTAGGAAAACTTATGGAAAGAAATGGGTCACCTTTTAGTACACATCATAATTTAAATGGTGGAACCAAAAGATATAAATTCCCCCTTAACAGAGAAAACAAATACAGAGCAAGATTATCATTTCAACCAATACAGGTTAAACCATCATTAAATGGTGAAGATATAAATGGTTTACAAATTGTAGGTCTAGCAATAGGCGGTTTTTATGGACTTAAACTTGGAAAAAAAGCATTAGACGGAACTTTAAAATTTTTAGACGCTCCTGTAGGAGCAACGGTAGCTGGTTATAATAAATTTAGAAATTTTATAAAAGGACCACAAGGTCCAGAAAGAAATATTGGTCAAACAAACATAGGCGCTCTTGCTCCTGGTGGATCAACAGCGGCTGCTAAGACTATTTCAGAAATTACACTTTCTGCTCAGGAAGTAGACGATTTAGCACAAGCAGTGAAAGACTATGATAGATATACAATGAATTATGAAAGAATACCTGAAAAATGTTACTTACACGTTCCAACCAGTTTATCTTTTAATGATAATGTTTCAGTAGGTTCTTCTAATTTAGGAACTGTTGGTGCCTTAGGATTAAGTGCTTTAAATTATGATAATCCAGGAATGGTTTCAAATTTTTTTGCTGCTGGATTAGAATATGGTAAAGATTTTTTTACATCAATAGGATTAGGTATTCCAGGATTGAGTGGTGATAGAAAAAATAGTATTTCTGACGAGGCTGCCAGATTATCAGCTCAAAGATTGAGTGGATTTTTACCAGTTCCTGGTCAAGATGCTATACAATCAGCAGTTACAGTTGCTTCGCAAACAATAGCCAATCCTAACACCAGATCGACTTTTCAAAATGTAAACATAAGAACATTTTCATTTTCATTTAAATTCATTCCATTATCTAGAGAAGAATCTACTGAAGTTGAGAATATTATAACTTTCTTTAGAAAATTTTTATATCCTGAACATGCTTATCTAAAGAAAGAAGATCCTAATAATCCTGGTTCAAATAGTACGGCTGTTCCAGTCGGTTATAAATTTCCTCCTTTGTTTGACATAAAAGTAGGATATGATATTAATGGTAATGGTAGATATGAGAACTTACCAAATATGGAAATTCATTATTGTTATTTGACTGCAGTCACTCATAATTATAATCCACAATCAGCATCATTTTATGAGGGTGGTAAACCAACCGAAATAGATTTTACATTGGCATTTACAGAATATAGAACACTTAGCAGAAGTGATGTAACTAATGAATATGGTAGAACTAAAGACGCATCAGATGGAGTAATGAACGCATGAGTTATTTAAAAAATATGTCACCATTACCTTATTCTTTTGGTAATAATGAAAAAGCAGTAAACTTTCCTGATTTATCTAGATATAGTAGTGTGGTAGATCAAGTTGCTGATGCGACTACAGCATACCAACAATATACTATTCTTGAAAATATGCGACCAGACCAAGTTTCTTATCAATTATATGGAAGAACAGATTTTTATTGGACTTTCTTTTTAATGAATGATAAACTTCGTGAACAAGGTTGGCCATTAAGTCAAGCTGAATTACTTACACGATGTCAAAAGGATTATACAGGAACAGCACTTGTAACTGCCTCAGATTTGGTATCAGACCAAACAACAGGAACTGGTGCAATTAGAGATAAGATAGCTGAAGGAGTTACTCTTGTTGGTCAGACTTCTGGTGTTACAGCTGTCGTAGATCATATACAATATGAATTAGGTCAAGTGATCGTTAAAGGTACAAAGAGTTTCACCGAAGGTGAATTCGTTTATCTTTCTACTGATATTAATGTGGGGTTTACAGCAACTACAGTTGTTGCTGAACATTTGGCTACACATCACTGGGAAAATGCTAGTGGCGAGTATGTTGATTTAGTTAATGCTAGTACAGGAATAGTTGATATAACTGGAGGTGCGCAAAATACTAAAGTGACAAATTTAGGTAGATATATAAAACAAAATGATAATTTGAAAACAATTAAAGTTCTTCGACAAGGAGTAGCTGAATCAGTGGTAGACTTACTAATATCAGCAATTGGTGAATAATGGCTAACATAAATGAATCGACTACTTTATTAATAGAAAGTGTAATTCTACAGAGCGATAGATTTACTACTGGTATTGATATTTCTCCAGCAGTTTCAGATATAGAAATATATGAAAGTATATTGGTTCCATATTTAACAGGAACAATTTCATTTATTGATGCTGAAAATTTTATACAAAGAGGTGAGTATGCTGGTGATGAATATGTTATAATATCACTAAAGAAATATAATTCCGACAAACCCTCAGTAGCCAAGAAATTTTATTTAGATAAAATAATTTCATCAAAAAAAGTTGAAGGTGCTAATTCTATGGAAGTATTTGTATTCCATATGGTAGAACATACTTTATTTGAATCTTCTTTAACTAATATTAGCAAAGCATACAGAGGATCGATATTAGAGATTATTGATAATATTATAGCAAACTATGTTCCAGGTAACTTTCTGCCTTCTGATGTTGGAAAAGAATTAGATAGAGATATAAAAGTGATAGTCCCAAATTTAACTCCTATGGATGCTATTACTTGGTTACGCAAAAGATGTTTAAATACTTCTGGTATGCCTTATTTTATATACACCACTCTTTTCGGTGGACCTTTTATTTACGCAGGAAATTTACAAGAGATGTTAGAAGGAGGAACCTTTAACAAAGGAGTTCCTTTTAAAAACTATCAATCGTCAGTTCAATTTGATCGAGGACAAGGAACCGAAACACCACTTGTAGATTATCAATTTCAAATACTAGATTATGAAGTTACTAATACTGAAGATTTTTACAGTTTGATTAAAGAAGGATTTGTTGGTAGTGATTTTAATTATTATGATGTGATTAATGGAGAAAATGTTTCGGTTCAAATAGATGCAGAACTAATGTTAAGAAATTTTTATGATAATTATAATTTAAAAGATATAAGTTTATATCCATACGGTTCTAGTGTTTATGGTAAAAACCTAGCATCACAAACAACTAAAAGATCTTTCCATTATCCTACAGTAAGTCCTCATGAAACAGGATTTTCTTCTCCCAAATCATTCTTAGGAGAAAAGGAAGGTGACAAATATATCAATAGAGTAACAGCTTCAGTGATACTAAAATATTTAAATAAACACAGAATAGATATTACACTTCCAGGTAATTTTTTCGCAGAAGATGGTACTGTGACAACCACTATTGGAAATAAAATAGAATTAGAATTCTTAGGTACGAATCAGTTGAGTGATGGTTCCTCAGAAAGTGTTATAGATTATAAAAAGTCAGGAGATTATTTGATAACTAAGGCTGTTCATTTAATTAGCAGAGAAAATTATAATATAAATTTTGAAGTATGCAAAGTTTCCGATGTAGAAAGTATTACAGAATGATTAATACTACAATAAAATATTACGGTGATAAGACAAAGACTTTTTTTGGTAGAGTCGTTAATGTTAACGATCCTCTTGAGTTAGGAAGAGTACAAGTTAGAATCTTTGGTATTCATTCCGAAAGCGAGGACGACATAAAAACTTCTGACTTGCCATGGGCGATGTGTTTGTTACCATCTACTGAAGCAGGAGTTTCAGGTATAGGATTGAGTACAGGAATAAAACCTTTCTCTCTAGTTTATGGATATTTTCTTGATGGTGATAATGCTCAAGAACCTATGGTATTAGGAAGTGTTCCGAATTATCAAAGAGATCCAGAATTAAGAAAACTTAATGACAAAGATAACCCAAACGATTTTAAAGTTTCTCCTATACCTAAACCAACTAATCCTGATGACTTGTTATATGGTACAACTAATACGGAAAAGGCTTGGCATTGGTTTAAGAGTGAAATGGGAGGATCTTATTCTCCACCAGCAATCGCAGGAATATTAGGAAATCTATATGTTGAAAGTTATGCATCTTTAAATAATAATGATTTAGATCCAACTCGTAAACAAATTGATGGACCCGGTTTTGGATTAGCACAATGGACAACTTATCCTCCTCCTAAAGATGATAGATATAAATTATTAATAGAAAGATCTGGTAGTTTACCAATAGATAGTATGTATGCTCAATTAAAATTTATTACATATGAATTAAATAAAAATGCAGGATATGGAAAAGCAGACTTACTTCTAGCGAGAACTCCTGAACAAGCATCAGATGTTTTTATGATATATTACGAAAGACCAGAACATTTTACTGCACCTATACCTAAACCAGTATCGTTAGGAGGTCCAGGAGGTGATTGGGTGCCAAATATTTATCCATCTGCAAAAGCGAGAAGAAAGGCTTCTCGTAATATATTTAACAATTTTAGTGTGTAGGTAACAAATGGCATTTACATTAGATCAACTTAATAACCAATTAAAAATAATTAAAAATAATGTAAATCTTCCTGAGATGGAAAAGAAAGCAGAACAGGCTCAAAAAGAGTTTCTTTCTATATTCGAATCAAAGGGAAAAGAAGTTGGTGAAATAGAAAAAGGTCTTAAAGTTATAGCTGATGAAGGATTAGGACTAGCCAAAGAAACATTAGCACCAATCGTTGGTAAACTTACTGAAGATGTTGCTGTTGATTTGAAAAAGATATCTACACAAAAAGGAAATATCTCAACTATAACAGGTCAAGCTGTTGATAATGGTTTTTTAGAATCTGCTATATCTAATATAAACACAGTCGGTATTGAAAAAACTTTAAAAGAATTATCTAATAATACAGAAGGAATTAATTCGGCTTTACAAAGTTTCGCAGGAGAGGCTGAAACTGCTTTAACATCACTCTTAAATAATAGTTCGATTGAAGGATTGGCAAAAGATTTCGTTAAAGAATTTTCAGCAATACAGGAAAAGGTTCCAGATTTAACAACTTTTTTACAAAATGAATTACAAACAAGTATTACAAATGCTACAACAGGAGATACAAGTGTTAAGTCAACGATACAAAGTAATTTAGGAAATAATTTTAAATCAACTGAATTAGCTGATAAAACAGTCGTGGTAAATAGTACAGGATTATTTTCTGGTAAGAATACACCAGCTAATTATGAATTCACATATGTAAATACTGTAGAAGAGTTGGCATTAGAACTAAGAAATTCTGAAAGACCTTTCTCTCAAATTATTATTGAATTTACTGGGGAATATGTTGATGATAATTTTGATGCTTCTGACTTTCATAATTTATATTCGTCAATAGAGTATTCCGGCGGAGATGATGAGGAAACTCTTGCTTTAGATCCAGGAAAAGGTTTTGATGGTATTCCTTATCACTATTTGATAAGAAAAGATGGGAGAATACAAAGAGGTCGACCTCTTGATATAGAAACAATTTCTCCTGGTTTAATTAATTATTCTAATTCAATAGTTGTTGCTGTTCCTGGTGGATATAATGTTCCGATAGGAACTGATAGAGCCAAACTATCTCCTAATAGTGGAACAATAAGTAGTTGGTATTCTTTAAATCAGTTTTTGGATACAGCATATACTATGTTTCCTGGAATACAAGTTTTTGCATCAACCGAATTATCTGATATAGGTTGGTCTTCTGATGTTTACATAGAAAGTATATTCGGAAAAAGAAATAATAAACAACCATCAACAAGTGCCTTAACAAGAAGCACTTTAGTTAGTACGGAACCGATATAATGGCAAGACCGAATAGCAAAAGTTCAAATTTTAGAGGGTTTTACGATCCATCAGGTGAATATCCTAGAATTGACCATCTAGATGATGCATCAACTAATAAAGCCGCAAGAGGACAAAAAGTAAATCGCGTCTATATTGGTGGTGGTGATAAGGGTGTGGATCTAGGGTTACAACCACTAGTTGGTTCACAATATCCTAAAAATAGTGTAAGAGAAACTGAAGCTGGTCACGTGTTAGAGTTTGATGATACTCCAGGAAACCAAAGAATTGTTATTCTTCATAACTCAAAAGCTGGAATAGAAATACGACCAGATGGTACAGTTATTATATCAAGTGGTGTTGAAGGAAGTAAGATTGAGATTGTTGGTAACGACCACAAGATGATAGTTGAACGAAATGGTGATGTACATTACAAAGGTAATCTAAACTTCAAAGTCGATGGTGACATGAATCTAGAAGTTGGTGGTAATCTCAAAACAAAAGTACACGGAAATGAAATATCTAATGTTGATGGAAACTTTAAACAAACTGTAGAAAAGAATTATACTACTGAAATTAAAAAGAATAGAGAACAATATGTACTTGGCGTGAATACTGATATATCATTAGATGATAAAGAAACGCATATTAAAGGTAACGAAAACAAAGCTGTACAAGGAACAGTTGATTATAATATGAATGGTACATTAACATTGACTTCTAAAGAATCTATTGTTATGACTGCTGTTGATAAAACGAATATTGGTGCACAGCATGTATCAGTTGTTGGTGCAACTGGTACGATTGGTGGTGAAGGAATGACAATGTATGCGACTACATTTATTGGCGATCTTACAGGTACAGCACTTGGTGCAAAATATGCAACAATTGCAGCAGCACTTGGATCTGCTCCAGTTGGAACATATACTAATCAACAAACAGTAAAAGCAACATCAGGTATTATGACTGACTATGTTAACAACTCAAGTCTTGGTGCTAAAACTGTTACTATTGATGCTGGAAATATACTTAGAAATACAATTAATGTTGAGGAAGATTATGGCTATCTAACTACAAGAAGATTAGACTCAGCCGAAGCAAGAAGTAAACTTCGTGATAATAATAATCTTAAGAATAGTAAGTTTAGAGGAGCACTCGTGAATGATAAGATACTCAGTCCATCCGCTTCTATGGGATTACCAACTGAGGTCGGTAGAATTGTTTCTAAGAAGTCAGCATCTTATGGCGAAACACCAATCGGACAAGCTGTTAATCCATTAGTTAGAGGATTTAAGGAAAGATAATGAAATATTTACCAGACCCAAAATATAATCCAATATATGCTAAAGAATTAAATACGCAAACTGTATTACAAAAAGGAATCACGATTGGTAACTTTTTGGTAAATACAGGATTGCCGATAGATTATGATAATTTATTATATTCAAGGAAACTCTTTATAGCAAAGAATCTATATCTTCAAGGTGAGTTTTTAAGAGTCGCTCGTAAGTATAGTAAGTTTAGAGTAATTGTTTCTGAAGGATTATATAAACCAGCAACAAAAGAAACAGTAACATCTAATGGTATTAATGATTATAGGCAAACAGGAAGAGCTATTGTATATGAAATATATGACCAGTATGGGGATCTTGCTGTAGATTCTACTTTTGATATGGTAAATTATTTACGAACTTCCACGAGATATGATAAACTTATTTTAGCATATGATACATTTACTGGTAATAGTTTACACGCATCAATTATAGCTGTGATGCCAACAATATCTGATAGTTGGGATGTAACATTTAAATATAATTTAGAAACACAATTTAATAATAGAATACAATCTAGTAACGAAATTATTGAAATTAGAGTATAAATAGTCTCATGGCAACAAGAAGTTTTTCTATAGAAGATGGTAATCTTCAAAGTCGTTCAATAGTTACGACAAGAAATAGAGTCTATAGTGATTTAGACTTAACCTTTGCTCGTGCACCAAATAATGATGTATACAAAAAAACTGATGCAGCTGCTGTTAAACAATCTATTAAAAATATATTATTAACAAATAGATTAGAAAAACCATTTAATTCGAGTTTTGGTGGTGGCTTAAATAGATTCTTATTCGAACTCTCATCAGATTTTGACGAGCAAGAAGTTGAAGACGAAGTTTACGAAGCAATACAAAGATATGAACCTAGAGCAAGAGTACAAAGTGTTTTATGTAAAATAAATCCAGATATGAACGATGTTAAAGTACAAGTTGTATTTAGAGTTGTTAATACATTAGAAAATGTTACTTTAGAGTTACAACTAGCGAGATTGAGATAATGGCAAAGAAACTATCTGCACCAGTAAACAATTACTATAAAACATCAAAGGGAACTTCACAAGGTAGGAAACCAATTACATCTAGTATGAATAAATCAAAACGAAGACAACTAAAGGCATATAGAGGTCAAGGAAAGTAACATGGCAACAACAATTAATTCAACAAGTTTAGACTTTAGCAATATAAAGGCTTCACTTAAAACATATTTGAAACAACAAAGTGAATTTGCTGATTATGATTTTGAGGGCGCTGGTATAAGTAATTTACTAGATGTCCTTGCTTATAACACACACTATAACGCATTGATTGCCAACTTTGCGTTAAATGAATCTTTCCTTAATACTTCTCAACTTCGTTCATCAGTTTTATCCCATGCCGAATCACTTGGATATAGACCTCGTTCAATTACATCATCAGAAGCTAATGTTAATCTTACGATTACAGTTCCATCAGGAGACCCAACACCATCAAGTGTAACACTTCCATCAGGAACAACATTTAGTTCAACTGTTGCTGGTGTCTCATACACATTTCAAACAAGAGAATCATACACTGCGGTTTCTGAAGTTTCAGGATCAAATACAGTTTATAGATTTAAAAAAGCTACTGGTTATTCTACCGCAACTGATACTGCTCAGAATACAGTTTATAATATACCAATTTATGAAGGAACATCGACTAATAAAACTTTTATTGTTGGTAGCAATTCTACCGATCAAGTTTTTGTAATCCCTGACCAATCTATTGATATTGATACTTTAATTGTAAATGTATATGATACTGTTAATGGAGTTTCATATAACACATACACAGATGTTAATGATGCTATTAGATTAACAGATACATCAAGAGTATTTAAAGTTCAGGAAACTCCAAATGGTTTTCATGAGGTTATATTTGGAACAGATACAGGAATCGTGCCAACTTCTGGTAATAAGATAGCAATTAATTATTTAAAAGTTACTGGTGCTAATGCCAATGGCGGATCTGTATTTACACCAAACTCGCAAATTAGTGTTGGTGGTACTCTTCAAGATATAACAGTTGCAACTAAATCTAATTCTGCAGGCGGTGCTTCTCGAGAAACAATATCATCTATCAAAACACAAGCTCCTTTGATGTACGCATCGCAACAAAGACTTGTCACAGCAACCGATTATAGAACACAAATACTAAACAAATATTCTACTACTGTAAGAGACGTTAATGCTTATGGTGGCGAACAAGCAACTCCTGCTAAGTATGGAGTTGTATATGTTGCTTTACAATTCTTTGACGATATAAGTGCTTCAACACAGGAAACAGTTAAAACAGATATATTACAAAATTTAACAAGTGCGTTGTCAATATTATCAGTAAGTACAGAATTTGTTACACCAACTACAACATATCTAGAATTAGATACAGTATATAATTTAAACCCTGCTCTAACCAGTGGTACAAATTCAAGTGTAGAAGGATTGATTAGAAGTGAAATTACTTCATATGCCACTACTAATTTACAAGAATTTAATAAAACATTTAGAAGATCTAATCTTTTAACCAATATTGATGCTGTTGATGATGCTATTTTAAACAGTAGAATGGATGTTAGAATACAACAAAGGTTTACTCCTACATTGGGAACTTCTAAAAATTATACTTTGACTTTCCCTGTGGCATTAGCTCCAGCTGATGATGTTAATTATATAATAGGTTCGACTGGTTTAACAGTCAAAGGAAGCACTGTAACTATTAAGAATAAATTAAATTCAACAACTCTTCAATTACTTACTTCAAATGGAACAGTCATAGTTGATAATTTGGGAAGTTATAATCCTGCGACTGGTGTTGTAACTATACAAGGATTAAATCCAACAGCATTTGTTGGTGATGAAGTAAAATTATTTGTTACACCTGCAAATCAAAGTACAGTTAGACCTTTACTTAATTATATAATTGACTATGATGAAACTAGAAGTACAGTAACAACATTAATAGATAGAGAAACTACAAACGTAATACTATAATGGCGGCTAAACTAGAAGATTTAAATAGAAGAGATATTCCTCTCCAAAGACGTAGAATCAAAGAAGTTCTGCCAGAATACTTTGTTGAGGAGCATCCAACATTTATAACTTTTTTAGAAAAGTATTATGACTTTTTAGATTCTGATGGTACATATTCATTCAACACTCAAATAGAACAATTATTTTCTACAAGAGATGTTGACCAAACACCACAAGCTCTATTAGATATACTGGGTAAAGAGCTTGGTCAAGGGATTTCATCAGTTAGTAATTTTACAGATCCAAGATATTCTATAAGAAGGTTTGGTGATTTATACAGAACTAAAGGAACTCCAGTTTCTGCTGAACAATTCTTTCGTTCGTTTTTTCAAGTTGAGCCTACTATTGAATACCCAAAAGAAAACCTTTTTACAGTCGGATCTTCTACCATCGGTGTACAAGATGGTAAAATATTACAAGACCATGCTAGAAATCAAATATATTCTATATTATATAAAATTCCATTAGGATTAGAAACTTGGTCAGAATTATATAAACGATTCGTACATCCTGCAGGATATTACTTCTCTGTTGATGTGCTACTCGAGGGTGAGGTTGATTTAGCATTAAGAACTATGCCAACTGTATTATTTGATTCAGCTGTTGGTCCATCATTAATTGATGAAGCATCAGCAACAATAGCACCATCGTTTCAACAATTTACAACTTTGGAAGCTGATGCTGATACAGGAATTATTCGTAGAGTTAATCCAGAAGAGACAGTTGAAAAATATGGTGATTATGTTATTGATTCACTTAACGAGTTCTTTATCAACATGGCAACTATGTTTACACCGAACTCATTTAAATTTGATGATAGTAATGCTTCTGTTGATTCAGCCGCACCAGACTTCTCAATGACATTCGAAACATTCGACCAAGAAATGTTTGATAGTTATGGAAAAGCATACTAAAAGTATTATAAATAAAGTAAAAGTAAGAGAGATTATTTTATGGCAAGACAAATAATAAGTACAGGAACAAGTGCTAATGACGGAACAGGTGATACACTTCGTTCAGCTGGTACTAAAATTAATGCAAACTTTTCAGAAATATATACTGCTTTGGGTGGTAGTTCTACTACACTATCTAGTCAAGTTTCTTTTGAAGATTCAGCAGTTGTATTTGAAGGATCGTCTACTGATTCAAATGAAACAAGATTAACAGCTATTGACCCAACTGCTGATAGACAGATACAATTACCAGATGCTTCTGGAACAGTTGTTGTTGATATAGCAACACAAACTCTTACAAATAAAACACTTACAACTCCAATTATTTCATCTATATCAAATACTGGTACATTAACACTACCAACTGCAACAACTACAATTGTTGGTAGAACAACAACTGATACACTTACAAATAAAACATTAACAGCACCAACTGTAACTGGTTTATCAAAAATATCTAAGGGTTTTGCTCTTGCTGATTCTGCAGGGGATGAAGTAGTAGTATTTGATTTAACAACTGCTGGTACAGCCGTTAATGAAGTTAAAATAGCAAATGCTGTTACAACTTCTCCACCAGTTATTTCAGCAACAGGTGGTGATACAAACATTAGTTTAAATTTAACTGGTAAAGGAACAGGTGCTGTATTATTAGAAAGAACAGCATTAAACGAATCAGAAATTACAGTTGCTGGTGCTGCTTCGGCAACAGTACCATATATTATATGCAATTCAGGTTCTGCTCTTGCAGTATCTCTTGCTGATGGAACAGTAATAGGAGAATATAAAGTATTTACAAACAAAGGAGCAGGTATCGCAACAGTAACACCTGCCAACTTTGCACAAGGAACAACCTTTGCTTTAGACCAATATGATGCCGCAACAGTAATATGGGACGGAACGAATTGGTATGTTTCTGGTCATTATGGTGCAACAATCGCTTAATAGGAATAGAAGATGGCAGTTATAACAAACGATTTTAAACGAATGGCATTGAGAAAATTGTATGACGATGCCCAAGATGTTACAAACAGATACTATATTGGTATTGGTAAAAGTGAACCATGGAATGATGCGGAAACTACACCAACACCAACTGGTTCAATAAGAGATGATAGACTTGCTCGTCAAGGATTACAAGCAATTAAATCAGCTGTCAATTTATCGTTTGTAGTTAGTCGTTACAACTGGACATCAGGAACAATATATGATGCATGGGATGATAATGATTTAGTTGTTGGTTCTAATTCTTATTATATTATCACAGAAGATAACAGAGTTTATATTTGTGTACAAGAAGCAAGAAATGCTAATGGCGTACAAACTGCGTCAACAGTTAAACCGACTCATACTGATCCACTAAAAGCAAAAAAACTTGCTGATGGTTATAAGTGGAAATATCTATATACTGTTTTATCAACTAATTCTGCTGCATTTTTATCAGCAAACTTCTTACCAGTTCGTTTGGCTGATTCTACTGAAACTGGTACAGGTGCTGAACAATACGCAGTTCAAAATGCTGCAGTACGAGGACAAGTATTAGGAATTAAAGTTATTAATGGTGGTGCTGGTTATTCATCTGCACCAACTGTAACTATTAAAGGTGATGGGACAGGAGCAACTGCTACAGCTTATGTTACCGGTGGAACTGTAACTCATATATTCTTAGACTCAGATGCTGATAGTGCCATGGCAATGGGTAGAGGATATAATTTTGCAGGAGTAACTCTTTCTGGTGGTTCACCGACCACGGCTGCGAGTGCGAGAGTAGTTATTGGTGATGTATATGGAGCAGGTATTGGTGCCGATCCAAGAAATGATTTAAGATCTACATCACTTATGTTCAACGCAAAACCAGATGGTATTGAAACTGGTTCTTTCTTTGTAGGTCAAGATTTTAGACAAGTTGTACTTATACAAGATCCAACCGATTCTGCTGGTGCCGCAATCACTACATCAGTTGCGAACGCAAGTAAATACCTTATTGCAGATGATGCAGCTGAAGCAGGAGGATTCGCATTAGACGCAACAATTACTGGTGGTACATCTGGTGCAAAAGCACTATTTGTAGAAAATGCTGCAGACAAAATTTATGTTGTACAAAATGATTCAACCGGATATACACAATTTACAACTGGTGAAGCTGTTTCAGGAACAGCTGCTGGTGGTGGTACTCAAAACGCAACATTACTAAGTGGTAGATTGAATTATGAAAATGCTTATCAACCAAATGGTAAAATACTTTATATAGATAATAGGGCTGCTGTTGTTAGGGATAGTGCCCAAACAGAAGATATTAAAGTTGTAATTACGATATAGGATAGAAAATGCCAAATACATTTAATAACAGTACATTTCCTACAACCTACTATGATGATTGGAAAGATAGTGACCATTATCATCAATTACTATTCAATGATGGTAGAGCATTACAGGCTCGTGAGTTAACTCAATTACAAACTGTAATTAATAAAGATATTAAAAAGTTTGCTGATAATATATTTAAAGAAGGAGCTGTTATAAAAGCTGGTGGGATGTCAGTTAATGGTGAATATGAGTTTGTTAAATTAAATACTGATGGTGCTTCTGGTGGTGGTGCGACTCCTACATCAAGTTATGTTAGTTATAGTGTAACTGGTGCCGCATCTGGTATACAAGCAAAAATAGTTCAAGTTTTAGATGCTGAAGGAACAGGTCCAGCAACATTATACGTTTTATATACAGATTTAAATGGTAATGCTCAACAAAGATTTACTCCAGGTGAAACATTAAATATCGTAGGACTAGATGATGTAGTTGTACAAACAACTAATACTGAAACTGATCCGGCTGTAGGTGTCGGAACTGTTGCCAATGTTGATAATAGTGTATTTTATGTAAAAGGTCATTTCGTTTTTTGTGAAAAACAATCAGTAATTGTAGATAGATATTCTGGTCATATTCAAGATACATTAGTTCTTAAAATAGTTGAAGATGTCCTAACATCTGCAGATGATACAGGTTTATTTGATAATTCAGGTGGTACACCAAATCTAAGTGCTCCAGGCGCTGATAGGTATAGAATTCGATTAGTTGCTGATGTTTTAAGTAATGTTGATTCAGATACTAACCACATAAGAATTGCTGAAATAGATGGTAGTGAAATAACAACAATCGTTGACCAAAACAAAGCATACAATATTCCGAATGACATGATAGCAAAAAGAATAAAAGAAAATTCTGGTGACTATCTTGTTAATCCATATTCATTAAAATTCGAATTAGATTCAGCAAGTACATCAACAACTTTAGATGCTGTCTTAGGTCCTGGTGTTTCAGTAGTTGAAGGATATAGAATATCTACTGAGACCGATATAACATTTACTATACCTAGAGCTCAAGAAACAGAATTAGTTTCAAATGAAAATATAGCAACAGCATTCGGTAACTTTGTTAAAGTGTCAACTGGTCAAGGAACAGACTCTGGTGATATTCTAGGATTACCGAACATCAATACATACCAACAATTTAACCTGTACACTGGTGCTGACTTGGGTGGAGCTCAAGCTGGTAAAGGAAGATTACGACATGTAACAGAAAATGGTGTTCTTGGTTATAAGTTCCATTTATTCGATATAGATCTAGATCCAGGAGTAAACTTTAGAGATATTAAAAGTTTAGGTGATTCTGCTTCAGGAAAACATTTTAATATTTTACAGGAAAATGGTAAGTCAGTTCTTTACGAAACAAATAAAAATAATTTATTATTCGAATTACCTTATGTAAGACCATCAAACTATTCTGGCATTTCATTAACATATCAACAATACTTTAGTGGGACAACTGATGGTGCTGGTGCTTTAACAATTACAGTTGTAGATACATCAAACGAAACTTTTGATAATACTGCAGATTGGTTAGTAGTTAGAACAGCTAGTGGACCAGATACATCTTGGACAATATCTGCAGGTGGTACTGGTTCAACGACTGCCACATTCGCTGGTTTAGACGCAAGTACTGATTATGATATTTTTGCTTATGTTAAGAAAGCATCAAATGTAGCCGCAAGAACAAAAACAGTTACAACATCAACTGTATCAGCAGTAGCAAGTACAACTGATTCTGATGGTAATACAGTTTATTCGCTAGGACAACCTGACATTTATAAACTAGATAGTGTAAGAATAGCAAGTTCAACTGGTAACGATATAAGTGGAAGATTTGTATTAGATAATGGTCAAAGAGATAACTTCTATGATATTGGTCGTCTAGTATTAAAAGGTGGTCAAACTGCACCTGCAGCAATCTATGCTAAGTTCAGACATTTTGAACATGGTGCTTCAGGAGAGTTCTTCTCATCAAGATCGTACACTGGTCAAGTAAACTATGAAGATGTCCCTAGTTATAAAAGAAATGATGGGTTAATAATAAATCTAAACGATGTGTTAGACTTCAGACCTGTTAAGAATACATCTGGAACATTCTCTGGCGGAGATGCTAGAGTTCACTATTTACCTCAACCAACAGATACTGTTGAAGCAAATGTAACCTACTACCTACCAAGAAGAGATGTTATAATAGTTGATAAAGAAAATGACTTTAGTTATGTAAAAGGAAAAAGTCAGTTCGAACCTCAATATCCTTTAACTCCTCCAGATAATATGTTACTTTATAGCATAGATTTAAATCCATATACTTTTAGTGATTCAGATTTATCTTTCGTTCGTGAAGAACATAGAAGATATACAATGAAAGATATCGAGAAGATTGAAAGAAGAGTTGAAGATCTAGAAGAAGTTACAGCTTTAACATTACTCGAAACTGATTTATCAAATATCACTGTTCTTGATAGTACTGGTTCAGTAAGAGCTAAATCAGGATTCTTTGTTGATGATTTTTCTGATGATGGATTCAGTGATATTACTAACCCAAGTTATAGAGCTTCTACTAGTGGTAGTTCATTAAAACCTTATAACTCTTGGAATAGTTGGGAAGATAACTGGGGTGGTGCTACTGACGAAGAAAAAGATAATATTATGAGACCATCATTTTATCTTGATAATATAAGATTAGTATATGACTCTGACGAATCAACTAATACTATAAAAAAAGGTAACACTGTAATATTGAAATATGACGAAGTTCCTTTCTTGAAAAATGACCAAGCAACAACTACAATTAATATCAATCCATTTGAAGTAATCGTAGCCACAGGAAATATTACATTATCTCCTTCTACAGATGAATGGTATGACAAAGAAGTAAGTGAAGTTGTTGTAGGAACAGAAACTATAACTAAAAAAGCAAGAGTAACAAAATCATCTAAATCTAAAAAGAATAGCGACAAGAAACGACAAAGAAGATATTATGGTGGTGTTCATAATAGTAAGTTCAGAGGTCATGGCGGCGCTGGTGGTGGAAGATAGGAGTAGAAAATGACGACTAAGAAAATTGTAAACGAAAGAGTTGTTGGTGAATCATTTATACCTTTTATCAGGTCTAAACTCGTTTATTTTAAAGCAGAAGGTTTGAGACCAAACTCTAGGGTTTATGCTTATTTTGATGATAGGGATGTTTCTGATTGGGTTAGGCAACAATCTACTTTTGTTCAATATGGGGCAGGAGAGCAAGATTACGGAAACAAATATAATACTGCTACTCAATATCCATTTGAGGGGGGTCCAACAACTTTAACGACAGATGCTACTGGTAAAATAATAGGTTCTTTCTTTATTCCTAATACGAATACTATAAGATTTGAAGTTGGTGCTAAAGAATTTAAATTACTTGATGTTCCACCTGAATCGGGACAATCATATAGATTTGGTACAGATGATGCATTGTCAAGAGCAACAACTAAATATACTGCACAAGGAATAATACAAAGAGTTGAACAAGATGTTATTTCATATAGAACAGTTTATGTAAAAGAATCTGAGCAAACTACTAGGAACAGTAGAAAAAGTAAAACAAGTGACACTGATCGTAATTATAGAGTTCTATCAAATGGTACAATTGTAAGAACAAGAGCTTCCGAAAAAACTAATGCTGATGTATTTAAGGATAGGAAAAGAGCAAAAAAATTAGCCGCAGCAGCGAAGAAACATGCCGGACGATATAATAGACGGGCAAGGATAACTTAACAGGAGAAATAAAATATGGCAAAAGATATAGATCCAATCGCCCAATCGTTTTATGTAGACGAAGTACAGGGAATTTGGGTAGTAAAAATTGGAGTTTACTTTGCGACTAAACCTGCTGGTGGAGATACACAGCATCCAGTTAGATGCCAAATAAGACCTCTTGTAAATGGTTATCCTTCTTCAGATGTAATTATACAGAATGCTGAAGCAGTATTGGCTCCTTCAGATATTACTACTAGTACAGATGCTACTGTTATAACATATTTTGAATTTGATGAACCAATTTTTCTTCAAGGTGAAACTGATTATTCATTTGTATTATTAGCAAATACTACAGCTTATAATGTTTATATTTCAGAGATAGAAGAATTCTTAGTTGGTTCAACTACAAAAAGAGTAACCAAACAACCAACACTTGGTTCATTATTCGCATCACAAAATGCTAAAGCATGGTCTGCTGATCAAACTAAAGATATTTCTTTTGAAATCGTTAGAGCTGAATTTAATGATGGTGGTACAGTTTTCTTAAGAAACGCAGAAGTTCCATTTAGATTATTACCAAAAGATCCATTCAGAACTGTTACTGGTGATTCCGATGTTATCGTATTTTCACCAAACCATGGATTTGATGTTGGTGATGTTATACAAATTAAAGGTGTAGATTCTACTGACTCTGCTTCTATAGGATCGCTAACGATAGGTGGTTTACCTGGAACACAATTAACAGGAACGCATACAATTACTGCAGTTGATGGTATTAGTTTTACGTTCAAAGCTGATTCTGCTGCTGATAGTGATGACATAGGTGGTGGCAATAAAGTTTTAGCAACTACCAATATTCCATTCACACAAGCATGGCCTGCAGTTGATGTATTCTTACCTGGAACATCTATTATGGATGCGGAAGCAAGATTTACAACAGGAAAATCATTAGCTGGTTCAGAAACATCAATGTCTAAACCAACAACATTTTCTCAGGTATTCTTAAATGAAAATAATATATTATCAGATCCTAAATTAATCGCAAACAGACCAACCGAAGTCGCCAACCTTACAGATGTTGCGCAAGGGGATAGATCGTTTGATGTTAAAATCAATTTTGGTATCACAAGTGGTTCCGCATCTCCTGCGATTGATTTAGAAAGAGTATCATTAACAACTATAAACAATGTTATTGATAAACAAGACTCTGCTTCTACATCAGGATTTAATGTTCCTATCGTATTCTCACCAGAAACGGCTGCATATGGTGGAACTTCATTGGCTAAACATATAACAAGAGAGATAGTTTTATCAGAGCCTGCAGTTGGAATTAAAGTACAAGTTGCGGCGAATAGACCATCTGCTTGTACATTTGATGTTTATTATAAAGTTGGAACTTCAGATGATTTATTAGAAGGATTAGATTGGATTCTAAAAACAGAAGACACGAATAATGCTCCTGATGACGCTGAAGAAGTTTATCAAGATTATGAATATTTAATTGGTGGACTTGCTGGTCAAATAGCACCGTTTACTAAGTTCCAATTAAAGATCGTTATGAATTCAACCAATACTGCTAGAGTTCCTAAATTTAAAAATCTAAGAGTTATAGCACTGGCTGACTAATGAATAATTATATAAAAGTTGAGGGGCATCCTAATCTAGTTCGTGATAAAAACTCTGGTGTCATATTGAATATAAATAAAACAGAGATAGAACAGAGTAGATTAAGAAAAGAACAACGCAGAGAAAAAGACAAAGAGATTGAAGATTTAAAAAATGATGTAAGTGAAATCAAATCTATGTTAAATAAATTAGTAGAGAAACTATAATGGCAAAAATAATTTTTACATCAACAAATACCCTATCTCAACATATTAATAGATCGAATGATTTATCTAATAAAGTTGGTGATTTAACAACATTAAACACTACTCAAGATTCGGATATTGTTGGTGCTATTAATGAATTAAAAAGTAACCTTGACAGTGTTGCTACAAATTTAGATGCCAACATACTAGATGCGATAACAGTTGTAAATACAGCTGGTAAATCTGGAACTATAACATATGATAATACCACTGGTCAAATAACCTATACTGGACCTGATTCTTTATCTGCAAGTGGTGCTATTAACGTTTCTTCAACAAATGTTATTAGTGTTGATAATGCCACTACTGTTTCTAAGGGTGTTGCTTCCTTCGATGAAAATACATTTGAAACTTTCTTGGGTGATGTTAGTTTAAAAGACAGTGGTGTACAAAATAGTAAACTACAAGCAAACAGTATAACATTCAATAAATTTAGGGCTCCAGTTAGTCTTATAATTTATGACTCTGCAGGAGTAGCAATTAAAACGTTGTATAGTCCTGGTGCATAAGGAGTAATTTTATTATGGCTACAATTCCTACACCTTTATTTTTTCGTAGCGATAAAGACCCGCAAATTATGACCTCTAATGAGATTAATTTTAATATTAATCAAGTTATATCTGCATATGCACAAAACCCACTTATGACATTAGAGCCATCAACTGTTGACTCTGGTAATCTTGGACCCATAGCTGATACTAGAAGGACAACTTCTGCGACTAATTCAACTGTTGATCAGAATTATGGTGCTGCTGCTAGTGCAACATTAGTTATAACTGGTGCTAATTTTTATTTAAAACAAACTATTTCTGATAGTGCAGATGCGCAACAGCCAGTCAATCCTTTACCTTTATATAG
>Ga0222714_10001361_pt1 | contig 27555 bp, 46 predicted proteins | sample C33_3DmetaG_FD_165048 | JGI IMG/M metagenome (GOLD analysis project Ga0222714, IMG submission 165048) | Estuarine water microbial communities from San Francisco Bay, California, United States - C33_3D | ecosystem: Environmental > Aquatic > Marine > Unclassified | place: USA: California...
GTGTCGGGCCACGCGTGAAGGGGGTGGGGGTCTAGGAGACTCCTTACAGGGGTATATCGGGCGTTTTTCATCGTGCGTCAGGGGCAGGGCGGGGGCGGGCCTGCTTATGTTTGTCGCGTCTGGCATTAACGTGCGGGAACATTCCGATCGCGTCGGAGTTCACGGCGCGCTGGATTTCCTTGGCTCGGCTACGCATCCAGAAGTGGGAGCGTCCGTACATCTTGCCGATGGTGCGGGAGTCCAGGCATCCTGGCAGGGACAGCGCCCACCTCACCGTCTCGACGTGACGACGGAATGCGAAGTTATCCGTCGCGGCCAGCGCGTCGATGAAGCCTTTCAACATCACGCCGACATGATCGCGGGAGATGAACGCCTCTGTCTCCTTGCGTAGGTTGTCACCGTCACGCGTCGACCATGCCGGGTGATTGGCATCGACTTGGAATACATGGCGAGACTGGCACATCTCGCGGTAAGGCAGCACGCCGTTCTCGCGCATCTTCTCCTGGACCTTCTTGGGCTGGGAAAAGAACCACGCATCGAAGCTCTTCGCGTCCTTCGCAGGAGCGGAGAGGTCGTTGATGCTGGCCTTGGTCACGCTCGTATTGGAAAGCATCTTACCCAGCGGGCAAGTGGCAAAGGTTAGACGATTAGTCTGCCACGATACCTTCCGTCTAACTTGTGGACGTTAAGCCAAGTAAAGGCCTTGCTTCCCTTGATCCTGTTCTTGCGCTTGGATAACAGTAATCCGTCCTCCATCATGATTTGAGCAAACCAACTAGGGGTGATGTAGATTTCCGGGTTGGCTGAGATGTAGGCCGCACAATGTGCAATCAATTCTTTCTTGGTCATGCTATCCGGGAATGACTCTAAGGCTTTCTCAACGTGTGTGGCCATGTTCGTTCCTATCAGTATTCTGGTCTTCATAGTTTAAAATACATATTCTCCCAAAGCATGGTGGAGTCGTCGAACTTGATGTATCCGTAGCGGATCATCGTCTTGACGTAGGACTCGGTCTTAGCCGTGTCGCCCTCTGCCCGGTCACGGTCAATCATCCTGCGAAGTTGTTCGCGGCTGAAGTGCGAGGGGCATTTGGCTAGCCACTGCCTCATCCAAAGCCTGTGTTCATCGTGCTTGGCTGAGATGGCCTTGCGACCTAGTTCAGCTAGTCTGAGCATCCTGGCACGATTGGATGCCCACATATCGCGGTAACGTTCTTTCGCTTTGATGATCTCGGCCTTCGTCAGGCGTCGCACCTTGCGCGGTTTGGTTGGGTTATTCATGGGGGTGAAATTGTATTCCTGTATCTTGTCTTCAACCCAGACCTAGGCCGGCGTAAGCTAAGGCCGCAGGGACTGGGTGAGGGGGACTGCATCTTGTATTTGTCCCCCTCTAACGGATTGATAAAGGGTTTGTTAAAGTGGTGAGTAGTAGGTTGTCCATTAGCCTGTCCTTGATTTACTCAAAGTCAAGCCTAGGATGGCTTATGCGGGCTTTTGTATGGTTAAGGCTGTCCTTGCTCTCAGGACAGACCCAAACGCCTTGGCGACCCCTTAGCGGTGCGGGAATCGGCCTTCTGGATTGAAGCCTCGTCTCCCATTTGGGAGGGGGGCTGGCTGTATTCCCAGCGGATGACCCCCTTCTCGGCGGCGTGGCGGATGTGAATCTCCCCCTTGAACTGGCCTTCGGCGTCCTTCAGGCCGGCACGGCCACGGCGCTTGGTCAGGCCGAACTTGTAGATCGGCTCTTCGCCCTGGCAGCGGAAGAGGACGGCGACCTCGCGGAAGTAGTTCGTGAACTCGGACGACCCTAGGCCAGCGTAGGCTAGGTCGGCGACGGTGTGGCCTTCCTTGTCGGACGCGGCCTTGGGCTTCCCGGTGTGGTGCATGGCCACGAGGACGGCGCCTGTCTCGAGCAGGATGGGGGCGAGGTCATGGCGGAGGAACTTGGACGCCTGCTCCTGATCGGAGACGTCGATGCCCGCGAAGGACAGGAGAGGGTCGACGAAGACGATGTCCGCCCGGTGTTCGCGGACTAGGTCGGCGAGGGCGGCGGTAAAGGCCGTGCCCGTGCTGACGGTATCACGGAAGATGGCGAGTGACTCCCGCAGCTGGTCACGCTCCTGGCTGTCGAGGTATGCCCCAGCGACCACGTCCTGCAAGGCTTCGGAGACGTCGCCCGCGTCATTCTCGGCCTGTAGGATGATGGCCCGCAGGGGTCGGGCAGGCTTGATGCCGAAGAAGTCACGCCCCAAGGCCCAGTGGACGGCGGCCTGCATCATCAGCGACGACTTGCCCGTGCCGGACTGGCCGACGATCAGGAGGGAGCCTCCCTTGCAGAGCCAGCGGTTGCCGAGGACGGTGTTCGGGTCGTCCTTGCGGTCGAATGCCATCAGGTCGTCGAAGGCCATGCGCTTCGGGCCGTGCTTGACCTTGGAGCCCTTGCGCTTGTCGGCAAGGCGGGCATAATGCTCGAGCAGGGTGTCGGGGTCGGTTGCAGACGCGGCGGCGGCGGTGGCCGCACGGAGCAGGGCGGCGTCGGCAATGAGCTCGACGTGCTCGGATCGGTATGTGCCCGCGCCGGAGTCGCTGACCAGGAGCGAGACGGCGGAGGCATCGACAGGGGAACGGGCTTCGCGTAGGCGCTGGCTAACGGTCAGTTCGTCCGCAGCAATGCCGTCGACGGCGAGCGAGAGGATCGCGGCGGCGATGTCCTGATGGGCTGGCTCGAAGAAATCGGACGGTTTTAGCTCTGGCGGGAAAGGGAGCGCATCACGGAGAAGCACACCGAGGAGGTGGCGTTCCGCCGGCACGTTGTTCGGAGGAGTCATGGAAGAGAGGGGTTTGGGTTTGGGGGCGTGGGTGCCCTTGGTCAAGATGCTTTGCGGAGGATGCGGTCTAGGTCGGCCACGCGGTAATGGCGGCAAGGGCGTGGGATGCGGTAGACCTTGAAGTCGATGCCTGCGTCGTCGATGCGGTACTGGATGCCTCGGACGGTGCGGCGGTTCTTGCGGGCGTAGGCGGCGAGCGTCACCCATCCGGGCGGGCTGACAGGCTTATCTAGCTCGAGGGCCTTCTCGTGGGCTTCTGCCCAGGAGTCGAACTTGGCCGACAGGCGGAAGATGAAGCGGACGCTGGAGAGTTTGCGGTGCTCGACGAAGCCAGCACGGATCATGCGCTCAAGGGGCAGGCGAACCCCGGACAAGGTACGCAGGCCGAGCAGGGGGACGATTTGCTTGGTCAGCAGCCAACCCTTGGGCACGGCGTAGACCCTGTCCTCGCGCAAAGCCTCGATGAGGCGGGCGGGGTCGAAGCGCTTCATTTGCTTTTCGGGGTGAAGACCTTGAGGTCAGTCGTCCAGACCCAGCGGTTGCCGACGCGGTGGACGAGCCAGACTTTCCAGTCTTGGCCGTCGACCCAGCCTGCGGCGAAGCCTGAGCCCCAGCGGGACGTGGCGAGGCGGTGAGAGGCGTAGGCCATGGCTTCCTTCTGGCAGAGACAGCCAGCGGAGAAGGCCGCACCGCCCTGGTGCTTGGTCAGGTTCACTTGGGACAGCGTGTGCGTGTGGCCGTGGATCAGAGCGCCGCCACGGTCAGCGTAGTGCTTGCCCTGCTCTGCGGTGGCGTTCAGGCCGTGGGCATAGCCATGGATGAAGGCGACCGGGCCGAGGCGGTAGACACCTTTCTCGGCGTGGTAAGGCAGGATAGTCTTCGCCCCGCAGCTCTTCGCGGCGGTCTTGATGCGGGCCTCGAGGTCGGCGCAGTAATCGCGAACCAGGGCGGAGCCGGAGGTATGCTGAAGAGCGGTCGCCCGGTGCTCATGGTTGCCCATGAGGTAGACGGTCGGATTGGTTCGCTCCAGGAAGTCCTCGCCGCCGGCGATGTCAGCCGCGAGAGATTCGGCGCCTTCGGCATCATTGCCCACGCCACGGCGCAAGGATCGGAAGTCGAAGCAGTCGCCTAGGTGGACGCGGACGGTCGGCTTGTAGTCCTTGATGAACTCGACGAGGGCCTCGACGGCGTTCTCGTCGGCCATGTCGCCGTGGTTGTCGCCGAAAGCGACGAAGCGGGTCGGGGTGCTCATTTGTTGGCGAGGTAGGGGATGGGCTTGCCGGCATCGAAGGCCGCGAGCATCTCGTCACGGCGCTTGCGGGCGATGGTCAGGTCTTGGCCGATGTTCTCGACGATGTCCTTGCCGCGACGACGCAGGCGGAACCACCAGCAGGAGCCGAGACGCTGGAGGTGGTGGTTCGGGTTGTCCTTCACGTTGCGCTCGGACTTGCGGTTGCCGTGGCAGACCGTGAACTTCGGGCAGGCGGCGAGGAAGGCCATGCGGTCAGGGGTGATGCCGATACGCAGGCCCCACTGGATGGTTTCGCGGGTCAGAGCTTCCATGCCTTGGCGAGCAGACGCCCCTCCGACATGATCTGGTTACGGGAGTTCGGCTTGAAGATGTACTCCTGGTCGAACAGGTGGGCGGCGCGTATCTCGGCGATGCTGTCTAGTTCCTCGTCGTTGGCCGGGCCGATGCCGGCGGTGGCGACATAGACCGTGCGGACCTTCCAGCCGCGCTCCCAGAGGATGTCCTGGCAGACGCGCAGCTCGTTGATGTAGCGCCAGTCGGAGCAGACGACCGTCTCGGGGGAGGGCTGATCGGCGTGCTTCATGACCGGGCACCAGTTGGCGAAGTGGCGGGCGAAGACGTCACGGTCCAGGCGCCGTGCGAACTTCCCCGCGTTGACGAGGAAGTCACGGTTCTCGACCTTGAAGTCCTCGCGGAAGAAGTCGCCCTCGATGCCGAGGTAGTCGATGTACTGGTTCGCGGCCTCCTTCAGGGCGTCGGCGAAGTTGATATGCTCGGCGGGGCGGGTGGACCATTCCAGCAGGCCGCTCGCGAGGGTGTCCTTCCCGGCCCTTGCGAAGCCGCAGATCAGGACGAGAGTGGGTGCGGCCATCGGCGTGGGAGCGTCGGTCATCGGTTAGAAGGGCGGGGCCTCGGTGTTCGCGTCAGGCACGACGGGCTTCTGGCTGCCCTTCGGGAACGTGAGCTTGTACTTGAACTGGGGCTTGCCGTTCCACTCGCCGTTAGGGATGGCTTCCACACCGATCAGGCACGTCTTGCCGAAGGCCGGTTCGCAGTAGGTCATGAACTCGGCGGGGGTTGCGTCGAGGCGCAGCTCTTCGGTGTACTTGCCGGAGAACTTGCCGATGAGCATCGCCAGCGGCTTGGCGTACTTGGAGCCGTAGGACTTGGAGAGGCAGTTGCCCTGGTCGTCGAGGAAGAACAGGCGGCAGGAGGACGTGCCGTCCTCGTTGTGCTTAACCTTCTCGAACTTCGGCTTGATGAGCTTCAGTTTGTAGGTGCCGTTCACTTCGATGGACTTCAGGGGCGGGCGGTCGTTTTGGTTTTCCATGGTGGGAGATTAGGCGAAGGAGATGTTGGTCGCGGCGCTGGGCTTGGCGGCGAGGTCGATGGTCGTGATCTCCTTCTGGTAGCCGGGCCACTCGCCCGAGGCGGTGCACTGCTTGTAGAGGGACAGCGCACGCTCGAAGTCGAAGGCGGCGTTGGTCATAAGTTCCGGGCCGAGCTCGTAGACGGCGGTCGCGTAAGGCGGCTCCTTCTCGACGGCGATGAAGCGGAAGCCGAGGACGCGGCACTTGTAGGCCGACTCAACGGCGTGGCGGTAGAAGTACGCCTGGAGGTTGTAGCGGTACTTGCGGACGGCGGACAGGAAGCCTTGCGGGCTGGCGTCTTCGCACGTCTTGAGGTCGTAGATGTAGCCGTCGTCGGAGATGCCGTCGATGGCGCACTTGACCAGGACATCGCCGAGGAAGGCGGTGAACATGACCTCGGTCTTCGACAGGACGATGCCGTGCTCCTTCATGCACTTCGCGGCGGCGTTGGCCACGTTGTCGACGAGTTGGCCTTCGTCGGCGGTCAGGATCGCCTTGCCTTCGTTGGCGGTGACGAACTCCTGCCACGCCTGCTTGCCGTCCTTAGTCCGCTTATCCACCTCCGGGGCGATGGCGTGGGAGGCGTTGTAGGCGTCCAGCCCTTCGAGGGCGAGCTTGTGGACGGCGGTGCCGACGCGGAGGGCCTTGCTGTCCTCCTGGGTGCGGTTGAGGTACGCCTGATAGTGGGCCGGAGACTTGAGCAGTTCCTTGGCGCCGGACTGGTTCAGGGCTTGGATGCCGTCATAGACGACGCGTTCGGTGATGAGGTCGGGCATTGGTGTGCGGGTATGGTGTTCTGGGTTGTTGGTGGGAAAGGTCAGAGGGAGTCGTCCTCGGGGGCGGCTTCTTCGACGGAGGCAGAGATGCGGCGGACATCCTCAATGGCTTTCTCGGCGGCGTTCTCCATCTGCTCGAGGGTGTTCCGCAGGACGCGCAGCTGGACGACGAGCACGTGTACCCGGTCGTGCAGAGGCTTCACGGCGGCGGCCTCGTCGGCGAGTTCGATGGAGTCGGAGAAGACCTGAAGTTCGGTGATCGCGGAGCGGTTCAGGTCGGAGACGGTGCTGATGTCCTCGGTGTGCTGCTCGTAACGGCTGGCGATGTGCTGGACGGTGGCGAGACAGCCGGTGATGTTCTCCACCAGGCGCTTGATGTTTTCGCGGTTGGTCATCGGTTAAAGGCAAGTTCCTTTATTTCCCCGCTCGGGGCAAGCGTGAAGAAGCGGACGTCGGAGCGGGCGAGGGACGGGTAGGTCTTTCGCTTCCACGCGTTGACCTCGGTGAGGAAGTCGGCGTGGCGTCTGGCCGTGAGCTCGACGTAGGGGAAGCCGTCGAGGAAGAGCAGGAGGGCGTATTGCCCTGGGACGGTCTTGGCGATCGTGAGGATGCCTTTGGGGGTGGCGTGGGTGCGGTCCATTTGTTGAGTGAGAAGAGGTAGTCCCAGCGGGACTTGGCGGTGGCAAGTTCATTCGCCACCAAAGCGGCCTCGGCAGGAGTAAGGCTTCGCTTGATGAAAGCCTGATTCTTCCTGCTCGGGCCGCGTGAGGTCACTTGGTCTTGGCCTTGGCGGCGTAGGGGCTAGGTAGGCGGACGCCCATGCGCTTGGCCGCATAGTAGACGGAGTAGCGGGACAGGCCGAGTTCGCGGACGATGGCCGGGGCGGGCAGGTGGATGCGCTGCGCGACGGCTTCCTTAACTGAGCCCCACTTGCGGCGGGTGTTCATCGGCCGGTCTTCGCCGCCTTCCAGCGGGCGACGGTGGCGGTCATCACGGCGCGGGAGATCTGGCACGTCACCATGCCGGTGCCCAGGATGTCCTCCATGACGCGGGCGAGTTCGTCGCCAGCATAGCGGAGTTCGCCGATGGTCTTGGCTTGGTTCTCGCAGCGGGCCTCGGCACGCTTGCAGGCGTCCGCCCAGAACTGCTCGTTGTTCGTCTCGCGGGCTAGGGCGAGGCTGTCCTCGAGGGACTTGATTCGGGCGTCCTTGGCGGCGAGTTGGTTGCCCTGGTCCAAGGCACGCATGGCCATGTTGACCGGGTCGAAGGGGTCGAACTGCTTGCTCAGCGGGTAAGGGGGCGGGGGGCGGCAGGAGCCGGGGCGGAGGCAACGGAGGCCGCAGGACGGAAGCCAGAGGCCGCCGCGCCGTCGTCGTCGAGGTCGACCGAGATGCCGCAGGCGGTCTGGATGGACTGGCGGCGGATGTAGGTGATGGCCCCGCCGATCTGCTGGGCGGTCAGCCCCTCGGCCTTGACCATCAGCCGACCGAAGTCGAAGCGTTCGCCGGACGAGTGGAGGAAGGCCGTCGAGACGCCGACCTTGCCGTCCTCGGAGACGAGCGTCTGGATAAGGGCGAGGTCGTGGTCGAGCAGCACGGGCTTGATGGCGTCGAGCAGCGCGTCGAGGGAGACGTACTTGGCCTTGAAGGCCGGGTTGATCTTATTGGCCTTTACGTTGTCGAGCTCTGCGAGCGCGGCGACGAGGGAGGCCGTGGCGGTTTGGGTTTTGGGCTGGGTCATGGTGGGAATTATTTGGATTGTTCGGCCTTGGCGACTTCGCCGGCCTTGATGGTGGCCTCGATGTCGGCGAGGGACATCCGCGTGTAGCCAGGGACGAAGAGGTTGTAGTAGGTCACGCCGTTGCGCACGGTCGGGGTGAGCAGGCGGGCGACCTTCTGATCGGGGAGCAGGATGTAGGACGAGTCCGCGATGACGCGGTATTCGGCAGAGGGTTTGAGGGTGTCTTTCTTCATGGGAGATTAGTTGATGACGCCACGGATGGCGGAGTCGTAGATGAGCAACGCGTCTGCGTTCCAGTCGTAGACGTCGGTCTGGGGAAACAATTCCTTAGCCCTGCTCTTCAAATGACGCTTCCAGCCGGAGCCGTGGTCGGCCTTCTTGCCGACGGGGTGCGTGCGCTGCCAAGCCTTCGGGTCGATGCGCCGGACTTGCCAGCCCATGGCGACCGATGCGCCGTAGATGACTCCGACGTTGAACTGCAGCTTGGCGATGGACGCGGCGGGAATCTTCGGGCCGTATCCGGCCATGGAGGGCGTCTCCAGGTACAGTGCCACGGACTTTGTCTTGCAGGAGAGTTCGGCCATGAGCTCGCAGATCTCGACGTCGCTGTCGGGCATCTTGCGGGCCTCGACGCCGTGTCCGTCGACTGACCAGACGAAGGCGCCGTTGGCACCGGGGTCGACCGCGATAATCATATGAGCCATGTGGCAAGACTCTTTAACGAGGGTACGGGGACAAGCGGAAAAGATTGGCGACGCGTAAGGCGTAGTCGTTCGCCCGGAAGTTCCGGCTGCGTGCCTCCGACCAGCCGACGTTCCAGACCAAGGCGAGTTGTTCGGGGGTCGGGTTGGTCATCCCTAAGCGGTGGAAGTTAGACCTGATCCAGCGGAGATGAGAGGCCGCGATCATGTCCTGGGCGGTCGCGTCCCGCCACTTAGACCAGGGGAAGGTGTAGTGGCCCTCGGCCTTGAGGCGGGCCGAGGCATCGTCCCATGCCTCCTTGCCGACCTGATACATACCGCGTTCGCCGGCCTTGCCGATGGCCTTGCGGTTGTGCCCGGACTCGACCTCGGCGACGGCGGACAGGAAGGCCGCGTCCGACTTCGCCTGGGCGGAGAGGCCGAGGAGAAGCAGGGCGACGATGGAGAAGCGCTGGTTTAGGGTCATACGCGGCGGGGGACTTGTGATCCGGCGACCTCGAAGCCGTCGACCTCGTAGGAGTAAGTGATGCCGACCCAGCCGCCGGCGGCAACGTAGGCCTGGAGCGAGACTTTCGTGGCGCCGTCTTCGTGCAGGGCTTCGTGGTAGTGGTGCAGGAGCTTCTTCATCCGGGTCGAGGCGATGGCGGCCTTGGCCGAGACGAGGTCGCCGCACATCACGCGCTCGTTGATTTCGTAGATTTCGGAGAGCAGGGCGGTCATGCCGTCGAGGTGTTTGAACTGGCTCATTTGCGGGGGCCGTGCAGGGCTTCGTTGAGGTCTTCGACGCGGCGACGGAGGTTCGCAATCTCCTCGGACTGGTCGACGATGATGTGGGCCTGCATCTCGAGGGCCTTGTCCTGGCGGTCTGTCAGGGCACGCAGGGCGTTGGCGGCGGTGTGCAGGGTGCGGGCGTAGCTCCATGGGAAGAGCCACCAGAGGCGGGGCTTTGCGTGGGGTCGGATGATGGTCATGGGGTCGTAGGGTCGGTGGGAGGGGTCAGGCATGGGTCCAAGGTGCGTCTCGGGAGATGACTAATTCAACGTGGATTTGTCCTCCATCGTTGTCGTCGTATTCATGGTATTGTTTTACGTACCAAGCGGGGGCCAGCTCATTTAGCACTTCGGCTTCCAGCAGGGTCGGACGATGCGCTCGCTTAATGATTTGGCTGTCTTCACGCTCAATGAAGCCGGCAACGCGGATTTCATTGTCATTCACGATGCACATACCTTTGACATAAACGCCAAGCTCTTCGTCAGAGTTAAGTCTGACAGTAATGGCCCGGGGATGTTTGATGAAGAGTTCGCTCATGGTTGTATCAGCTGCGGGTCTTGTAGGGTCCACGGACCTTGAGGTTCGTCCAAGTAGTCCCGGTGATTTCAATCCACTTGCGGAGGGAGCAGACGGTCGTGCCGAGGGCGGCGGCGGCGTCGGCCTGCGTCTTGCCGGCGGCGTTGAGCGCGGCGATCTGCGGGAGGATGGCCTGCAAGCGGTTGGCCGCGTAGACGGCCATGGGTCGCTTGAGGGGGATGGACCGACCTGCGAAGGTCAGGTGGTCGGTGTAGGGGTGGTTGGCGTTGGGCATGGTTGTGGAGATTAGCGGTGACGGCGGACGACCTTGGCCTTGACCGGCTCCGGGCCGTTGATGGCTCGGTAGAGTTCCGGGCCGAAGAAGGTGACGGCGGCGGTCCAGCCGAGGATGAGGATGAACGTGAGGGCGATGAGGGCTTTCATGTTTGGTGGTGCGGAAACATCCTTGGCAGACTGTTTTGTATTCGTCAAGGGTCTTTCCCAGCAAAGATTGACACCCCTAGGCCGTCCCTAGGTAAGACCATAAGACACCCCGAAAGACCCCTCTGGCTTGCCCTAGGAGGCGTTTTGACGGCGGGAGCGTATGAAGACCGCCACCCCTACCCCTAGGCACCCCACGGCCAAGGCCCAGCCAAGGTCGCGGACAGCCTTCAGCGCAAGGGTCGCCGCCGACAGACCCTGCTCCACGCTGACCGAGTCCGACTTGATGCCGGCGTCCGTCACGATCATAACCAGGGCGTCCCGAGACTGGAGAAGGTCAAGGACGACTCCGGCGATGTACGCCGACGCGAAGGCCGACAGACCAGCGAAGGCCGTCAGCAGGCAGACCGCCAGCAGGAGGTTATTTCCTCCGCTTGGGGCCGGGCTTGGCTTTTGCTTTCGCATGGGAAGGCTTTGTGACTGCGGCGACTTCCTTTTCGCCACGGGCTTTGACGTACTTCAGCAGATAGTCCAGACACTCGGGGGCGGCGTAGCCTGCCGCACCGACGACACCCATCCGCAGGCCCGGGCTTTGGATGTGCTCCTGGATGGCGTAGCCGACGAGGGCGGCGGTGATCGCGGCGGCCATGACGCGGCGCACGACCCAGCCGAGGGACACCGGCTCCGTCGAGAGCAGCAGGCGGGCCGTCATCGCGAGTCCGCCCAGGATGGCGGCGACAAGGCCGTCCTTGGCCTCCTTCGGGATGTCCTCGGGATTGAAGGGGGCGGCGCTCACGAGATGCGGGGAGGCTTGGCGTTCGGGTTCAGAAGGACGCGGCGGTAGTCCTCAGACCAGAGCATCCGGGCGAGGTCTTTGCCGGCCTTGTCCACTTGGGCCTCGCTGAGGAAGGGGAAGGTCAGGTGAATCTGCTCGTGGCAGAGCACTTCGAGCTGACGCTTGGCGCCGAGGCGGGGGTCGACTTCGATGAGGTCTTCGCCGATGGTGGCCTGACCCCACGCACGCTCGCGGCCTAGCTTGCGCCAGACCACCTTGACTTGCTTAGGCTTGCGGCGGGACATCGTCGGAGGGTTTGTTGACTGAATCGCGCACCTTGTCGGCGAGCCACCAGAGGCCGAGGCCGGAGCAGACCAGGAGCGTGCCGCCGGCGATGTACTCGAAATACGGCGAGTCGATGATGAAGGGCACGGCTCCGCAGAAGGCTCCGCAGAGGAGCAGCGGGATACCGATACGCGGCCCCATGAATGCGGTCGTCAGCGCACCGATCACGGCGAGCCCGGCACCGACGAGCGTCCAGGTCTGCGACATGGCGTCCTTCTTGATGCGGTCAATCTCTGCGGTCAGGTCGGCGATGCGCTTGTCGCGGGCGGCGAGGGCGGCTTTGCTGGCGGCGACCTGTGCTTCGAGGTTCTGCCAAGCCTGCTCGGCGGCCTTCTGCTTCTCGGCGGCCTTGGCACGCTGGCGCTCGTAGTCGGCAGGGGTGGCCTTCTCGGAGCGTTGACGCGCGTAGGCGAGGTCGCCTTCGGTCGGCTTCGGCAGGAAGGACGAGGCGACGCTGAGCTCGGACTCGACGACGGCGGGCTTCCCGGCGGTGTTCGCCTCGCGGGCGACGGTCACGGCGGCGGCCACGCGGGAGTCGATGACGTCGAGGGTCGAGCCGACGGCGGTCAGGTCGGGAGCCTTCGGGGCGGGGACGGCGGCAGGGAGCGGTTCGGCCTGCTTACGGAATACGCTGCACCCGGTCAGGGCCAAGGCGGCGATGACCAGGAGCAGGCGCACGGCTTACTTGCCCTTGAGGGCGTCGAGGATGGTCTTGCCCTTCTGCTCCAGTTCGGACGCCTTGGCGGCGTGCTTCCTGAAGACGAGGGCTCCGGCGACGAAGCCGACGAGGAGGGCGAGGAGGTGGGTGATCATACGGTGAAAGAATAGACCTTCATGCGGCTCCGTTGAGTCAGATTACTTCCTCCGGGGAAGTTGTAACTCAAGTTCAGATAGATGTCGTAGGTGTTCCCATAAGACAGTTCTGCGTAGGCTACTAGCTGCGTGATAGGATACTGTGCTCCCGATGTGTAGAACTCCGTGATTTGCCAAGTCACGGCAGGGCTAGAGTCGCCAACAAGATAGGCCGAGAAGGCGACTTGTCCTCCGTTTGCGGTGCAAAAGTTTACCAAGTGATTCAGGCCAGCGGGGCAGCAGACGCTGTAGTCAATAGTCTGAGGATTAGAGATTGGAGCTTCTGGGTCAGTACCCGCAAACGTACCCGAAAAATAACTGACGTTCATGGTGACATGATCCGCAAGGTTCATGCCGTTGAAAATCTCGGAAGAGAGTGCGTTAAGGACGCGCTCTTGGGCGTTGTTGGTGTAGACGGTCGGCGTGAAGATGTCGCCGGAGAACGTGTCGCCAGACAGGTCGGCCTTGCCATCGAGAGCGGACTGCAAGTCCGTCTGATCGGAGAGAGTGCCAGTGATGCCGCCCCACGAAGCCGAACCGCCGCCACCGCCAGCGACGACCCAGGCTCCGTTCTGTCGGCCATAGGTCGAACCGTCGGACGGCGCGTCGTTGATGGTCGAGATCGTGCCAAGGCCGAGGTTCGTGCGAGCCGTCGAAGTCGAAGCCAGGCCGGACAAGTTGCCAGCCTTGGAGAGATAGTCGGTAGCCGTAGCGGTCGCCATCGTGCCGAGGCCGGAGATGTCGGTGTTCACCAGCGTCACGGCGCCGGTCTTGCCAGCGACGGACGTTACAGGAGCGGAGGTCAGGTAGCCCTGGGCCTTGACGAAGGCGGTCGTCGCGATGCTGGTGTCGTTGTCACCAGTCGCAGGGGTCGGGGCGGTCGGGTTGCCTGTGAAGACCGGGCTTGCGAGGTCGGCTTTGTTCGCGGCGTTCGCGATCGTGAAGTAGGTCGAGGCGGCGGCAGAGGTCGTCAGATAGGACGACATTCCGCTGATGGTCTGGTATGTCGAGGCCGCAGCCGAGGTCGTCAGGTACGACGACATTCCCGCGATCGTCTGGTAGGTCGAGGCCGCCGTGGCGCTGGTCAGGTACGGCGAGAGGGCCGAGGACGTGATGTATCCTGCCGGGTTGCTCGTCGAGTACTTGCCATCGAGCTCCGTCTGAAGGTCGGTCTGGCTGGACAGCGTGCCAGTGATGCCGCCCCAAGCCACGCCAGAGGAATCCGTGCCGTTGTACCAGAGGCCAGTCGATGAGTTGTACTTGAGCACCTGACCGTTCGTCGGGCTGGAGATCGCCACGTCGTGGAGTTCGTTCAGCTCGTAGCCGTTCTGCACGGCGACCAGGATGACGCCCTGCGTAGGATGCGAGCGGACGACGATGCCGACGTAGACCAGATGCTGAGGGGCGGACGGCTTGGTGGTCGTCCATGCGCCAGGGGTAGTCGGAGAGAGGTAGAGCTGCACGCCTTCCGTGAAGGCCGACGTGTCGAGGTTCTCGACCTCACCGCGGACGATGACGTAGCCGAAGCCGTTGTTCGCGATGCTGGCCTTGACGAAGCCCATGGTCTGGGCGGAGTTCGCGTCATTGTTAGCCTGGGCGAGCGTGACCGTCGGGCGGTTGCCCGTGGCGCCGTTGATGTAGACCACCGACCCAGCCGCGATGGTCGAGCCGGTCTGATTGCGGACGTAGACCTCGAGGTTCTTCGCGACGGCGGTGCCGGCGGCGAGCTCCTGCTGGACGAAGGCGGTCGACGCGATCTGGGTCGTCGAGGTAAGGGTAGCCGCAGTCGGCGTGGTCGGGACTCCAGACAGGGCGGGCGAAGCGAGGTTCGCCTTCAGGTTGAGCGCCGTCTGGAGGTCGGTCTGGCTCGAGAGCGTTCCAGTGATACCACCCCAGACGCTAGGACCGGCAGGGCCGGCAGGGCCTTGCGGACCGGGCGTGCCGATTTCGATGGTCAGGGTCGCGGGAGCGATTCCCGTCAGGGTGACTTCAAGGGTGGACATATTAGGAAGGGGTGACTTCGCCGATCACGTCAAGGCGCATGGTCGTCGTGTAGAAGACGCTGCCGCCGTACTCGAAACGGACGTCCCACTTGGCAAGGCCGATGGCCCAGTTCGACGAGTCGCCTGGATAGACGGCGGTAAAGGAAAGGCCGCCAGACGCCACGGTGATGGTCAGGTCGTACTGGTTGTACTGCGAGTCGATGATGGTCGACGTGATGGTCGTGCCAGTAAGATTGGCCGGAGCACCAGGGGAGGGGCTGTAAGTGCAGGACGCAGCGAAGGATGTCCCGCGCTTGAAGGAAACGGTGTTAGGACAGCTCATCGGGTCTTAAACTTGCCCCGATTGGAAGGGGGGGGCTGGGACTAGGTGATTGCCTCGAACCAGTCCACCAAGATGGGCTGCGAGCCACCCGAGCCAGCCGTATCCCCGCCGGCGAACATGGCCGCCGTGATCGTGAAGGTACTGCCAGCCGTCGTGACCGTGCGCCCTGTCAGTTCATCCGGGTAGGGGTCGGAGAAGCCGTCCGCGTAGAAGAAGTCGTCGATGGGCGGAGTGTTCGCCGTGAAGTAAAACGTATTCGGATTAGAGAACGGCCGACCTACCCTGAGCAGGCCATTGCCTTCGATGGTCTTCAGGTATGCGACACTGGCAGGCCATTCCTGATTGTGGTCGGTGACGATAGGAGCCGGAGGTGGAGTAGGGTAGGCAGCGCTTACGGTAGCGATGGCACGCAGTTGCAACCAGGTCGAAACGTCTTGTCCTACGATGTATCCCATCAGATGCGGGCGTAGTAGTAGCGAGCCGTGTTCGTCCCCAGTTTAATGCGGTCAGCCCAGAGGGAGCCGGTCACGTTCTGGCTGACGGTGAAGGTCGTCGGGGTCGTGATGTTGTCGACGGTGATCGTCCCGATGACCAGGAAGCCCCAGACGTTGTCGTCAGGCGTAACCGCGTTACCTCCGATGATGACCGGGTACTGGTTACTTGTGACGTCGTTATCAGGGTAATTGAAAGGGGTCGTGGTCTTGGCGCCGGCCCGCAGGGTGATGTAGGATGTCTTGGTCGTCGCGTCGTAGTTGCTCGACACAAGCTCCGCAGTCGGAGGATTGGGAACGCCAGAGGTCACGCGGTCCAATAGTACCTCCGTGCCGGACGCGAAGTCGTCGATGATAGGGACTAGGTTATTGATAGTGCCTGACTGCACCTGATAAGTCACGGTCGTCGTGCCGCTAACAGTCCGTAGGGAAACGTTGATGATTTTAAAGGGGTGCGTGGTCGAAGAGCCGTCAGGGCTCGGGAACGGGTCAGACGTGTCCAGGGTGAAGCCCTTGCTGGACGAGTCGAAGTTGTAGCCGACTCCGGGTTGAATCTTCATTAGGCGGCGGCGTAGACCGAGGCGACGTAGCCCTCGCGGTTGAAGCGCAGCTCGTACTGGACCTTGTAGAGCAGTCCGAAGTCCTCGAAAGAAACCTGAGAAAGCAGGAGCTGGTTCTTGCTGCTGATCGTGAAGGATGTGCCCATGTAGGTAGGGACCAAGTCCTTGGAGGCAAACGTTCCAGTGCCTGAGGTCTTGCCGACCGCGTTTCGAAGGTCGTTCACAAGGGTAGAGGACGAAGTGTAGAAGACGCCGGACAGCGAGCACTGCGGGGCGAGGTAGTTTGTCTTGCCGTAGAAGTCGCTAAACTCAGCCTTTTTGAAGCCTAGGAACTTGCGCCCAGTCTTCAGTTGAAATGTGGCACCGTTGTTGCCCTCGAACTCATCCGTGCCTGCTACTTGTGCGTAGTTAGGGCTGGCCTTAGTTCCTGGCGAAGCGCCGACGCCAGCGATGGGCGAGCCGGTAAAGCCGAGCGCCGTGGCCGTCTCGAAGAAGTTAGGGTGGGTCGTGATGTTCTCCGAAGTCAGACCCTGCGAGCCGGTGATCTGCGGGTCGGTCGAGGTTCCGAAACTAGGCGTGATGCCGACATAGTCTACGGTGTAGGTAGCGATACCAAGTGCGTCGAAAGTAACGGAATACTTATGCGCATAGCAATAAGAGTACGCTCCTAGCGGACAGGCAGACCCACGGTTGATGGTGCCTCCGACCGAGGCCGTGATGTCGGCCTTGAAGTTGATAGACCCGGTGGCGAGTCCGTAGCCGTCCTCCTGGAACTTGGCTCCAGGCTGTTGGATGACTCCTGCGAGGCTGTTGCCTTGGTTGATGCGTGCCATGGTTATTTAGATTCAGTGGTCTTAGTGAAGTCGGCGGACATGAAAGGATTACGGTCCACGAGGTTCTGGAGAAGCCCGGTCTGCTTGCGCTGCTCTTCGAGCTGGGCGTTCATGGCTTCGATGACCGGGTTCGGACCGACGCCGATGACGTTGCCGAAGCCTTCCGGGCCTTTGAAGTCAGCGGCCTTTTTGGCCGTGTCTGTGCTAATCAAAGGCTGTGAAGCCATATCCCTTTCCAGTATCTTGCGGACCGCGTTCTGGATTTCTGGATCCTTGGCGTACATATCTGCCATCATCTCGCGAGGGACTCCCCCGCCGAGCATAGTCCTCTGACTTCCTAGCGGGCGATTACCCAATGCTTCCTGCGCTCGCGGATCGTTAAGCAAGAATTGCCTAGTGGTTTCGACAGGCTGCATCTTGGCCTGTTCAGCAGCGAGTCGCTCTTTCTTGATGTTCTCGATCCGGCGAGCATAGTAGACGTCCTCTGCGGCCATCTGCTTGTTTGTTCCGTCAATGGCGGCTTGGTTCGCGTCCTCCTGGGCCTTCTTGATTTTCTCAAGGCGCTCGACGATGGTGTTTTGAATGGCGTTAAAAATCGCCATTGGTCCAGCAATCGAAAGGAAGATGTCCTTAAAGGAGGTAGAGAACTTCTTCTGGATGTCCTCTAGTTGCTTCGCGTAAGATACGGTCGCAGACTTGGCCTTGTCCATGGCCTGCGGTACGTCCGAAGTCGTCTTGATGTTAACCTCCAGGGATTGGCTCATCGGATGTCTTTTCCTTTGCAGGATTGGAAGCAGACGCGGTGGCCTTGTCCTTGGCCTCTTCCTCGGCCATGAAGGCTTCCTCTTCGGGCGACATGATCGCCACGTCCGCACCCTTGCGGATAGCCAAGGCTGAGTTCAGCCAGATGGCCTGACACTCCGGCATCTCCCATGCCCGCTTCTCGGGGATGCCAGCCTCGGCCATCAGGTTGGCCACAATTGCTAGGGGCCATGGAACACCCTTGTCGCCTCCGCCTGACTTCTTCGTCTGCTCCCAGAACTTGGGCCAGTCGTCGACCAGGATGTAGCCAGCGAAGGCTTTTAGCAGGCGCTCAAACTTGGGATGATTGTGAGCTAGGGACATAAGCCGCAGCTCGTCAAACCAGCTTATCTTCCCCCCTAGCGGTTCTTCGGCACAGACCTTGCAGGCGAAGAGCAGGTCGGCGGGGCTGATGCCGCGAGAGCCAGTCACCAGCGGGGAATCGAAGGCCATCAGACGCACCCGGTACTTGAGGCACCACGGGTAAAGATTTCGACCCAGCAACCGAAAAGGCGCCGGGTCGATGTATGCGTTCAGGAAGCGTCTGTCCACTCCCTCGATGCTAGCCCCTTTGCGGGGAAGTCAATTAGGCAGGCGTGATGCCTTCGTAATCAATCGCCGTGATGGTGACGGCGGTGAAGCCCTTGTTCGAGCCCTTGTCGTCAATCTTGGTGATGGTTCCGACGAAGGACGCGGAGGCCGAGCCAGCCGGGTAGGCCGAAGCCGTGTTGACCGTGAAGGAGAGGGCGGCGCCGAGGACAGGCATCGATGTCGTCTTGGCGATGCCTTCGATGGTGATCTCGGACTTACGGTCGTCCAGTCGGTGGGTCTTGGTCAGGCCAGTCTCGTCGACCACGGTCACGTCCGCGTTGAAGGAGGACGAGAGGCTGTAGCTCTGGACGAAGAGGTTAGCGACAGTGCCTGCGACTCCGTAGATGCAGGTCGTTCCGTTAGAGATGGCGGCCATTTGATTATGCGGGGTTTGGAAGGTTAAGCGGCCGGCAGGACCACCAGCACGTCAAAGGAGAAAGCCGTCGCCCAGGAGCGTTCGTCGATGCCCTCGTCCTCCGACCCGATCGTGACGTCATAGCAGGACGCGTCCCCGCTGGCCGTGAAGGCCGCCTTGATGCTGGTCAGGTCACGCATATTGCCGGACAGGGCGGCGCAGCGGGCACGGTGGTCGGCCAAGGTCGTGTCGTCGGCGTTGGAGAAAAGGGTGATGCGGACGGAGCAGGAATAGTTGCCTTCGCCTTCGGGGAGGTCGCCAGGGGCGCGGGCAGAGTCGCAGAGCACGACGGCCTTCGGCAGGGTCTGGGTCGTGGCGCTGTCCCCGGTTAGGAACTGCACGGAGGTCAGCCCAGTCTGGGTCGACAGGTAGGTCGCGACAGTGGACTCGACGATGTGCCGGATGCTCTTAGTGCCCATTTCCTTTGCCCTGATTGGTAGGGAAAGGGGCTTGACGGATGGGGGTGGGGGTGCTCTACTTACCCCGCTCACCGATGATCTGCCAACAGGACCAAGCCCTTGCCGACTTCTTCGCCATGTTCGAGAAGGCCGTGCCCCACATCCCTAAGCCCCGCCTCGTGAAGGCCAGAGGCACCGCCATGCTGGCCCGCCTCTACGACGGCGAACTGCCGCCCTCCTACGTTTGCGAGCCTAAGGTAGACGGCCTCCGCGTCATCATCACCGCCGACATGGACAGCCGCCGCGTCTCCTTTGCCACGCGCAACGGCAACCAGATGCCCTCGCTCGACCATCTGGCTGGCGAGGTGCTGGACCTGCTTTCTGATCGTGCTGGGGTCTGGACGCTCGACGGCGAGGCCGTCTCCGGCAAGTCCTTCTTCACCTCTGTCGGCGACCTCCGCTCCGAAGCCCCCGCCGACGACGCCCGCATCTGGCTGTTCGACATTCCCTCCTGCGAAGGCGATTACAGCACCCGCCGTGCCTCTCTGGAGGATTTGTTCGCTCAGTCCTACCCTTCCTCTCTCCTGCTCATCCCGAGCGTCTCCTGCACCCCTGAAGAAGCCTTTGTACGCTTTACCGCCGAGGGCTTTGAGGGCGCTATGGTCAAGGACACGACCGCACCCTACCGCCACGGCATCCGCTCTAGGGCTTGGCTCAAGGTCAAGGACTGCGACACCACCGACGGCCAGATCGTGGACATCGTCGAAGGTTCGGGCAAGTGCGCTGGCATGGCTGGCCACATCGTCTTGCGCTGCGGTCGCCGCGACGTTAGCGTCGGCACGGGCATGGACGAGGCCACCCGCCGCGAACTCCTAGCTAATCGCTCTGAGCTCATTGGTAAGGTCGCCGAGGTAGACTTTCAGATGAAGACCCCGAAGGGTTCACTCCGTCACCCGGTGTTCGTCAGGGTGCGCGGGGATAAGGCTTAACTCCTGCGGCCTGCCTTGATGCGCCTGATCGTGCGCTCGACGTATTGCTCCATGTCGGACTTCATCTGGCGGTCACGACTGCCAAGGGCCAAGGCCATCGTGTTGGCCTCGTCTGCGATGGCGTTCACGTTGCCCATCAGATTGCCAATGGTAATCATGTATTCCTTGGAGTTCTCGGCAACGCGGGAGTATCCGCCTGCCCCGGCATGGCGGGCGATGTAGGTCGCATTGCGGAGGTCGGCGCCGAACATGACCGGGCCATTCTTATTGGACGGCATAGGCAGAGTCATGAGCGCACGAAGCCAAGCAGACTTTGTCTTGCCGACGGCGACCTGTCGCTCGCGGATATAGTCGTCGAGCTCTTTCTTGCTTTCGACCAGGAGTCGAGGTTCGCCTAGCTTCTGTCCTCGCTTCATGCGTCCGCCGAACTTGGCCTTGATGCGTTCATGGTGGGCACGCAGGTCGGTCGCATAGCTGAGGCCGTATTCGTTGACCTTGAGAGGGACGCGGTTCAGGTAGTTGCGAGCCTTTAGGAACGCCCGGTCATAGTTCGGGTCGTTCAGGATTTTGGTCATGATCGGCGAGATGCGAAGGGACTCTAGGCTGGAGCGTCGCACGACCTTGTCGAACATGGCTCGGTTGTTGGTCTGGGTAGCGTGGGCGAGCGTGCGGAACACGATGGCCTTCTGGCTGGAGATGTTACGGTCGCCTACGGCCACGAACATCTTGCGGATGTCCCCGGCCACGGCGCCGTCGCCCGCCTGCCTTGCCTTGTCGGTAAGACCCTGACCGCCACCCTTGACCAAAGGCGGGGTAAAGCGGGCCATGTCCTCACAGATGAGTGCAGCTTGTTTTTTGGCTACGTCCTTCTCGGCCACGCCCAGCATTCTGGCGATGTCCTCGAGCGTCGTCTTAAACTCGGCGTAGGACTTCGGGACGATTTCGACCTTAACCATAGGTCACTGGTTATCGTCGATAACCAACAGGGTGACCCACGCGGAACCGGGCTTGTAGGTCTGGGTCGTGATGCGGACGGTCTTCCCGCCGGCCACGATCTTCTTACCTTGGCCGAGCGAGGCGATGGGGGCACCCGACGAGATGATGGCCGCCGAAGCCCCAATAGACCCGTCTGGGAGCGTCCAGGAGGCCGTTGCAGCGGGGAGCCTGACCGAGTACTGGGTCCGCTCGCAATACCCCCCTGCTTCGAGCACGGTGGCCACGGCAGGGTCAGAGATGAGGCACTGAAAGGTGATGGCCCCGGAGTTGGCCGACCCGGCCACGCCGAAGTCCGCGATCATCTCCTTCGCGTCCGCCAGAAACTCAGAGTAAAGGCTCATCTGTAATTGCCCGATTTGGGAGGGGCACAAAAAAAGGGCCCCTTGCGGAGCCCTTGTTTGTTTGCCTTGCGGCGGCTGATTAGGCCGTGGTGAGGCGGTTGAGCGAGGTCGCGCGACCGACAGCGGCACCGAAGAGCAGCGTGGCGGTGACGTTGTAGTAGCCGCTCTGCTCCTGGCCCATGAGGACCTGGACGCCGAGGCCGGTGTCGGCGTCGACAGCGTTGGCCACTTCGAAGCCCGGGATTTCGCCCATCGGGAGGGCGGAGGCGACGGCGATGGCGTCAGCGCCGCAACCGAAGCCAGCGAGGGATTCCGAGTTGGCAGGGAGGCTGTTCCACTGGTAGACCGAGGCACCAGCAAGGGTACCGATCTGGCCGGAGGTCAGGATGCCAGCACCGAGGACGGAGTTACCGATGATGGTAGCGTCGCCCAGGAGGTTGTTGGCGTAGGTCGGGTTCAGGATGAACGCGCGGGGTTCAGCGGCCTTGGCGGCGTCGAGCACGCCCTTGGAGGCGACGACTTCGGCGTAGGAGAGGCTGGAGCCGGTGTTCGTGCCCGAGCTGTAGTTGGCGGCGACGATGAGGGCGCCGATTTCAGCGAGGCACTTCTCGGCGAGGGCGTTGGCGGCGGTCGGGACGAAGGCGTTCGAGAGGAACTGAGCGCCGTACATCTTGACGTCGAGGGGCGAGAAGCGGGACGAGACCTTGAAGTGCTTCAGGGTGACGTTCGCGGCGGTGATGGTCGCGTCGTCCTGGGTGAGGTAACCGCCGGAGCCGAACTCGGTGGCGGTGGACGTGCCGATCAGGGGGACCTGGACGGTCTTGCCCGCAGCCGATTCAGCGGCGGTGAAGACGCTGGAGAAGGCGCGGAGCGCGGGGAGCTTGCCCTTCAGGGAAGCGATGACGCTCTCGGCGAGGACGCTCGGAGCAACTGCGATGGAGTTAGCCATGTGTGTGTGTTAGGAGATTGAGGGTTAGGGGGAAATTAGAGGGCAGCCTTGATGATGGCGGCCTTGTTGGCGGCGAAGTAGTCGTTACGCTCCTTGGAACCGACAGGCATCGCGAGGAAGGTGGCGAGGTGGTCGACGGCCTCGGCGGTAGGCTTGCTATCCGCAGGGGTGATTTCGACCGGGGAGACGCCGACGGAGGCCACGATCTTGGCGGCTTCCTTGCTGGCGCTGACCTTGGCGGACTCGACTTCGGCGAGCATCTGCTTCATGCCTTCGACTTCCTTGACGGCCACTTCGAGGGCGGCGGTCAGTTCGGCGAGCTTCGCATCCTTGGACGCGGCTTCGACCTTGAGGGCTTCCAGCTCGGAGGCGGCGCCCACGGTGAGTTTCTCGACGGTGGCACGGAGGTCGTCGCGCTCGGCGGTGACGCCCGAGATCGCGGCGGTGGCTTCGAGGAGCTGTTCTTCGATGGTCATCTTGATGTTGCGGAAATTGGAATTAGCCGAGGCTTCGCGGTCCAGTTGCTCGACCTTGCGCTCGGCCCATTCAGCCGTCCGCATGATGTCGCCGGAGGTAGGTCCACCCCACAGAGCCCACGCCACGGCGCCCGCTCCAGGGAAGCCGTCGTTGCCGGGCTTGTTGCGGGGAGCGTCCATGTCGGCCTCGTGCCGGCGGAACCACGGACCCATGCGGCGGAGCTTGTCTTCGGAGACGGAACCGTCCGCCATCTCGCGGGCTTCGCGCAGAGTCTTGTCCGTCACGCCGTCGCCCGACTTACCTTCCGCGTGCCACTCAAGGCCACGGCGGGCAGCGGACTGAACGTAGTCAGGGACGTCGATGGCCATCAGAACGAACGCAGGGCGTCGTTGAAGGAGTCGGCAAGACCAGTGACCAAGCCATGGGCGGCGGCCTGCTTGCCGGAGAAGGTCTGGCCTTCCATGGCTTCGGCCTTAACCATCTTGCGCTTCATGTTCACGGCTTCCTTGAACTCGGCGTGGATCGTGTCGACGCTGGCCTGAAGGTTGCCCATCTGGTCTTCGTTGAGGCTCGTGCCTTCGATGCCGGCGCCCTTGAACTTGCCGGACTTGATGACGACCATCTTGATGCCCTGCATCTCGGCGGCCTTTGAGTAGTCAGGGATGGCCATGTAGACGCCGATGCTGCCCACGGTGGACGAGGGCGAGGCGACGACGCGGTCGGCAGCGGAGCCGATCCAGTAGGCGGCGGAGGCCATCTCGGAGTCCGTGTAGGCGAGGGTCGGCTTGCTCAGGTTGCGCACCTTGTTGGCAAGTTCTTCGACGCCCGTGACGGTGCCGCCAGGGGACGAGATTTGCAGGGCAATCTTTTCGACAGCAGGGTCAGAAGCAAAAGCGTCAATGGCTTCGGAGATGTCGTTAATGTCGGCGACTCCCATCATCTTCTCGAGCGGGGAAGCACCCTTGGAAATGATACCGACCACAGGCACGATACCAATGCCATCGACCACGTAGGGCTTGGGAGCCTGCCCGAACAACTGGGCGAGCATATCCGTAAAGCCGAACTTCTCGGCGAGGACCGCGTGGTCGCTGGCCTTGGCAGGGTCGATGAGAAGGGGCTCGCGGCCCGACAGTCCGTTGGTGAGGAAACGCATGGTCTTAGGAATTGGGTTCGTCTTTGGACGCAGGCTCTTCCATGCTGGAAGGCTCGTCTTCAGGTTCTTCGATGCCGAGGTTGGTGGCTACATCCTCCGGGGTCTGCGTGCTCAGCTGACCCTGCTGGAGCCAGTTGAAGTCAGGCTTGTAAAGCATCCAGACCGGGATCTTGGCCTGCTTGGCTTTCTCAATGATAAAGGCCATGTCGTTAGCTCGCTTGTCCATCTCAGTGCGGAAGTCGAGGCCGCGCTGGGCGTAGAGCTCGGACATCGACAGGAGGCCCATCTCGACGTCGTTTCGGTCGTTGGCGGCATCCCGGCCAGCGTCCACCGTGACGGACTTCGGGGTCGTCCAGGAGACTTCGTTCCACTTCGGATCGTCAGGGAGTTCTCCCGAGGCGATGGCTTGGCCGATGATGTAGCCCCAAGTCGGGACGCAGAACTGTTCGATGATTACGTTCTGATACTTTCCGAAGACACGCGCGGCCTTGGCAGTGATTAGGCGGACAGAAGCACCGCCAATCTTGGAAGGGTCACTAACAAACTCGTAAGGCAGGACGCCCATAGAGATGTCTCGTTCAAGCGCTGCGATGAATCCATTGAAGGTCGCGTTGGGGCGGTTGCTCTGGAAGGAGTCCATCGACTCGCCAGGCTCGAGAGCGATGAGTTTTCCGCCCATCGTGTTGGCGAGGTTGGCGTAGGAGCCGTTGACCACGGCGCCGAGTTCTCCGGCCATGTCGCCATCCAAGACGCCGCCCTGCTTCTTGATGATGCGGGTGATGTCGCCGTTGTCCTTCACGGCCTGCTTCTCGAGGGCGAGGATTTCCATCTCGTCCTGGATGGAGTTGATCGAGTGCTGGAGCAGGGGCACGCCGCGGGCTCCGCTCGCGTACTCCTGGTCGACCACCATCATCATGGACTGGGCCAGAATCTGACGGGACGAGCCGTCCGAACGGTATACGTTTACGGCGATGTACTCGCCATAAGGACCGAACTGGATGCCGTCGTGCATACCTTCTGGCGTCTTGCCTTCGAGAGGGTCGCCGACGCGGTGGGCTTCCATCAGCTGAATCTTGGCCTCGCCGTTACCGTTGCGGACCTTGGCGGCGAAGGAGTCGCCGTCTCGGATCATGCCGCGAAGGAGGATGGACTGGGCCTGATAGAACGAAAAGCGGTTCGTGATGTCGATACGCTTGGCCTTCTCCGCGAAGTAGGCTTCGTAGCGCTGCTGCATCTCCGGGGTGCTCGCGTGGGACTGCGGCTTGATGCCGTCGCCCACGGTGTAGAGGCACATATCCGCCAGGATCTGCTTGAACAGGCCGGAGTTGCGCTCCGCCCAGCGGCACTTGCGCATCATCGTCAGGCGGTCGTACGGCGTCAGGTCGCGACGAAGGTCACGCGGCTCCGCACCGTAGGCCGAACGGCGGGCACGCGTCACGCCGATGGACTGCCAATCGCCATAGGAAGCCTGCGGCGCAGGGGCCGAGGGCGTCGTCTTGGGCGTCTTGGGACGCAGGCTGACGGTCTTAATCTTCTTGCGGATGGCCATAAATCAGTCGTTTCGGTTCTGCCAGTCCGTCGAGATGATGGTCACGCGACGGCCATACGTGGCAGGGTCCAGACGAGAAAGGGCGAACATCGCCTCAGACAGCATCTCCTTGGGAGGCATGGCGAACTGCTTAGACGCGGACGAGCCGGAGTCGGAGTAGGACATGAGCGTCTTGCCCTCCGTGATCATCGACAAAGCCTTGGCCTTGATGTCCAGGAGTTCGCACTCAGTGAGGCCGATGAAGATGCCGGAAGCCATTTAGATATGCCCCGAATGGAAGATGAAAGGGGGGTACGACGCCCAGCCCACGCCATGAGTCTCTTCCTCCCACGACACTAAACGCCGTACCCTTGCAATCAGGTTGCCCGGGCTCATGCCGAAGGCAAGTCGGTTTCGGCGGTTTCCCGCCCAGCGATGCCCCAGCGGACGGCGGCCAGCAGGGCGAGGATTTCGCAGTCGAGGGCGTGGTTGTCCTTCTTGCCCTGCGGGAGTATCCACTGGGGCTTGCCGGTCCGTCGGTCCTTGATGCGGACTTCGGCGTTCAGTTGGTCGGGGTAGTCTGTCCCAGCGTCGATGGAGTAGGTCCATACCTTTCGGGCCCGCAGGCCGTGCAGGAGGTCTTTGCCGGCGGTGGCCGAGTGTACGATCAGGGTCGCTCGCTGAGGTATGCCAGGGACGACGATGGACTGCTTCTCAGAGTAGAAGCGGCGGGTCGTCTGGCCGTCCTTGGACGTGACCGCGAAGTCGTCGGAGCCGGAGCCCTTGGCCGTCTTCCAATTCCGCTTGGCCGTCTCGCGGTAGACCTCCTGCGTATTGTCGCCCGAGTCGACTAGCACCAGCGCATGATGGACGCCGTGCTGCTTGGCGTAGGCTTCGACGTTTCCCCACGTGTCGATGCGGGCGAATGCCATCAGGCGGCTATGCCCGGTCTTCGACCAGCGGCGCACGACCACCCAGAAGTGGCCACGCTGGACGTCGACCCCCATCGTGCGGAACGGGATGCTCCCCGTCGGCGCGCCGTCACGGTCGGCCACCTTGGCCTTCGGCGTGATCACGGCCTCCGCGTCCCAGTCGTCTCCCATCTTGTAGTTCGCGGCCTCGGCCAGCGCCACCATCTCGCCGCCCTCTTCGCTCCAGGGCATCGCGAGTCGCTTCTGTTTGAAGATGCGTCTCGGCTCTTCATCGCCGTACTCGTCAGCCGATGCCTTGGCCTTGAGCATCAGCACGCCAAGTTCGCCCCAGCTCATCGACGCAAGGCTGTTCCAATGCAGGCCGATGTGCCCGGTGTTCGCCGATGCCGCCGTGGCGACGAACGTGCCACGAGCGTTGGCCTCGAGACGCGTGGCGTTATTGTCGGGGAGAAGCGCACGACACCCTGCGCATTCGTAAGTCGTGCCCACGCTCACCTTGTGCAAGTCCCATGTGCCCGTCGACTTCGCGTCCTCGGGGAACCGAACTTGCTCCCAGACCCACGGCTGTAGGTGGTCGCACTTCGGGCAACGCATATTCCAGTCACGCTGGTCCGTCGACTCGTGCAGCTGATGGAACTCCTGCCCAGCCATACCGCCCTGCGACATGAAGATGCGTTTGCCCATCCAGCCGAACGCCGTGACGCGCGCGCTGAGTTCGGCCAAGTGTCCGGGCGGCGCCATCCAGCACTCGTCGGCGATCGTGTAGCGAAGCGACAGGCGCTGGAGGTTCGCCTCGTTCCAGATGCCGCGACAGTAGAGCGTCATGCGGTCGAAGTCCGCCGTCGTCGAGCGGTCCAAGTCCTCGAGCGATAGACGCGACTTCACCGGCGGGCAGTTGTTCCACACCGGGCGGAGATAACGCAGGGCGAAGTCCTTGGCCTCTGGGTCGGTCGCCTGCAAGACCATCGTCGGCCCAGGAGCGTTGGCGATGATGTGGCACGTGAGCAGGCGGGCGAACAGCGACTTGCCCGACTGGATGCTGGCGAGGATGGTGAGCAGACGCGTCTCGGGGTCGGCGGCGATGCGCAGCGCTTCGGCGATCCACGGCGTGCGGTCGGAGCGGAATGGCCCGGGCATCGGCGAGTCAGGGATGGCGTGCACGTTGTCCTCCAGCCACTCGACCACGTCGCCCGAGTCCGACGGACGCAGCACGTCCCGACCGATGCGGAGCAAGTCAGCCTTGTTCATCTTGCGAGAGTTCGGCCTTCACACGGCGCACCCAGACCTCCAGAGCCTTGACCGCCTTGGCCGGGTTCTCCGGGTTGCAGGCTTCCGCCACGTCCAGGGCGAGCTTGTCGAGACGGTTTACCATCGTGGCCGCCAGTTCGCGCATGGCTTCGCCGGCTTCCT
>Ga0222714_10001362_pt1 | contig 27551 bp, 34 predicted proteins | sample C33_3DmetaG_FD_165048 | JGI IMG/M metagenome (GOLD analysis project Ga0222714, IMG submission 165048) | Estuarine water microbial communities from San Francisco Bay, California, United States - C33_3D | ecosystem: Environmental > Aquatic > Marine > Unclassified | place: USA: California...
CTTTTGCAGCACCGATTGTTGTAAAATTTAGTCACGTTGTTGCAGAAAATACACCAAAAGGTTTAGCAGCTCTAAAATTTAAAGAGTTAGCTGAAAAAAAACTACCAGGTAAAGTACAAGTTCAAGTATTTCCAAACTCTCAGTTATTTGGAGATGCAAAAGAAATGGAAGCTTTACTTTTAAATGATGTTCAATTTATTGCTCCATCATTATCTAAATTTGACAGATACACAAAAAAAATTCAAGTTTTTGATTTACCTTTCTTATTTGACGATATGAAAGCAGTTGAAAAATTTGTAGGTTCCAAAGCTGGAAAAAGTTTGCTTACATCTATGGAAAGCAAAAATTTAATTGGTTTAGATTACTGGTTCAACGGAATGAGACACATTTCTGCTAACAAAGATATTACTTTACCAAAAGATGTTAAAGGATTGAAATTCAGAATTCAACCATCTGATGTTTACAATTCTTTTATGAAAGCTTTAGGTGCTACGGCTCAAAAAATGGCTTTTGCAGAAGTATACCAAGCTTTACAAACTGGTGTAGTAGATGCTCAAGAAAATTCTTGGTCTAACATTTATTCTAAAAAATTTCATGAAGTTCAAAACACAATCATTGAGTCAAATCATGGTGTGTTAACTTACATGGTAGTTACGAATAAAAAATGGTGGAATGGATTACCTAAAGATGTTCAAAAAGGTTTAGCTGAAGCAATGACTGAAGCTACAGCTTACGGTAATGGTATTTCTGAACAAAAAAATGCTGAAGCTAAAAAAGCAGTACTTGCTGCAGGCAAAGCAAAAGTTAAATCTTTAACTCCAGCACAATCTGCTGAATGGAAAAAAGCTTTAACACCTGTTTACAAAGAGTTTGAATCTGCAATCGGTAAAGATCTTATCGCAGCGGCTCAAGCTTCTAATAAATAGTAAAGAAATCAATAGTGTCGGTATTTTAAATAAAATACCGACACTATAAACAATGGAAAAAATGAAAAAGTTTTTAAACCATTTTGAAGAATATTTAGTAGCCTTTTTTCTGTTTGTTTTGACTGCAGTTACAGTCGTTAACGTTTTTTTTAGATACGTCTTAAATAGCCACATAGATTGGGCAATGGAGCTCAATATTATTGTATTTGGATGGCTAATTTTTCTTGGAGCTTCTTGGGCGGTGAGAATTGGAGCCCATATAGGAATGGAGTCGTTCGTTAATCTTTTTTCAGATAAAATTAAGAGAATTTTCGCAATTATTGTCACTCTAATTTGTTTGGTTTATGCGTTTATCATTATTGTTGGAAGTTATACTTATGTTGAAAAAATTTATAGTATAGGAATTTTATCCCAAGATATTGATTGGCTACCACAATGGATCCCTAGAATGATTATGCCTATTGGCTATGGCTTACTTATTTTTAGATTAGGTCAGATATTTTTTAATTTAATTCTCGGACGACAAAATAGCTTTAATTTATTAGACGAAGCAAAAGAGGCTATTGAGAAATTTAACTTCAAGGACAAAGAAAATAAATCATGAGCACTCTTTGTTTAATGGGAATTCTATTTGCTTGTATGTTTATCGGAGTTCCGATTGCTTTTGCACTTGGTTTTTCAAGTTTAATTACCATCATGTTGTTTGGTAACGACTCTTTGGCTTCGATGGCACTTAAACTTTATGAGACGTCAGAACATTATACGTTAATGGCGATACCTTTTTTTATTTTAGGGGGATCTATCATGTCGACAGGAGGAGTTGCTAAACGATTAGTCCGGTTTGCAATTGCTTGTGTGGGACATGTCCGAGGCGGTTTGCCTATTGCCGCTGTATTGGCTTGTACTTTTTTTGCTGCAGTTTCTGGATCTTCACCTGCAACAGTAGTTGCGGTTGGTTCCATCATGATTGGAGGAATGATCAAAGCTGGTTACACACAAAAATTTGCAGCTGGAGTTATGTGTAACGCCGGAACCTTAGGAATTTTAATGCCTCCCTCGATTGTTATGGTGGTGTATTGCGCTGTTACCGAACAATCAGTAGGAAGAATTTTTTTAGCAGGAATTATTCCTGCATTAATTCTAGCTACCGCTTTAAGTATTGCTATTTATGTACGAGCAAGAATGACTAATTTGCAACCATCTCCTAAAGCTTCTACAAAAGAACTTTTAGATAGTGCTAAAGATGCAATTTGGGGATTTATACTTTTAGTAATTATTTTGGGAGGAATTTATGGTGGTGTATTCACACCTACCGAAGCAGCAGCAGTAGCAGCGGTGTATGCGATATTAGTTTCAGTTTATATTTATAAAGACATAAAACTTAAAGATCTTCCCCATATATTTGTAGATTCTTCTAAAACAATTGTGATGCTTATGTTTATTATAGCTAATGCCATTCTATTTGCGCATGTGTTAACGACAGAGAGAATTCCACAAATCATATCAGAGCAAATTATTAGTTACGGACTTACCCCAGTTTATTTTTTACTTATCGTAAATATATTGTTGTTGATTGCCGGAAATTTTATGGAGCCAACAGCAATTCTATTGATTTTAGCTCCAATTTTCTTTCCCATTGCTATTAATCTTGGCATTGATCCAATTCATTTAGGAATCATTATGGTGGTAAATATGGAAATTGGAATGGTAACACCACCCGTTGGTCTAAACTTATTTGTAACTAGTGGTATCACCGGTATGCCAGTTTATTCCGTTTTAAAAGCAGCATTACCTTGGTTAAGTGTTTTGTTAGTTTTCTTGATTGTAATAACTTACGTTCCTATTATTTCCACTTTCTTACCCGATACTTTGATGGGTAAGCAGGAAGCAATTATTCTAAAAAAATAAAATTATAATAGCTTAGTTCCTAACACTCAGCTAAAAGCGTTTCATGTTTAAATCTATAAGTTTCAAAAATGGGGTTATGCATGCCATAGGCGTTCCGGCAATTGGACTTGGATCTAGCATGTTTACATTTGGAGCTTATCTAAAAAGCTCAGGATTTACCTTATTTGAAAGTTTCACATCTACTTTTTTTACTTTTGCTTTGCCTGGGCAATTTGTGATGGCTGAAATTATTGTACAAGGTGGAACTTTGTTAAACATTTTTTTAGCAGTGTTGCTGACTAACGCTAGATTATATCCCATGACTGTTAATTTAATTCCCATTATCCGTCATTCTAATTATCCAAAGTGGAAATATTATTTAGTGGCACAGTTTATCGCTGTTACTGCATGGTTTAATATGTTTGCGGTACATAAAAAAATAAATCAGGATGATAAATTTGATTATTTTTTTGGGCTAGCAGGTTTTTTGTGGTTTATTTCAGTTCTATGTACTGTTGCTGGTTATTTAGTATCCAACTTTGTTTCTCATGAAATATTAGTTGGATTTGTGTTTGTGAATCCTATTTATTTTTTAGTCATGACCCTATCTAATTTAGTAGAAAAAAAAATAATTACCTCCATTCTTTTGGGAGCTACTTTTAGTATTATTTTGTTCCAAATTATTCCTGATTGGTCTGTTTTAATTTCAGGTCTTTCAGCTGGAACGATAGGATTTTTTATTTTTAAAAGCGAAAAATATGACGGCTAATTTTATTTATTTATCCATAGCAGTTGCAAGTCTTGCCACTTATTTTTGTAGAGGCTTTGGAGTTTTTAGTGCTAAAAATTTATCAACCGATAGCCCTATTTTTCATTGGATTAAATGTATATCCGTAGGAATTATTTCTGCAGTTATTGCCAAAATTATTCTATTTCCAGTAGGGCTTTTGTCAGAAACTACTTCCATTAGTAGAATTACCTCTACTTTAGTTGCCATAGCAGTTTATTTTATCTTTAAAAAAAATGTGCTATTATCTGTATTTTTAAGTACAGCAACTTTCTTACTTATTAATTTTTATTTATAATTTATGGAAGCTATTCAAGGATTAATAGTTCAAACTCATGCAGCGAGTAAGAGATTATTAGATATAAAAATAAAAAATGATTTTTTAACTAAAATTAAAAAAGAGTTCGATCATTACGAACTGCTAGACATAGAATATAAGCCTTTTCTTCGCTTCCATGTTTCTGATCTTTTTAACAAAATATTTGATGGAAAAATTCAATCGTTAATTAACGAAACATTAAAAGATCGAAATCGTGGAGCCTTTATCATTGGCCCTGAACAAATGGACTCCAGCTTATATGATACTGATTTTTTAGTTAAAGTTTCTACGGCATTAACACACTTAGCTGGTATTCCTAATTTTGATGCGATGGCAGGAAAATTTTATGCCAGATTTGAAGTGAAGCATACAGATAACAGCGACTCTTATTTGAGAAAAGCTTATAAAAAATTAGATCTTCATACGGATGGAACATATGTAAAAGAAAAAACAGATTGGCTTCTTATGATGAAGATGAAAGAAGAAAACGCCAATGGCGGGGAGAGTGTTCTTTTGCATTTAGATGATTGGGAAGATTTGCAAGAATTTTTAAAAGATCCAGTGGCTAAAGAAAATTTTCTTTGGGGATCGCCAAAAAGTAAGAATATTGATTATAAAGTTGAGCATCCTGTATTTTCAAAAGACTCAGAAGGTAGACCTGTGATTTCTTATATCGATCAATTTCCAGAGCCCACTTCTTTAGAGCAAGGTTTATTTTTAAATAAACTTTCAAATTCTTTAGAAAATAGTAAAAATCATATCGCATTTAAACTGCCTCCTGGTTATTCAATATTTTCTAATAATCATTTTTTATTACACGGCAGAAGGGCTTTTCAGCCAAGTCCAAATATGTCGAGAGAACTTTTGAGACAGCGTGGCGTTTTCTATTCTAAAACAAGATAAGCAGTAACCTATTTTTCTTGAATAAATAATAGATTTGGTAAGATCTTTGTAATGAGATTTATAATTTTTATTTTTTATTTTATTGTTTTATTAGTAGAAAGTTCCTTTTCTAAAGAATGCAATCCACAAAAAAAAACAGAATTTACATTTCAAAGAGGTTATTTTTATTTAGTTGGCAATCCTGCAAATTTTGATCCTTGCCATTCATCTGTAGATTTTACAATTGGTTCTAGTTCGTCTCAAAAACAACCTTTAGTGATTGGTGTTCATGGTGGCGGGGGAAAAAGAGATACTACAGGAGCAATTAAATTTTTTAACAACAAAGGTTTTGCAACTCTTGTATTTGACGCTTATGAAATGAACGGCATAACTGATTATCGATCAAATATGGTCAAGTATGGGAATCCAGTTAGACAACAAATGATTTTTCCTGTTACGGTTGGAGCAATTGAATGGGCTATAAAACAAAAAAATATTGATACAAATAATGTTTATATTTGGGGAATATCTAATGGAGCTACAGTCGTTGCTAATATTGCTGCTGTATTCGATAAAACAAAAATAAAAGCTGTCTTTTCAGAGGCTCCCACTAATGTTGGTATGGGAATGCCAGATGATCTTAAAGCACCTTTAGTTTTAATTTTTGGAAAAAAAGATAATTACGGATCAACCAAGAAAGATGGCTGGAGGTGGCTGGATAAAACTCCTTGTAGATTAAGTGTCTCAATATCATCTGCACCTAAAGGAAACACATTTAATTGTAATCAATTTACGAACCAAGAGTCCTTAACAGAAAACCACATAAGTTGGTTTGATAAACAAAAAAGTAAGAAAGCTGATATTCAGTTATGGTTTTATGAAGATGCAGCTCATAGTATTTTTGCTCCTAGATTAGATTGGGAGTCCTCTAGAACTCATCCCAAAACAAATATTACCTGGTATACTTCGGTGGGGGCAAAAGATTATATAAAAGAGAAATATAAAAAAGATTTGTTACAATATATCACAAATAAAAAATAATTTATTTTTGATATTTATTTTTCCACTCTTCGTAGCTCATGCCATATACATGCTCTCTGGCATCAGGATCTGAAATTGAAATTCCTTTTTTTTCAGCTTCTTCTCTGTACCATTTAGATAAACAGTTTCTGCAAAATCCTGCTAGATTCATTAAATCTAGATTTTGAACATCTTTTCTATTTCGCAAATGTTGAACTAATCTTTCAAATGCTGCGGATTGAATTTCTTTTTTTGTTTCTTCGTTCATGTTAGTTAATATATACTAATACCATGAAACTTACAGGTTCCTATACTATCCCAGCAGACAAGCAGACAGTTTGGGAAGCTTTAAATAATTCTGACATTTTAAAACAATGTATTCCTGGCTGTGATGAATTTGCAAAAAATTCAGAAACTAGTTTTACTGCAACGGCAACTAATAAAATCGGTCCTTTTAATGCCAGTTTTACAGGAGAAGTAGAATTAAAAGATTTAAATCCACCAAATAATTATAAAATTGTTGGACAAGGTAACTCTCCAGTGGGATTTGCATCAGGTGAGGCTTATGTGGAACTGGCCGAAAACAATGGAGTCACAACGCTATCTTATACCGTGGAGGCAAATGTGGGAGGAAAAATTGCACAGGTTGGTTCTCGTTTAATCGATATGACAGCAAAGAAAATGGCAGATATTTTTTTTGGAAAATTTTCAGAGTTAGTGACACCAGAAGAAAAAAGATCAGAAATTACTTCTTCCTCAGCATCAGAAAACACTTCTAAAAAAAAATATATTTATATATTAGGAGCAGTTTCTATAATTGCCGTATTGCTGGTTTATTTTTTTAAATAAAACAACTTTTAATTGAATTAAATTTTTCCTCTGCTTGAATTTATTTTTTAATTCATATAGCCTAGATTAGATTTTACTTTCGGGGGAAGGAAAATGAAAACAGTCACATTAGAAGTGAATGGTACAAAAGTTACCAAAAGTGTTGAAGATCATACATTATTATCTAGTTTTGTAAGAGAACAGTTAAATTTAACCGGCACGCACATAGGATGCGATACTAGTCAGTGTGGAGCTTGTGTAGTTCATGTCGACGGCAAATCTGTAAAAAGTTGCACTTTATTAGTTGCGGATATTGATGGTTCAGCAGTTACTACCATAGAAGGATTATCCAAGAATGGAGAACTACATCCTATGCAGGCAGCTTTTAAAAAGCATCACGGATTACAATGTGGTTTCTGCACTCCCGGAATGATTATGAGTTCAGTGGATTTATTAAAAAATAATAAAAATCCAAGTGATCAAGAAATAAGAGAATGGTTAGAGGGTAATATTTGTCGTTGTACAGGTTACCAAAATATTGTTGCAGCAGTGAAAGAAGCTGCAAAAAATTCATAGGAGGAAATAGATAATGGCTAGTAGCATGATTGGATCAAGAGTAGAGAGAACAGAGGATAAAAAATTTATCACTGGTAAAGGAAGATATACTGCTGACATAACTCTGCACGGTCAAAGTTATGCTTTTTTCATAAGATCGCCTCACGCACGAGCAAAAATTAAAAAAGTTGATACCAGCAAAGCTTTGAAAGCTCCAGGTGTGGTTACAATCTTAACTGGACAAGATATTGTTAAAGACAAAATTGGTGGATTGATTGCAGGCTGGAAGATTGTAAGTAAAGACGGAACCGACATGAAGCTACCAGCGCATCCGCCGTTAGCGCATGATCAAGTGAATTATGTGGGTGATCATGTAGCTGTGGTGATCGCAGAATCGTTAGAAGAGGCAAAAAATGCTGCAGAGTTAGTTACTGTAGACTACAAAGTATTAAAAGCTGTGGTGAATACAGCTGATGCTATGAACTCAGAACCAATTTATGAAGGCATAGATAAAAATTTATGTTTTGATTGGGAACTTGGCGATAAAGTTAAAACCGATGATGCTTTTGCAAAAGCAGATCGTGTGGTTAAATTAAATATTAATAATAATCGTCTGGTACCTAATGCAATGGAACCAAGAGCTTCCATCGGAGATTATAATTCTTCAAGTGATGATTTAACATTATATACTACAAGTCAAAATCCACATTTAACTAGATTAGTTATTTCTGCTTTTAATGGGGTTCACCCAGAACATAAATTTAGAGTAGTAGCTCCTGATGTTGGAGGAGGATTTGGATCGAAAATTTATCCTTATGCGGAAGATGTGGTAGTTGCGTGGGCTGCCAAAAAATTAGGAAGACCTGTGAAATGGGTTTGTGAACGAACTGACTCTTTTTTATCTGATTGTCATGGAAGAGATCATGTAACTCAAGCGGAATTAGCTATTCAAAAAGATGGAAAAGTTATTGGTTTAAGAGTGAATACTATCGCTAATTTAGGAGGTTATGGATCTTTATTTGCGACGGTTACACCTACTTATTTGTATGCTCCTTTAATTTTAGGTCTGTATGATATTCCAGCTGCTTACTGTAATGTGAAAGCAGTATTCACTAATACAGCGCCAGTTGATGCTTATCGAGGCGCAGGCAGACCGGAAGCTACTTACATGATTGAAAGAATTATGGATCAGGCGGCTAGAGAAATGGGCATGGACCGAGCAGAATTTAGAAAGAAGAATTTCATTTCTAAATTTCCACATCAACAGTGTTTAGTTCACAATATTGATTCTGGAGACTATCACGCTCATTTTAATAGAGCTTTAGAGCTTGCTGATTACAAAGGTTTTGAAAAAAGAAAAGCAGACTCAGCTGCAAAAGGAAAATTAAGAGGAATTGGATTTTCAACGTACATAGAAGCATGCGGCATAGCGCCTTCAGCAGTTGTTATGTCCATTGGTGCAGGAGTAGGCTTATGGGAGTCTGCAGAAGTTAGATTTAATGCAACAGGAAATATTTCCGTATTCACAGGAACGCATAGTCACGGACAAGGTCATGCCACAACTTTTGCACAAATTGTATCCGATAAACTAGGAGTTCCTATGGCAAATATTGATCTAGTTCATGGAGATACCGACAAAGGTCCTTTTGGAATGGGAACTTACGGTTCTAGATCTTTAGCTGTAGGTGGAAGTGCCATTTCAAAAGCTTGTGATAAAATTATTGAGAAGGGAAAAAAAGTTGCCGCGCACATGTTAGAGTCAACTCCTGATCAAATTGATTTTAAAGAGGGGGAATTTATCGTTAGAAATTCTAATAAAAAGAAAACCATAGGAGAGATCGCGTTTGCTTGTTATTTGCCAGGCACTTATGGTGAGATTAAATCACCACTTCCAGAAGGAGTGGAACCAGGTTTAAAAGAAACAGCATTTTATGATCCAATTAATTTTTCGTTTCCAGCAGGATCTCATATTTGTGAAGTGGAAATTGATCAAGATACAGGAGTTACTAAAGTAGTTAAATATTCTTGTGTGGATGATTTTGGAACTTTGATTAATCCAATGATTGTTGAAGGTCAGGTGCATGGTGGTTTGGCTCAAGGAATTGGACAAGCTCTTTATGAAAATGCATATTATGATGAAACAGGTCAATTAGTTACTGCTTCTTATATGGACTATGCAATGCCAAGAGCAGATCATTTTCCAGAATTCAAAATTGAATACACCTGCACGCCAGCTACTTCTAATCCTTTAGGAGTAAAAGGTTGTGGAGAAGCAGGAGCGATTGCATCCCCACCTGCGGTTATGAATGCAGTGATTGATGCCATAGGGACAGATATTTCTATGCCAGCTACTTCTGAAAAAGTGTGGAGCGCGTTAAATAATAAAGAGAAATCTAAAAAAAAGGCGGCATAAATCATGAAAGCTTTTAATTATCATTCAGCTAAAAGTGTTAAAGAAGCTACCAAATTAGCATCTAGCGGATCTGCTTATCTTTCAGGAGGTATGACTATGATACCTTCCATGAAAATGAGGTTAGCATCTTACAAAGATGTTATTGATGTAAAACACATCAAGGAGCTTCAAGGAATAAAGGTAACAAGCAAAGGTGTAATTATTGGAGCAGCTACTAAACATTCAGATGTAGCCAATTCTAAAGAAGTTCAAAAATCTATTCCATCTTTGAGCTCTCTTGCGGGAAGAATAGGAGATGCGCAGGTAAGAAATAGAGGAACCATAGGGGGCTCTATTGCGAATAATGATCCAACGGCTTGTTATCCTGCAGCTTGTTTAGCATTAAACGCAATCATTCATACTTCAGACAGAAAAATTGAAGCCGACAAATTTTTTAAAGGAATGTTTGAAACAGCTTTGAAAAAAGGAGAGTTAATTACTTCAGTGGAATTTTCTATTCCTGAAAAATCTTATTATTTTAAATTTCCTAATCCAGCATCACGATATGCAATGGTAGGAGTATTTGTTGCAAAATTTAAATCAGGAGTTCAAGTTGCAGTCACCGGAGCACAATCTTCAGTTTATAGAGAAACTGCAATAGAAAAAGCCCTGGATAAAAATTTTTCTGCATCAGCTTTAGATGGCATCAGTATAGATAGTTCAGAATTAAATTCAGATATTCATGCTTCTGCAGAATATAGAGCGAGTCTAATTCTTTCTTCTGCCAAACAAGCTGTCGCTCATTGTAAATAAAGTTTTTTACTTTATACACATCGTTCATGGAAAAAAATTCCTTTGATGAAAAAATTTTAGAAGAGGCATTAAGTTGGGTCGAGGCTAAACAATCTGTTGTATTAGCAACCGTAGTGGAAACTTGGGGATCTTCTCCTAGACCAGTGGGTAGTAGAATGATTGTTAATCAAAAAGGAGATTTTTCTGGTTCTGTATCAGGAGGATGTGTTGAGTCTGCAGTGGTTAGAGAATGTTTGGATCTTCTTCAAAATAATTTATCACATAAAAAATTAGAGTTTAAAGTTTCTAATGAAAGCGCTTGGGATGTAGGCCTTGCTTGTGGCGGAGAAATAGCAGTTTATTTAGAAAAAATTACCACATGAAGTACGACATATTAAAAAAAATTGTTCAATTAAAAAAAGAAAAAAAAGAATTTTCTATTATTACAAATTTGAATGATTCATCTAATTTCATTTATTTACCCACTCAAAATATGGCAAAAGAGTTAGAGTCCTACATAGATCAGATAACGCTTGCTTATAAGAATAGAAGTAACGGTGTAATCGCGAACACCTCTTTTTTTATTGATAATTATCACTTACCTATCAAAGTTTTTATTGTGGGAGCTGTTCATATCGCTCAGTATTTTTGTGAATTTGCCAAACATTTAAATTTTGAAACTATAGTAATTGATCCAAGAGGATATTTTGCCTCCGATAAAAGGTTTCCTGATACTAAAGTGATAAGTAAATGGCCGAGCGAAGCTTTTCAGGAAATAGCTTTAACAGATAGGTCGGCTTTGATTGCATTAACACACGATCCAAAGATTGACGATCCTGCGATTAAAGAAGCCTTACAACAAAAATGTTTTTATATTGGCGCATTAGGCAGTAAAAAAACTCACCAAAACCGGATAGACCGACTAAAAGAATCGGGATTTTCTGAAGAGCAAGTCAAATCCATTCATGGACCTATCGGAATTAATTTAGGAGGAAGATCTGCATCTGAGATTGCCTTATCTATTATCGCTCAGTTAGTTTCCAAAGTTTATAATATTAAATGATAGCAGCAATTTTATTGGCGGCTGGGTTATCTACACGTACTAAACAATGTAATAAATTATTATTAACCTACCGAGGAAAAAAAATAATTAAGCATGCAGTAGATAATATTCTTAAAAGTAAAATTAATTATTTAATTGTGGTTACAGGTAGAAATAAAAATGAAATCACAAATAACATACCCAATAAAAAAAATATAAAAATTATTTTTAATAAACATTACAAAACTGGAATGTCCTCATCTATTAAATTAGGTATAAACAATCTTCCCTCAAGCACCACCTCTTTTTTTATAACTTTGGCTGATATGCCTAATATACAGCACACGCATTATAACAAATTGATCTTCGCTTCTAAAAAAAATAATACCATACCTATCGTGCCTTTTTACAAATCCCAACAACACAACCCAGTCTTATTTCCAGCAACATTTATAAATAAACTGAATAAACTAAAAGGTGATAAAGGAGCTAAATCTTTATTAAATAAAACAACTATAAAAAAAATAACATTTACTAACAGAGCTCTGGTAAAAGACTTTGACACACTAGAGGATTTTGTTAACTAGAAATAATTAAGCATGAAGAAAATATTACTTTTGGGATCTGGAGAATTAGGAAAAGAATTTACTATTAGCGCAAAACGACTTGGTTGCACGGTAATTGCTTGTGATCGGTATGCTAATGCTCCTGCTATGCAAGTGGCTGATGATAGTAGGGTATTTGATATGTTAGATGCAAAAAAATTATCAGAAATCATAGACTCTATTAAGCCTGATTTAATTGTTCCAGAAGTGGAAGCTATTCGAACAGAAGTTTTATTAGAAAAGGAAAAAGAAGGTTACAACATAGTTCCTACTGCTAGAGCTACTAATCTTACTATGAATAGAGATAGAATAAGAGACAGGGCTGTGGAGCTTGGTTTGAGGACAGCGAAGTTTGCTTATGCAGAAACACAAGAAGAATTAATAGAAGAAGCTAAGAAAATTTCTTACCCAGTGGTAGTAAAGCCTGTGATGAGTTCTAGTGGCAAAGGCCAAAGTGTTGCTAAAAATGAAAATGAAATTATTCAAAGTTGGAACTATGCCATTCAAGGAATGCGCGGTGATCGGAACAGAGTCATTGTGGAGGAGTTCATTGATTTTGATTATGAAATTACTTTATTAACCATTAAGCAAAAAAATGGAGCAACTCTTTTTTGTAAAAGTATCGGTCATGTGCAGCAAAGAGGAGATTATCAATGGAGCTGGCAACCTGGAGAGGCAGAAGCAGATGCTGATGCTCAAAAAATGGCTAAAATAATTACTGATGATCTAGGCGGAGCAGGTATTTTTGGTGTGGAGTTTTTTATTACCAAACAAAAAGAAGTTATTTTTAGTGAATTAAGTCCCAGACCCCATGATACAGGAATGGTCACCATGTATACACAGAACTTGAGTGAATTTGATCTTCATGCCAGAGCAATTTTAGGTCTACCTATCCCTGAAATTAAATTATTAAGACCAGGCGCTAGTCATGTGGTGTTAGCCAATAAAGAAAGTACTACTTTTACAATTAATGGAGTAGAGGATGCACTAGCAATTCCTGATGTAGAGGTGAGAGTTTTTGGAAAACCTAGTACTCGAGTTAACCGAAGAATGGCCGTTGTCTTAGCACCTACGGTAGAGATAGCTAAAAAGGCAGCAAGTAAAATATCTATTAATTAACTTTTAGTAAAAATTAATTCTAGTTAGTTTATTTTTTAATAATATAATCATTACATGCGTTTTGTAACTTTTGAAAAAAATAAAAAAATAAATGTTGGTATTGTAATAAATAAAGAAACAATCATTGATTTATCTTTCTATTCGCCCCACATTCCTAATGATTTAAATGAAATTATTGAGTCTAATTCTTTAGAACAAATAAAAAAAATTACTAATAATCCAAAAGCAGAATCTATTATAAATTTTAAGGATGTAAAAATTTTAGCTCCGATACCAGTACCTAGAAGAGATATAATTTGTATTGGCTTGAATTATCATGATCATGCCAAAGAATATCAAAGTTCTGGATATAATACTAACCAAACCCAAAATCCAGTTCCTGAACATCCAATTGTTTTTACCAAAGCAACCACAGCAGTAATCGGACCTGGTGAATTGATACCTGCACAACATGATCCGACCAACACAGTTGATTATGAAGGAGAGTTAGGATTAGTTATAGGAAAAAAATCAAAAAATATTAAAAAATCTGAGGCTCTTGAAATAATTTTTGGGTATACGATTATTAATGATGTTACTTCTAGAGATTTGCAGAATATTCATAAGCAGTGGTTTTTAGGAAAAAGCCTTGATGGATTTTGTCCTATGGGACCATCGATTGTGACCGCTGATGAAATTGATGATGTAACTAAATTAAAATTAGTCACAAAAGTTAATGGTGAAATTAGACAAGACTCTTCAGTTTCTAGTCTTATTTTTGATATCCCCACTTTAATCGAAACAATTTCTTCAATCATGACCTTGATACCTGGTGATATTATTGCCACTGGAACCCCAGTAGGCGTAGGCATAGGTTTTAATCCTCCTAAGTTTATTCATTCAGGTGATGAAGTAAGTATTACTATTTCAAACATTGGGGAATTAACTAATAAAGTTAGTTAACTTTTTAAAAATTAATAATTTTTTTAATAAGATTGGTTAAGTGTTCAGGGTTGTTAAGTTGTATTGTATTGATACCACAGGCTTCAGCACTTTTGGTATTTTCAATTTTGTCATCAATAAATAAAGAATGTTCAGGAATAAGATTAAATTGTTTAATTGCAAGTTTATAAATATTGATATCAGGCTTGGCCATTCCCACATTTCCAGAAATAATTCGATCATCAAATTGATCAATATAATTATTGTTGTGTCGATATTTTTCAAATTGATCCCCAGGAAAATTACTTAAAATATAAATAGGATAACCTAATTTTTGTATCGATAAGGCTAATTGAATATTAGCTTCATAATTTCCTTCGATCATTTCTAAAAATCTTTCATAAAAAGCTTCAATCGCCTCTTTGTATTGTGGATATTTTTGTATCAAAGGAGTTGCTGCTTGACTGGTGTCATACACCAAATCTTGCTGGATGTGCCAATCCCAGGTGCATATATTATGTAAAAAAAAATCAACCTCTTCTTCGGTTGTGAAAATTTTTCTGAATAAATTTTTAGGATTGAATTTGACTAAAACATTGCCAAGATCAAAAATAACTTTTTTAATAGCCATTTGATTAGGCTAAATCGATTGCATTTTTCTTTAAAGTATCAAGATCAACCAAATCTAAGGTTTTGATGTTAGTGCTTCGAATATATACTTTGCAAGGAAAACCGGCTTTCACAGCTCTGGCATACCAACTTGCACACACACACCAGCAATCTCCATCTTTGAGACCCTCAAAATTATATTCTGGTCTAGGAGTTATCAAATCATTTCCGTTTTGTTTTAGCCAATTTAAAAAATTATTATTTACCTTGGCACATACGGTGTGGGTGCCATTATCATTCTCGTCGGTATTGCAACATCCATCACGGTACCATCCGGTTAAAGGATCAGTAGAGCATAGCTCCAAATCTTCACCAAGTATATTCTTTTGTTTTGCTTCTTTATTCATGAAAAACGTTTGCAATAGATTTATCAATTTCTGCATTAAAAGAAAAAGACCTTCTCTCGCCATCAACGGTAAAAGGGTAGGCAGTATGCATTAGATAATTAGGAAACAAGAGGAGATCCCCAACTCTAGGGATATGATTAAAAATACTTTGATTGAGAAACATTCTACTTCCATAAATAAAATCGATCGATCCATTGGTTTTGTATTTTTTTCTACTAGTGTTGAAATTTTTAGGAAGTTGTAAATAGCCAACACCCGAAATGTCGCCATCGTGAAAATGAACCGGATTATAATCATGAGCAAATTGTCTAACGACCCAAATATTTTTTATTTTTATGGTTTTGGTATTTTTGCCCGTAACTTGTTTTACAAAATTTTTTATTTGTGTATGGAAAAATGGTTTGAGGTACTTACTGATAAATGTTTTTGGCAACTCGATTTCTTGCTGCACTTCTCCAGCAAGTTTGTTGGAATAATTATATTTTTTTAATAGCGTTTTACTAGCTACGATCGTATCTACTTCTTGGTTAATTTTAGTAACGATAGATTTTGGCAAAGTTAATTTTGCCATTTTAGGTCCAAAAGGACTTAAGGTTTTTAAGGTCATAACTTAGTTGGATTAGGTTGCCCCTTGTACACTACTTCTGGATCAAATTTTTTTTCAGTTTCTTCAAATACCATTTCTATAGGATCTTTTTGTTCGTTAAGAGGAATAGATCGGTAAAAACATGAGTTATAACCTACGTGACAGCTGGCACCATCTCCTATATCTACCCCAATCCAAACTGCATCCTGATCGTCATCTATTCGAATAAATTTTATTTTTTGTACAAAGCCACTTGTTTTGCCTTTGTGCCAAATACTTTTTCTTGATCTACTCCAGTAGTGAGCTTCTTTCGTTTGAATAGTTTTTTTAAAAGCTTCTTCATTCATAAAACCATGCATGAGAATTTCTTTAGTTTTGAAATCGGTAGTTATGACGGGAATTAGTCCATTTTCATCAAATTTAGGTGATAAAAATTTTCCTTCTTCTACTTCAAATACGGATGTTCTATCTTTAAACATAATAGGGACAATATAACTGTTTTACAAAATACATATATATTATAAATTGCATTTTCTAAAACATGAAAAACGTTACAGATATTAAACATAAAATATTAGAAAAAATTTCTAAAGAAGAAGCTGAAAAAGCTATTAAAACTATTTTAAAATTTGTAGGTGAGGATCCTAATCGCGAAGGTTTATTAGAAACACCAAAAAGAGTGGTGAAAGCATTTCAAGAGTATTTTAGCGGTTATTTAGTTAATCCAGATGAATATTTAGAAAAAACTTTTGGAGATGTGGAAGGTTATGATGATATGGTCATACAAAAAAATATATCTATTCATAGTCACTGCGAACATCATATGGCACCTATTATCGGAATGGCGCATGTCGCTTATGTACCATCAGAAAAAGTGGTTGGCTTAAGTAAGTTAGCTAGGGTGGTAGAAGCATATTCAAGACGATTACAGACACAAGAGCGCTTAACTATGCAAATTGCTAATTCCATTTATAAAGGATTAAAGTCTCACGGATCTGCTGTCAGTATTGAAGCTGAACATCAGTGCATGACTACTCGAGGTGTGAGAAAAGATAAAGCGATTACCGTTACTAATTATTTTACTGGAGTATTTAGAGATAGTTTAAATCTACAACAACGTTTTTTGACTTATATTAAAGATTAAAGATTGTACGTATGATCAAGGTTCCAGAAAAATTCGATCATTTAAAAAAAGTATACGTAGATACTACGCATGTGGTAACTGAATTAGATCATCCTCGAGTATATTACACCATCAAACCAGAAGTGGGGTATGTGATTTGTGGATACAGCAATATTTGTTTTGTCTTAAAAGAAGATGCAGATTTAGATACAGAGAAAGTTTATGTATTTAATGAAAGAGAAAATCAAAAGTTATCAAAAGGTGCCGCGTGAGCAAATTTAAAGCAATTGTTATTCATCAAGAAGGTGAAACATTTACTAGACAGGTACAAGAAATTGATCATTCTTTTTTAAAAGAAGGGGATGTAACGGTCAAAGTGGAATATTCCAGTCTTAATTATAAAGATGGAATGATTTTAAAAAATGGTGGAAAATTAGTTAAAGATTATCCGCATATCCCAGGTATAGATTTTTCAGGAACAGTCACAGAAAGTTCGGACGCTAATTTTAAAGCAGGTGATAAGGTAATTCTAACCGGCTGGAGAGTAGGTGAAATTTATTATGGAGGTTATGCTCAGTACGCAAAAGTAAAAGGAAAATTTTTAGTCAAAACACCTGAGGGCGTTTCTAATAAAGATGCAATGGCGTTAGGTACAGCAGGATTTACAGCTTTACTGTGCGCATTTGCTATACAAGCAAGAGAGACTATTTTATTAGGAGAGCCAATCAAGGATGTCTTGGTGACAGGAGCAACTGGTGGAGTAGGTAGTGTTGCAGTGATGGCGCTTGCAAAAATGGGATATCAGGTAACTGCCGTGACTGGAAAAAAAGATAAAGTTGATTTTTTAAAAAATCTTGGTGCACAACACATTTTAGATCGCTCGGAAATTGATGTAGATTCAAAACCATTAGAGGCAGCGCTATGGGATGGAGTAGTCGATACCACGGGTGGAAAAATTTTGGCCAGAGCTTTGGCTCAAACCAGGCCGAATGGAATTGTTGCTGCATGCGGCTTAGCGAGTAATTATAAATTAGATACTACAGTTATGCCTTTTATTATTAGAGGAGTAAAATTGTGGGGTATTGATTCAGTGATGTGCTCAGCTAAAAGAAGACAGTTTGTATGGTCGCAAGTAAAAAATTTGATTGATTTTAATCAATTAAATAAAGTGACTGATATCTGGTCTTTAGAAGATCTAGTTCAATCTTCCTCCAAAATTTTAAAAGGTGAAATTTCAGGAAGAGTGATTGTAGATGTGAATAAATAATTATGGACTGGGATAAATTAAAAATTTTTCATGCAGTTACCCAAGCTGGAAGTTTTACTAAAGCAGCAGAAGTATTAAATTTGAGTCAATCGGCTATCAGCAGACAAATACAATCATTGGAATACGAATTAAAATGTTCTTTATATGAGCGACATGCTCGCGGACTTTCGTTGACTGATAATGGTGAGATTTTATACAAAACGGCCAATGAAGTAATTTCTAAAATCAAAGATGTTGAATCAAGTCTGGTCGATAAAAAAGATAAACCATCGGGAAAAATTATAGTCACGACCGTGGTGGGATTTGGAGGAATTTGGCTTACTCCTCGTATTCAGGAATTCATGGAAAAAAATCCAGATATAGAAGTTGAACTGATTGTTACCGATCAGGAGTTAGATCTAAGCACTAGAGAAGCGGATATTGCAATTTGGATGAGACAACCTAAGCAATTAAATTATATTCAAAAAAAAATTATTGATATTAATTATCACATTTATGGATCTTCAAAATATTTAGAAAAATATGGAGTGCCAAGAACAATAAAAGATTTAGATAGTCATAAATTAATCACCTACGGACGAGGAACTCCTTCTCCTCTTTCTCAAAAAGAATGGATTTTAAAAGTGGGAACTAAAGCTAAGAGAAAATCGGTTATGAAAGTGAATAATATTTATTCGTTACTACTTGCTGTGGATAGTGGTGTAGGTTTAGCAGCTTTACCTGATTATATGGTAATTGGAAAACCTGGGTTAGTGAAAGTACTGGGAGAAGTGAATGGTCCTAAATATGAAGCACATTTTGTGTACCCACAGTCGTTAAAAAATGTTGCTAGAGTTCAAGCTTTTAGAGATTTTATTTTTAACAAAGTCAATGAGTGGCAGTTTTAATGTTAATTAAAATATTTGCTTAGCTAAAAAAAATCGTTTAGTATTCTTTATTATAATGAAACTGATTACAGCAATTATTAAACCCACCAAAGTAGAGAGTGTTAAAAATGCTCTTTCTAAAATAGGGATAGCCGGAATTACTTTGACGGATGTTAAAGGTTTTGGTCGTCAAAAAGGACACACAGAAGTGTACCGTGGAACTGAAATAGAAGTTTCTTTTTTACCTAAAGCAAAGTTGGAAATTGCAGTAACCGATGAAAACCTTGAGGATGTATTAAAAGCCATTCAAACAGCGGCCAAAACAGACAAAATTGGCGATGGAAAAATATTTGTTACTGATTTAGACAAAGTCATTAGAATTAGAACAGGGGAAAGCGGCCCTTCTGCTATTTAATAAAAAAAACTTTCAAAAAAATTAAAAATTGCAGTAGAGTTCTCTAAGGGGGTGTTTTGATTTCTTATTTATCGGGACTATTAGTTGGTTTTTTTGTTGCTTTACCAGTAGGAGCGGTTGCTATGATTTGTATTACCAGATCTCTGCAATATGGAAAAACATCAGGTTATTTTTCAGGTTTTGGAGCTGCAGCAGCAGACATGGTTTATGGTTTTATCGCCATATACAGCCTTACTGCTATTTCAGGACAATTATTAGTCAACCAACCGGTACTGAGGTTAGCGGGAGGTCTTTGCATTATATTTATTGGAATACGAATGATGATTAAGAAAAATATTTCAGATGAGAATACAGTAGTTACCCACGAAACGAATATCAAAGATTTTATTTCTACGTTTTTTATTACTTTAAGTAATCCCATGACTATGATTGCTTTTGTTGCTGCCCTTTCCAATATCAATTATTTATTTCAACAAATTAATTTTATTCATTCCACTATTATTGTGCTTGGAATATTTTCAGGATCTATGCTGTGGTGGATTATTTTAGTGAACATTTCCTTGCATTTTAAAAAATATTTGAGCGATTTGTATATGAAACGAATTAATATTGTTTCTGGTTTTTTTATTCTTTGCTTTGGCTTATATTTAATTATATCAATTCAAACTTAAATGATTTCATTTTTACAAAACGCAGTTTTTTTTATTTTACTCATTTCCGTGGTAGTATTCATTCATGAATACGGACATTACTATTATGCAAAAAAGTACAAAGTAGCAGTCACTGATTTTTCTATTGGATTTGGAAAAGAATTGTTCGGATGGTTTGATAAAGATGGCACACGCTGGAAGGTGTGTTTAATTCCTTTAGGTGGCTATGTTAAATTTTTTGGTGATAGCAATTCTGCTAGCAAACCAGTTAAGCTAGATGAAATAGAATCGGAACATCATTCAAAACTTTTAACTACCAAGCCCTTATATCAAAGAGCAATTATTGTTGCAGCAGGACCTGTGGCTAATTTTATTTTAGCTATTTTTATTTTTTCTTTAATTTTTATGTTTAGCGGAAAAGATTATTCTTTACCTGTTATTCAGGAAGTTCAAAAAGAAAGTCCAGCAGCAGTTGCTGGGTTACAAGCAGGAGATCAAATCACTTTTATTAATGATATTAAGGTAGAAAGTATTAACGAAGTGGCTTCTCTTATTAATACACCAGGCACTGAAGTAGTTCAAATTGTTGTAACCAGGAATTCAAAACTTTTAACTTTTTCGGTTAAACCTAAAACTCAAGAGTTAAAAGATTCGAAGGGAAATAGTTCGGAGAGAAAAATGATAGGGATAAAAATTATCCCGTTTCAAAACAAAGTGGATAGAGTGAAGCTTGGACCTGCAAAAGCTATTTATTATTCTTTGAAAGAAACTTACAACACCATAGCTATTACTTTAGATTATCTGGGAAAAGTTATTATTGGTTCAGCTAAGCCTGATCAATTAGGAGGTCCTATTAAAATTGCCCAAATTACAGGACAAGTGGCCGAATACGGTATTGTGCCATTTCTCTCAATTATGGCATATATTTCCATTAGTCTTGGTTTGATAAATTTATTCCCAATTCCCTTGTTAGATGGTGGTCATTTGTTTTTTTACTTAATTGAATTTATTCGAGGAAAACCATTAAGCGAGAAAATCCAAGAATATTTTTATAGATTTGGATTTTTTGTTCTATTTTCTCTGATGTTTTTTGCGACTTTTAATGATTTAAAAGGTCTTGGAATTTTCTAAAAAAATCAATTAAATCAATATTTTATTTAAAAATTTAATTAAAGGCACTATAAGTAGTAGGTCGTAATAAAAAAAATACTAAATTTTGATTGATTTTCCTCGATAATTGACGATTATGAAAAATATAACGATTCGAAAGGGCTAAAATGAACAAGAAACAACTAATTGCTAAAATATCAGGAACTATGAATCTTAGCAAAGCAGACGCAGAAAGAACGTTTGATGGCATAACAAATATCATTTTAGATGCTTTAAAAGATGATGAATCAGTGAAAATTGCTGGTTTTGGTACTTATAAAGTGGCTAAAAGAAAAGCTAGACAGGGAAGAAACCCAAGAACTGGTGAAACTATTCAGATTTCAGCATCTCAAAAAGTTAAGTTTTTACCTGCAAAAGCTTTAAAAGAAATGTTCAATAAATAAGTACTTTTTTTTATTAAAAAAACAGCCTTAAATTAATTTTTAAGGCTGTTTTTTTTTGTGCTTTTTGTATCCACACTAAAAACTATTGATTATCCAGAGCAAAATTCTATAAATTTAATTAAGATAACCAATTAGGGAGAGAATATAATGTTTTCACAAAGACTTAATGAAAAATTAGACGAATATCATTTACTTAAACATCCATTTTACCAAGCTTGGAATGATGGAAAGTTAACTAGAGAAATTATTAAAGATTACGCAGAGCAATACTATCAGCACGTGAAAGCTTTTCCTCGATATATCAGCGCTACGCATTCTTTATGTGAAAACATTGAGCAAAGAAAAGTTCTTTTAGAAAATTTAAATGAAGAAGAGGATAGAAATAACGATCATCCTAAACTTTGGAAAAATTTTGCCCTAGCTTTGGGTGCGGATGCAAATGAAATTGAGAAAAAACCTCAAGAAAAATTTACATCAGAAATGATTGAAAATTTCTTTAAGCAAGCAAGATCAAGTTATGCAGAAGGTCTTGGTTCGTTCTTTACTTATGAAAGACAAGTTCCAGAAATCGCTGAAACAAAAATTAAAGGACTAAAAAAACATTACGGCGTTACTACTGCAGAAGGCTTAATGTTTTTTGAAGTTCATAAAGGTGCTGACGTGGTTCATAGAGAAGAGTGTGAAAAACTTCTTAATGATTTAACTGAAGCAGAACAACAGAAAGCTGAAAAGGCTGCTGTCACTACTGCCAAATTTATGTGGAATTTCTTATCAGGAGTTTCCTTAAAGCACGGCATACCTTTAAAAGTAGCAGCTTAAAAAATATTTTTATAAATTACATGAATCGGCACGACTGTAATCAGTCGTGCCGTTTTTTATAGTTAAAATGAATAAGCCAACTAAAAAACCAAACAATCCAAATTTTTCCTCAGGTCCTTGCGCTAAACGACCTGGTTGGAATATTCAAAATTTGCGAATAGATACATTAGGTCGTTCTCACCGAGCAAAACTTCCTAAACAAAGATTGCTTGATGTGATTAATCTTAGCAAAGAAATTTTGCAACTACCTAAAGATTACCGAGTAGGAATGTTACCAGGTTCAGACACAGGTGCGATTGAAGCTGCAATTTGGTCTTTGCTAGGGGTAAGAGGAGTGGAAGTATTGGCTTGGGAAAATTTTGGTAATGATTGGGTTAAAGATATTAAAGATCAATTAAAACCTGAGCATTTAAAGGTTCATAAAGTAGATTATGGAAAAATTCCTGATCTAACTAACATTAACTTTGATCATGATGTAGTGTTCACGTGGAACGGAACCACTTCAGGAGTGTGCGTTCCCAATGCCGATTGGATTTCAAAAGATAGACAAGGACTAACTATTTGTGATGCCACCTCTGCTGTTTTTGCCATGGATATGGATTGGTCTAAATTAGATGTGGTAACTTGGTCTTGGCAAAAAGTATTGGGAGGAGAGGGTGCTCACGGAATGATAGCCATGTCGCCCAAAGCTATTCAAAGACTAGAAGAATATCAGCCTAATTGGCCTATTCCAAAAATTTTTAAATTAGCCAATGGAAAAAAAGTAATTGAGGGTATTTTTAAAGGGGAAACAATAAACACTCCTTCCATGCTTTGTGTGGAAGATGCCATTGATGCTTTGCAATGGATCCAATCCATTGGGGGATATGCTGGCTCTATTCAAAAATCCCAATCTAATCTTCACGTGGTAAAACAATGGGTTGCTTCTCAAAACTGGATAAGTTTTTTAGCAGAGGATACAAAAACTATTTCTTCGACTAGCATATGTCTTAAAATAACGGATGACTGGTTTTTAAAGTTGTCCGAAGAAGAACAGCAATTAAAAATAAAAGAAATCAATTCTTTGCTGGAAAAAGAAGGTGTCGCTTATGATATCAATGCTTATCGTACTGCTCCTGCTGGTTTTAGAATTTGGGGAGGAGCTACGGTGGAGTCTTCTGATATTGAGACGTTATTGCCATGGATTGAATGGGCCTACCAAAGTATAAAGTCTTAAATGTATAAAGTATTAATAGCTGATAAATTAAGTGACGAAGCTGTAAGAATATTTTCTGATAATGGCATTGAAACCGTTATTAAAAATGGTTTGGATGAAGAGAGTTTGATTCAAGCATTACAAGACTGTGATGGCCTAGTAGTTCGTTCAGCCACCAAAGCTACGAAAAAAGTTATAGAGTCTTGTAAAAAATTAAAAATAATAGGTAGAGCAGGAATCGGAGTTGATAATGTCGATTTAGAAGCTGCAACGAATAATGGAAAAGTAGTTATGAATACTCCATTTGGAAATTCTATTACTACTGCCGAACATGCTATTACTCTTATTTTATCTACGGCAAGACAAATTCCTTATGCCAGTCAAACTACTCATGAAGGTAAGTGGGAAAAATCAACTATTAAAGGAATTGAAGTTACAGGAAAATATCTAGGAGTGATTGGATGTGGAAACATTGGATCGATTGTAGCAGAGCGAGCTTTAGGATTAAAGTTTAAGGTGTTAGCATTTGATCCATTCCTTCAAGATAAAAAAGCAGAAGAGCTAGGGGTAGAAAAAGTTTCACTAGATGAATTATTTAAACGATCTGATTTTATAACACTACACACACCGCTTACGGAAAAAACAAAAAATATTATTGGAAAAGAATCTTTTGCTAAAATGAAAAAGGGAGTGAGAATTATTAATTGTGCAAGAGGCGGTTTAGTGGATGAAGATGCGCTTAAAGAAAATTTAGAAAGCGGTCATGTAGCCAGCGCTGCTTTAGATGTATTTGTGAATGAGCCACCTAAGGGAAGTTCTTTGTTAGGTACTAAAAATTTAATATTAACGCCTCATTTAGGAGCTTCAACTACAGAAGCACAAGAAAAAGTTGCTTTGCAGATTGCAGAACAAATAAGCGATTATTTAAAAACTGGTGCAATCATGAACGCGGTCAATACATTTTCATTAACCGCAAAAGAATACTCATCCGTAAAACCTTATCTTTCTTTATGTTCAGTGCTAGGAGGGTTTGCAGGCCAGTTAACAGAAAATGCAATTAAATCTGTTCAGGTAGAATTTGAAGGTCATGCATCTACCATTAATACTCAACCATTATTACAAACGATTATTTATTCTTTACTAAAGCCAACGATGGATAATGTGAATGTGATTAATTCTTTGCTAGTTGCTAAAAGCAAATCCATTGAAATTTCCGAAGTGAAACACCAAAAGCAATCGGAGTATCAAACTTTAGTTAAATTAATTATTACCACAGACAAACAAACAAGATCTGTTTCGGGAACTTTATTTGCTGCTAAACCAAGAGTGGTAGAAGTGAAAGGAATTGAAATTGATGCAGAACTGACAAAGCACAATTTATATATAAGCAATCAGGACAAGCCTGGTTTTATCAAGGATCTTTCTAAAATATTAGCAGATAACAATATTAATATCGCAACATTTAATTTAGGAAGAAAATCTTCTGGCGGTGAAGCCATTGCGCTGATCTCAACAGATAGCCCCATTGAAACAAACATTTTAGAAAATATTAAAAAAATTCCTTTAGTATTGCAGGCAAAATATTTAAGCTTTAATGATCAATAAAGATCAGGTCCTTACTATTGTTGGTTCCACTCATTTAGATATCAACGGTATTCAGTCTCATTTAACCAATAATTTTTCATTAGATATTTCTAAGAGCATAGCACTCTCTGATGTAGCCTCTGATCTATTTATTTCTTCGATTTCTGATGAACAAGAACAAGATATAAGAAAATATTTTTTTTCTAAGAAATTAGATTGTTGTATCCAAAACGAAAAGACAAGATCCAAAAAAATTCTTTTATCAGATATGGATGCTACCATTATTGAAAATGAAACATTGGACGATTTAGTAAAAATTAGTGGCGTGACAGCTAATATTGATGAAACGAGTAGATTAGCTATGGAAGGAAAAATAGATATCAGAACTACGTTAAGTATTCGTGTAAATTATTTAAAAAATAAACCCAAACAATTAATTGACCAGGTATTGCAAGGAATTAAGTTTCATCCTGGTTCGAAAACATTAGTAGCTACACTTAATCAATTAGGTTTCATTACCAGTTTGATTACAGGAGGATTTGCTCCAATTTCAACTTTTGTTGGAACACACTTAGGTTTTCAAAATGTAGTTAGTAATGAATTTAAGTTTGCAGGAGATTTATTTACAGGGGAATATATTCCCATCACCGGAGAGACCAATTCTAAGCTTAATTACTTAAATAAATTAACTGAACAAACTAATATTTCTAAATCTGAAGTAGTGGCGATCGGAGACGGTGCTAATGATTTGGGAATGTTAAAACACTCTGGTTTAGGGGTGGGTTATCACGCTCACCAGATAGTTAGAGAAGAGATTAGTAATCAAGTATTATTTAATGATTTAACTACTATTCTTTATTATTTAGGAATTTCTAAGAAACAATTTATTTTATAATAGTTCTTTAATTGTTTTAACTACTTCAGCGACGTGGTCTTTTACTTTAACATTATTCCAAATTTTTTTAATGATACCTTTATTATTGATCAGAACAGTAGTTCTTTTGATGCCCATAAATTTTTTGCCATACATACTTTTTTCACCCCAAGCATCATATAATTTTAAAACTTTGGTAGTTTCGTCTGATAATAATGGAAAAGGTAATGCAAATTTTTTTATAAACTTGTTGTGACTTTCTATGCTATCTTTAGAAATACCAATCACTTCGACCTTTAATTTTTTTAACTGTTTATACTGCTTGGCAAATTCAACCGATTCTGTAGTGCAACCGGGTGTATTATCTTTGGGATAAAAATAAATTACTAGATGATGATTTAAATTGTCATTTAATTCAAAATTAGTTCCAGAAGACGAAGGTAAAGTAAAATTGGGAGCTTTTTTATTTTCTTGGATCATTATTTTCAATTGATATATATTTAATTCACATTGTATGAAACTAAAAACAATTAAGCAATTAGTGGATGATGCCATGAAAGTGGTAACCACGATTACTGCTGAGGAAGCTAAAACAATCGTAAGCGAAAACAATCATCTATTAATTGATATTCGTGATGTGAGAGAACTATGGAAATCAGGAACAGTAGATGGAGCAAGGCATATACCAAGAGGTATGTTAGAATTTTGGCTGGATCCAGAAAGTCCATATTATAAATCTGATTTAAAACCTGAACTTACCAAAATATTATTTTGCGCATCTAATTGGAGAAGTGCGCTTGCTGCCAAATCTTTAATGGAAATGGGTTTTGACAATGTAGTGCATGTTCAGGGAGGATATCAATCTCTGATTGATTCAGGTTTTAAAAAAAAAGAAGTAACTCCAAAATAATATCTATATGCATGAGGCGCATGTATTGTATGCGAATTTGTCATAACTAATTTTTTTCGAATGCAGTAGTTTGTATTCGAAATGAATGGTGCAAATACAGCTTGGATTTTAACGTCAACAGCTTTAGTGCTGTTTATGACTCTACCTGGTCTTGCTTTATTTTATGCAGGCCTAGTACGATCTAAAAATACCATTTCAGTTTTGGCACAGTGCTTGGTGATTGCTGTACTAGCATCTGTGGTTTGGTTTGCCATTGGTTATTCTTTATCTTTCAGTGGAGAGGGCGCTTATATCGGAAACCTCAATAAAGTTTTTTTACAAACAGTGGGTCTTAAAAGTTTAACCGGAGATATTCCTGAAACTGTTTTTGTCATGTTCCAGATGACCTTTGCAATTATTACGCCAGGTCTAATCGTGGGAGCATTTGTTGAGCGAATTAAATTTTCTGCAGTAGTAATGTTCACTATTTTATGGCTCATTCTAGTGTATGCTCCAGCAACTCATTGGGTTTGGGGTGGAGGATGGTTAGCAAAATTAGGAGTATTTGATTTTGCAGGTGGCTTAGTAGTTCATACCACTGCTGGAATTTCTGCTTTGGTAATTGCCTATTATTTAGGG
>Ga0222714_10001364_pt1 | contig 27532 bp, 24 predicted proteins | sample C33_3DmetaG_FD_165048 | JGI IMG/M metagenome (GOLD analysis project Ga0222714, IMG submission 165048) | Estuarine water microbial communities from San Francisco Bay, California, United States - C33_3D | ecosystem: Environmental > Aquatic > Marine > Unclassified | place: USA: California...
AAATACAAATTTTAGTTTGGAATATATCCACTTGGCTAGGTCTCCACCTTTACCAACTGCATAATCAATCAACGTGTCATCACGTCCTGATACCGCTGATATTAGTTTTGATTTTACATACAAATTATGAAAGTTTCGCAATGCCTGTGTGCTAGTTTCATCCGTAGTTTTACTGTAATACACTTCGTCGATTTGATTGGGTATATTTTGTCCGGTACTAATTATATCTTCAGTAATAGGATTATGTATCGAATGCCAGTTATTATTTGCCACACGATATGCATTTCCATAATTTTTTTTAATGCCCGATAATAATTCGGCTGTTTTATCATAACGAACGCGCAATGGTACCCATCGCCATCCATCCTGATTGGTCATTACATATTTAAATTCTACAATCATGTCTTCTCCAAAATATTCACCCTCTTCCGTTTGCATTAAAAGACGTCCATCTACATCTGCTAACATGATATTACATAAGTGTGCATTTTTATCGTAAGGGTCTGTTGGATAAAAGGGAACTGGTTTATATTCATTTTCACCGTCAACACCATATGTTTTGATATCTTCGTCATCTAATATAGTTTGACACGGGTTTAAAAATCCATCGACGCGTTCATTAAATCCACAACGTAATATTAGTGTTTTATACTGAGATACAGATTGTGTACCCTGCAAATTTTTGCCTTCTTGGAAAATATGATTAATTTCATCTTTACCCATCTTGTTTTTCTTGATGGTGACCAAAAAGTCAATGGTATTATATTCGGCCGGTTTCCATTTAAAGGAATGCTCCCATGTTGACTTTGTTTTCGGTCCAGGTTTTCCGTCTACAGATGACCCACCCACAGCGAATTTCGCTGGCGTAAAGATTAGACCATCTGTATTATATTCATAAATTCCATCATTTTTATTGGATAATATTTTGGAACATCCGTCGAATATAGTATTTTGGTCAGTATCATAATAGAAGGATTTACATTGGACGCGGAATTCGCATGGGTTAGTATTGCAACGCGGTTTCACTTCGCCGGTTCCAGGGTCATCTAAGATTGAAACTGGATTCAATAAATCAACAAACTTATGCAATAATGGCAATCTATATTCGATTTCAGCCTTTGCATCTCCCTCCACTCCTACAGTTGATAAAAACGGGTATTCTCGAACGGACTTTTCATGAACATAATATACATCGAAAGCTGCGTATAAATTAATAAATTTACCATTTTTATCATATTTTATATGTTCACCGTCAAGCAAGCTGTTAAACAATGTCTTATCTGTCGTCTTTGTACCAGTAAACATAACGTTCATATTTGTATCTATCATGTACATACGACCATCATTCGTTATATATAATAAGGTTCTATCGCCGTCCGCCTTATCGGTGACTGTATAATCATTACGAATATTTGGACTCAATAAGGTTGTATTTGTATTATCAACAACATGCTCCATTTGTAATGTAATTGAACTTGGACCAATAAAACTAGACGAAGTTATTTTGCGTTTATGGTGGGAAGTATTCTCCTCTTCTGGGTCACCGTGCAATAAATGCATATATGATTGTAACACTCCATCACGCTCTTTGTATGAAATAGGGAATTTGGTGCCCTGTATACCACTCAAAACTATGCGAATACATTTACGTAAAGCAGCCATTAATTTTGGAAGAGTATTATAATTACTACCCGGTCCAACACCGTAATTATCTACTTCTAGTTCAACTTCATATTGTTCCACTCCATTAAATACATCCGCTTCTTGTATAGTATACTGCGGTACAATGACGTTGTTTGTTTTTTTTGATGTTTTTATGATTGTTAAATCTGCAAATACTGGTAATTCATCATGTTGAAACCGAACACGGTTCATGGAGCGAAATATTTTTAATGAATCATTCCACTTGTCAATGATGGGTCGTGTATACTGCGATTGCACGTGAAAATCTTGTTCAGTTTGGTAAGAAACCCGGAAATTAAAGTCCTCTACATCATGTTTTTTAATTAATTCTCCTGATTTTGTAGTCGCTGTCATTTTTTGTGTAAATTTAATTTTATTGAAAAGAGTAGATGGCATGTCGAGCAACTTTTGTAAGCTATTTGTTCGACAATATTCTTGTATCAAATCTAATCCTGTAATTTCAGTACGTATATTTGATATTTTCTTTTCACCGTTTCGTGTATATTCATTTTGTATGCGTAACATGTGAACTCCATTATCAGTAACCGGTGTAAACCCACATGCATATAACTGTTTCACCACATTATCATAATCGATTTTAGATAGAGGTTTTGAAATACGTGGGTTGGTACCAAATCGTATTTCCAGTTCACTCGTTTTACCAGCATGCTGAACAAGCGGATTACTTTCTAAATAGTGTTGAACAATGCGTTCAAACCCAGATTTTTGTTCAGCTTGCGTCTTTGGTATATGTGGATTGTCCGTTTTTTTCATAGATTCCCCAGACATGATAATATATTTTGTATATAAATAGAAGATATATTATTATTTCAATTTTCCATTCAAAGTTTGCAAAAACTACATGATGACACACATGAATGTGTGTGGTTTATACCAGCGAACATTTAAAATGGGACGCTCCGTAGGAGCGTCATTTCAAAACGTTACTGGTATCTGGCCATTGAGAAATTCAAATGTCCCATTTTAATTCTTCCATGGTTTAAATGGATAATTTATATTTAGATATATACATACCTACCATTTCATATAAGTCAGCTTTCTTATATTTTTCATCTTCATTGAAGATTCCAAATAATTTTGCATACTCAATCAAGTCATCCAATTTATAAGAACCGATTGACTTTAATGGTTTGTCATCATGCTCAATTAAATAACTATTCTTTCGAATTTGGTCCAATGCCGTATTAGATAGTGGTTCCGGGTTAATCATATAATTATTTCTTTCATTTTTATAAATGACAAATACATCATTGGACGTGTTTGTTAAAAATTCGAGTCTCATATTATTCGTTTGATTCATTATTATAAATTGAATATTATGATACACCGTAATTGCAATGACACACAATAAATTTGTTTTAAAAGGTGACGTCATTAAATCAGATAATATTTCCTGAATATTCGTTTTGGTGACTTTATGATTGGATTGTTTTAATGTAGATTGACATGCATTTATTTTAGTTGATAGCTGTTGTTTCCATTCAAGTTCAAATGTACGATGTTTATTATGTATCATTAAATATTCGTCATATTTATGAATCGCAATATACATGCACCAAAATAAAGAATCTTCTTGACGCGGTGAAATGATATCTGCTTTATTTTGAATTAAATTGTCAACCATAGACGATTCAACCGCCTTTTCTATATTACTTTGTACAATAGTATCTACGGTTAAATTTACCGGAACTGATTTGTTATTAACAGATAACATATAAGGGGTGAGTACTTTTAACAAATCGGTGATTGACTGATTTGTATTCTTATCGTGCATGTTTTGTTGTAAAAATAATGAATTGTGAATATGTGTCATCATTATCTACCTACTTCGCTATATGACATTGTTATGCTGTCTTTATCTTCTTTATGATTATTAAACAAGGCTGTTTTGAATTCAGCTTTTTGATATTCGGTTAGCGTGAGAGTCTCTTCTTGTTCACGTGTGTAATCTACGTATTTTAATAATTCGTTTATGACTTCATCATTGATATATGTTAAATTGACATATACGCCACTTTTGTTTTCATTTAATTTACACAAATGTTTTGATAAAATACGTAGTATTTCGACTTGATGAAATTTATTCATTTTTTCAATCGATTGCTTTAATTTTTCAAGTAGTTCATGTTTATCCATATTGTCTTATTTTATTATATACTATTGTTTTATATACATTTAAAAAAACTTAAGTAATGTCATATACGACTTATAACAATACATTTACATATACTATTGCAAACAACTCAACCTATATATTTGACCAAACCGACTATTCGATTATTAAAAGCGCATTTGACAGATGGGATGATATCATTACAATCGATTCTCGGTTTGGTGAATCATATAGTATTCATGTAGATATGGTAATAGATGTTTTAGAACCAGGTACTCTAGGAGGAGCAAGTATTCAAACCATTACTTACATGGATACTCAAACGTTTGGTAACACACTTCCATATAGTGCAGATTTAACCATTAATGCTTCATATGTATATGGAATGAAGACATCTATTCGTAGTAGTGGAAAATCTAGTTATTATTATGTTTTATTGCATGAAATCGGTCATATATTAGGTATCGGTAGTTTTTGGCATTTACCAGGCACGCCTAAGATGAGTTACCTAGACAATGGTGTTACTAAATATTTGTATACTGGCGTAAACGCACTGCGTGAATATAACTCGTATTTTAAAACAAATGACTATACATTTACTGGAATACCAATTGAAGACGATGGGGGAGGTGGAACAGAACTTGTCCATCCAGAAGAAGGCGATGAAGGAAGTGTTTCGTTTAACGACCGATATGTAAATGGAGTACTGTATCCAGGGTTAAACACGGAGTTAATGACTGGATGGCTAGATAATACAACCGAGCCGGCCCCGTTAAGTAGAATTACTCTCGGTTTTTTGCAAGATATGGGTTATGGTGTAAAATATAATCTCGCGGATGTATATATAGAAATGGCCTGGTTAGCAAGAACTGATGCAAATAATTTAGAACAAACGTATATACAAGGTTTTTTAGACGTAAGTGGTAATGTTATACATCGAAATGGTACGATTGATGCAACAAACGGCCTGAATGTATCGAATGGAGCTCTTACAGTAACGAAAGATACCACCACCAATCGTTTATTTGTTGATACAACCAGTAAACTTACCGGTAAAGTTACCATCTTAAATGATGTATCCATGACAGGCAGTCGAGTAGATATTATTGGTAATTTATACGCAAATTATCCGGATGGTTCCATTCCTTCATCCGCTATTATTGGTGGTATAGTGACTACCACGTATGACTCGAATGCCACATTTAATCAAGATTTAACTGTGATTGGAAGTACATCGGTATCTAGGTTACATGCGTCTGGAGACACATCGTTGAATCGTTTATTTGTGACTGGTGGAATAAATGCGATTACTACTCCCATCAATACAACCGCAGGTCTTACTGTAACGAACAGTAATATTACAGTTACAACCGGAAATGTTACAGTAACTACTGGGAATATTACTAGTAATCAACACATAACAGCTACTGAAGACCTTACTGCTAAACGCTTATTTATAGTAAACGGTAATGCTTCTATCGACAATGGTAACTTGAACATAACGAATGGTAATATTAACATTACTAACGGTAACATTACTACAAATAACTATGTAAAACCTAATTATATTACTACAGCTTACGATACAACTACGAGTCGTCTATTTGTGAGTTCAACTTCTCAATTTACAGGTAAAACTGTATTATTAAATGATGTTTCCATGACTGGTACCCGAGTCGACATTTGTGGTAACTTCTATGCGAAATATCCGGATAGTACGATTCCGCCCTCGGCCATTATTGGAGGTGTGAGTACAAATAATTTTGGCAGCAATGTCACATTTTTACAAGATATCTCTGTAAATGGATTGACATCAACGAACACATTAAATGTCGGTAATGGAGGAATAACTAGTAAATCTCTTTTAACAATCGTAAATAATGGTATTTCGACATCAAATGGTGCAATTACTATGTTGAACGGTAATCTTGAAATGACAAATGGTAACATTGCGATAACAAATGGTAATATTACTACAAATAACTATATGAAGCCTAATTATCTTTTAACAACTTACGATACAACTACAAATCGTCTATTTGTGAATTCAACTTCTCAATTTACAGGTAAAACTGTGTTATTAAATGATGTTTCCATGACTGGTACCCGAGTTGACATTACCGGTAATTTATATGCGAAATATCCAAATGATACTATTCCGGCAACGGCTATTATTGGTGGAGTCGGTAGCAGTGTTTTTACAACGGATATTAGTGTCAATGGATTAACTGTTGGTAAAGGAAAAGGCAATCTAGAATACAATACTGCATTGGGTGTAGTTGCACTAGGTAGTAACGTAACGGGTGATTTTAATGTTGCGGTTGGTAACAATGCGTTAACTACTAACACAACAGGTAATCATAATGCTGCGGTTGGACGCAGTGCGTTAACTGCTAACTTAACGGGCACTAATAATACTGCGACCGGAAGCAACTCGTTATTTACTAACATAGCTGGTCATCATAATGTTGCGAATGGATACAGTTCGTTATTTACTAACACAGGCAGTTATAATACTGCGGTTGGAAGCTACTCGTTAAATGCTAACTCAAGTGGCGAATATAATACTGCGAATGGATACAATTCGTTAACTACTAACACAACGGGCGGTAATAATACTACGATTGGGGCCAGTTCATTAAAATTTAACACAACGGGCGGTAATAATACTGCGAGTGGATTCGAAGCATTACTTGCCAACACAACGGGCGGTAGTAATACTGCGTGTGGAAACGCGTCAGGATATAATAACATCGATGGCTCTTATAACACATTTATTGGTGCAGGCACAGACGTTTCTCCTGCCAATGCAAAGTGGACAATGTCCACCGCACTCGGTGCCAATGCGAAAATCACTGCATCCAACCAAATCACACTCGGTACTGCGACAGAAACTGTTCGTGTTCCTGGTAACTTAGGAGTTACTGGAATAATTACACAATGGTAAGTGGATAACCAATAAAAAATAAATTTCCTACTTATTCAGGAAATTTATTTGACATATCCATATAACTTTTTATGTTATATTATACTTATAAATGACCGTATTGTTGCATGAACAATACAGTATACATACTTTAATTATAAATTAAGCCTTTAGTACTTTTAACTTAGGTTGTCTCGATGGTAGTGTATGCAATTCTCCAGTCATTTTATCTTTTAGTCTCGCAATGACACAAATATATGGGTCATTTAATTCATAACGCACACCAATAACATTTACTAATAATTTATCGTTTTCTACAACGGATGCAAATATGCTGTCCGTAAAGTGGTGGTCTCGTGCAATAAAAACCGTCACTGGTACAGACCCGTCTTCGTCGACAACTTCTGCATGAATACCTGCCTTAGTAATCGTTTTTGTGGTACACTCAATAAGCATACCTTCCACTGGATGACATATCATACATTCAAATAATACTTGAAACTCTACATAAGTTCCTCTAACAGAACCACTAGAATAATTTATAATGCGTACTGAGTTAGGTTTAACAATTCCTTCTGCAATACATTTACTAGTGATTCGATGCGAAATATCCTTTTCTAAATTCTGCTTGATATTTTTACCGACTTCCGTAATGGATAATGTTACTTTTTTATTTAAAACAGCAGGACTAAATACACCATAAATTTTGTCGGTTTTCTTATTCATACTACTATAATGTCACAAAATATATTTCTATGTTATTTATAGAACTATATTCAATTTTTCAATAATACACGTTCATTTCTTATAGTTTGGGTAAATCATTTGCTAATGTTTCTTCTACATCGAAGAACCATTTCAAATTATTTGGACCAGGATTATCGTTAAAATATCGCATAATCAATTCCATCATAACGCATAACCCCACGCGCATTATATTCTTTGCATTCGTATTTACATCGTATTTTGTAATATCCTCTGTACCTTTCTGCATTTTATATGGATCTTTTGCTAAAACCTTGTTATTCATGAATTTTACTATTTCATTTTTGCCCATTACACTACATTTAAATCCTTTGTTTGCAGTTACTTGCTTGCCAGTCGTGATTTGTTTCACAATTTCTTTCATCTTGAATGTCATTTCGTTCTTTTTAAACATATGCATAAATCCAACAAAGGGTTGTATTTTTGATACATCTATATGATACTTGTCACGTAACTTATCTTGATATTTTCGTACAACTGCTGCTTCTGCCTTCTTCCATTGACGTGTTTCTATGATTTGAACATACATATTGATATGGTTATCTCCACCAAGTGCAATACTTCTCTCCTTAGCCATTTGAAACATCTTTCCGTCAAAATAGGATTTTATAACAGATTCAACCATAGTAGGAGGTATGTAAGATTCTATTTTATACAAATATGTCAGCATGGTTAATTTATCCTGGATTAATTGCATATCTATCCAATGGTAAATAATATATTTTTGAATGTACTCATCCGGAATATTGACATGATTTACCAACTCATCGTAAACATGACCCATATGTTTATACCAATCACTTTCTGCGGTTTCCATCAGTTTACCTTCTTTATGATTTATTCTTTCGAGTTTGATGGTTTTGAGACATATGTCTAGCTCTTTATATAATGATTGGTAAGTTCTTTCTATTTTTTCTACATTCATTATTTTCGGTTCATCGTCAATGGATATAGAAGGTTCTTGTGTTTTATGTAATTCCTCTTTATTAAGAGGTAACTCCATATACATTTCATTGGGTTTATACTCTATTGGAACCGAACGGTCGAGAACAGACGCTTTCACATCGGTTATTTCTAGTGGTTGAAACCCATAATATTCACCTGCATTAATCAAAAACCCATTTCGACCATATTTGTCTACCAAGTAATTATGCGAATTTTCAATAAACGTGGACAATACGTAATCTATCTGCTCGATTGGGAACGTGGTTTTAATTTGTATTGATAAAAGTAATTGCTCTCGACTATAAAATGTTTGTTCTTTGAATAAATCGCGTATTCTTTTTGCAATCGCATTGTAGTTCATTTTTATATAATGTTCTCCATACGCAGTTTTATTAATGTCAGTATCTGCAATAGTTGCCATGGGAGAACAAACAAAGTCACAGTTCATGTAATCACAAATACCGCTTCCTTCTTTATCCCCAATCTTATAGTTAATTTCTTGATTACTAGATAATTTTAATTTAATGTTTTGGTTCTCGGCCAATGCATTCAATTTATCTATTGTAAATGAAGTTTGTCCAATGTTTAATATACAGTCTACTGCCGTTTCTTTCATTATACGCGTTATTTTACCAATTTCTACCGCTTTGTTTTCAGCATATCGGTAAATATATAAATCCGCCGTTTCTTTATCGTCCGTCGGTTTTGTCGCATGCAAATATATTTCAACATTGCGTTCTTCAAATGGTAACATACAATGACTTAGATTTCGCACGCCTCTGCCAATAATTTGTTCGACGCGATTCATATTATACCACGGGTCTAATATGTGTAACTGGCGAATATTTTTAAAATCGAGACCTTCTGCAGCAGCCTTTGTAATTAAAACCACTCGTACAAGTTCTCCATTTTTGTTTGCAGGGTCTGTAATATATTTTAAATCGGCCAAATTATTTGGTGAAAATGATTTATCCCCGGTAATCATAACATATTTTGCCGGTCGAAACTTCGTTTTATCTTCACTTTCTGCTAACGTTTTAAAAGTGGTTGAATCTACCGGTTCTGTCGGTGCAACTTCAAACAAAGATTTTGTATGACTCGCAAATCCGTATCGTGTAAACCCCATTTCTTCTAACGCCAATGCTATAGGAACAACTCCCCCATCAATAAATTGGGAATAAATCATTATGATTCCAGTTGACTTCTTTATGTTCTCACATATGCTTGCTATTTTACCACTATACTTATGAATATTTTTGGGGTGGAATATATGACCATATTTTGCAACCATCTCAGGTTTATATTTAAAATTACAACGAAGTTCAAAGGGTGTTTTGGTATGCGTATATGTTACCACGCTAGATAATCCTTCTTTACCAATCATGCTATTTATGATGGCAGTGTACCGTTTCATCTTATCAACATCGTCCGTTGATTCAATTGATTCGCTACCCCCCACAATTGAATTATTGTTATTGATATTTGCATTATTTTCACTATTTTCACTATTAGTAGGTGACGTGTCAGGAGACTGTGTTTCACTCTCTGTAGTTTCATTTTCACCAGGTGTTTCTTCGGCAGACGCCGGTTGAGGTAATTCACTCCTTATTGCATCAAATTCCGGTACAGGAAACACCATATTGAGCGCCTGCAATGGTTCTCTCATAATAGTATAACCAAACGATTCCATGTTCTCAAAAGTAGGCATTTCACGTTCTTTACCATACACATCGGTAGTTGAATAAGACCTTTCTATCAAATGATTCACTATAAAATCATAGGCAGCCTTTTGATATTCACCAACTGTATCTACGTATAACGGCGTTTTGCTCGGTTTAACCTCGATTTCTTTGTTATTCATTTGTAAAGATGGATATTTGTCATATGAGATTTGTCTGTCAGATGCAAAATCGACCGGATATATTCGATATGGAAATGTATATGGATTTTCTCCACGAATATAGGAAATATATCCAGTTAACTTCCTGCGTAGTAACTCTTCCCCACCTTCAACTGTGGTTCCATCTGGTAATGTACGAGATTCAGTGAATTGACCATCTGCATTAAATACGTCTTTTTCTTCAATAAGACCACGTTTATCCACCGCATTTAATAAATTAGTTAACCAAATAATTTCCCGATGGTTGTTAAATAACGGAGTCGCTGATAATAACAACAACCGTATGTTTTGAGCATATTTACATACTCGCATTAATAAATTTGATGCTTTTTTCGCTTCTTTGTTCTCTTGCATGACACGAAGATTATGTACTTCGTCTATAATAATTAATCGATTATTGAACAGCGACTGTATTTTATTAATTTCTTGAAGTTTTTGTTGTTTTACATCTAGTCCGCTTGCAGCATCCACTGCGGTTTTTCGCTTAATATAATTTGCAAATTCACCGTAACCCATAAAAATATAATATTGAGATATTAATGAGTTTATTTGTGAAATAACTTTATCACGAGACATATTCTGTATTTGAGATGGATTAATTTCTTTCAACAAGGTGTTTCCAATGCATGTATTCAAATTCCAATTACCTCCTTCGTTGGATAACTTCTTTTCGTCAAAAATTTGCATACGAAAGTTATTTTGTACGTTTGGTGAAGCAATGACAATAATTCGTTGTGAAATACCGGTTTGTTTCATATAACTACGCATTTCTTCTGCAATACCAATGGCACTGCATGTTTTACCCGTACCTAGCCCATGATACAATAATAAACTGTTATACGGAGTTTGAAACGACATAAAGTTTTTCACAAACAGCTGATGAGGCATTAGCTCGAATTCAGCATCACACATTTGTTCGGCGTGTGCTTTAATGTCGTATATTTTACCATCATATTGAGTATCATTAAATTCCTTTCGCTTAGCGATTTTCACATTGAAATTCGGGTCGTTTAATTCTGGATATAAAAAATCATAGTTATTATCCAGTTTTAAATGTTCTCGTTCAGCTAATTCTTTGGCAGTCATAAATTTGTTAAATTCATTTGATTCAATATTATCTGGTGGAATTCCAATTTTATCTTGTATGGCATTTTCGTTATCTGTAGCATTTGTTTGCATAACAGGTATTTTGAATTGCTCCTCATTTAATACAGGGGGCTCTACCAAAGGTGCTTCAAAAGGACTTTCATGGTCTTTACTCCCATTTTCGTCAATATTTACTAATTGTTTTAATTCGGGTTCATCTGTCACACTATCTGGAATTTCTTTGTCCACTGAAACATCTTGTGTCATTCGTTCCATTTCCTCTAGATGAATGATTTGAATAATCATCTCATCATTTAATGTGCCATAATAAGTTGATTTAACATCCCCTTTCACTCGTGTCTTTAAGTCGGCAATAAGATTCTTAAGACGAGTTCCGGTGATGTTTTTTCCATCAATCAACCCATTTTTAAGATAATATACTCTGTCAAAGTTACGATTTAACATATCGATATCGTATTTTTTCGCTCTATGACCATCTACTGATAAAACAAGCTGTTTACCATTTGAAGACAATTCTACTTCAGTCAACTTGTAACATGTTTTATCTTCATCGCATCTAAACCCTACCGGACATCGTTTATCTTCACATGATAATTTGTCATCGCTATTAAATGGATTCATGGATGAAATAGTATTAACAATATTACTGATAGGTGACGGTGTCTTCGGTTGAATTTTTAGTTTGCGCCGCGTTGTATTTTTTGTAGATGATATGTCAGGTTTGTTGGTACGCGTCTTTTTCGGCATATGTATTAAAATATAGGTATATATTTTACAACATACATTTCATTTATTTACTTTACATATACATAATGTAATTTTGTGTTAACATATCATGAATATTTGTAATCATTCTCTTTTTTTCTAAATTATAAGGTCGTATGATGGAAAGACAATCATCTATCGTCTTCCACTCCATTTTACTCACTTCTGTACGTTCAAACCCAGTAAGTTCTTCGCTAGATTTATACGGAATGTGTGCTATATAATATTTATGCTTGTAAGATTTATAATTTGAACCGGTAAATACCTCTTCGTAGGGATAAATATTGTGAATAATATCTAAACAGTTTGGTCTAAATCCGGTCTCTTCACAGAACTCTCGTATTGCACAATCATAATCTTTTTCCTGGTAATTACGACGCCCTTTTGGAAACCCCCATTCGGGTTCTTCCCAATGTTTGTACTGTTTACTATCTTCAATTAAGGAGGCTAATGAATATGTTTCCCCGCGATGTAATACACCAGTACGTAACTGTTCGAATTTGTCACGTGAACCATTTTCTTCATGTTTATATTGATTACCCAATTCGTTTTCCCCCCATATATGCTTCCATAATTCAGCAAATGTATACGTAAGTAAATATTCTTTTTCAGCAGTTGTCATTTGTGTTATCATGTTCATGATATAATCTTTGTTATAAAGCGTATATTTTCCTCGCATAAAATCAATAAATCCAAATGTGTCTTTACGTCGTATAGTTAAAAATTGCACTTTGGACTCAAAAATGCGAAATGCAATTATACCAATACTAATAATAGGTAATTTACATAAGTGATATACATGTCCATATTTTCCACAGTTATTACAATAATTATCCGTCATTTATAATAGTAATACGATAAATCCTAGGTAAATATAATAAGCAGTCTTTATATAAATATTTGGGCAATGTTGTTTGAACCTTCCGTATGGGGACCTCATTATTGGTTTTTTTTACATACCGTAGCAGAGTCCTATCCTGACAATCCAAATGAAGTTATCAAACGAAAATATTACGACCTAATACAAAATATGCCATTATTTATTCCGGTTAGCGAAATAGGTGATAAATTTAGCAATATGTTAGATAAATATCCAGTAACTCCGTATTTGTGTTCGAAACGGTCGTTTGTCCGTTGGATGCATTTTATTCACAATAAGTATAATGTTTTACTATTGAAACCGGAATTATCTTTGCCTGAAGCACTTGATAAGTATCGTGCAAAATATAAGCCTAAACCTATTTATTTAGCTGAACAAATAAATTTGCGTCGACATTATTTGTATGCATTTTTTATTTTAGTGGTTATATGTTTCATATACATGAATTATGAATAGGCATTTTACAACATGTATCCTTGTAAAAGATATTCTCTATATAATATAAAATGAGGTTGGAATTGTATATTATATTGATTGCTGGGTTTATTATTGCCAATATATACACTGACGGTAAATATGTGAAACTCCTAACAAGCAGTAAAAAATATTATCAAATGGCCGGGGTTGCATTCGGTGCGTTCATGATATATATATTGCTTAAACGTAATCCATTACGAGCACAACAAATCATAAGCGCATCCAATGATTATTTGCGATATTTACCGATTGACAGAAATACATCCAATATGATTTCGCCTATTTTGGATTTTACGAGTCGTCAACAATTTGCAGAACAAAGTATGGATGGGTATGATTATAGCAATCAATCATCTCTGTACCAAATTCGACTCAAATGAATGCTGAAACACGTCTAATGCAGTCAGGCAAAAAATCCACAAAACGTTCGGTAAGTGAAACGAAAAAAAAATTCGTTGCCTCTAGACAAGATTGGAAATGTGGAGATTGTCATAACCAATTAACTGCGTGGTTTGAGGTTGACCACAAAATACGGTTAGAGTACGGAGGAAGCAACCATGTAGATAATTTAGTTGCATTGTGCAGAGAATGTCATGGAAAGAAAACTACCATGGAAAATTTATAATCAATCATCAATCAATCGTATATTTGATATACAATAATTATCAAATATACATGTAATATAATATACCGTCATTTTATAGAATAGAAATGATAGATAATATACTAACAGTTATAAAAACGTATAATAGGCATATCGTATTAAGTATATCTATTATCATTGCTGGAATATTTTTTACCCAAGGTATCAATCATAATAATAACGAATCTGTATCGCGTGATATCACCATTATGTTGGTGTCTTTAATGGTCGGTATCGGTTATTTTATGTTGTCTTATTTACAAAATATATTTCATGCCAATTTTCTGTTGATTTCCACTATATTTTCGATTATACTACTGATAATAATGTTTATATTTACGTCAGTAATAGTTAGCAAAGAAGCTCTTGTCATGTTTGCATTTTTTACGGTAGCTGCGCTTACGTTGATTATTATATTAGGGTTGGCAATATTCTTTTATATATTTAGTAATTATTTGAAATCACTTACAGGTTGGGCAGGGTTCCTTGTTAACTTTATATTTTACATACCTTGCTTATTGCTGTCATTTGTGCAGTTTATTGTTAACGAGTTTAAAATAACAACCAATCCGGTCATCATTCTTTTCTGTCTTGAAATTCTATTATTACTAGTGTATGTATATATTCCCAAAATAGTAAATTACATTTCAAGTAAAGATGGCGTTCCTATTTTAGAAGATAGTATTGCACTCAGTTCACCCAATACGTTTTCGTTACATAAATATACAATTATGCCGGATATGGATATACAACCGAATGGAAATGAAAATGAAACACAACGACAAAGTTATGCGCTGTCCATGTGGACCTATGTAAATATGCATGGTGCAAATAAAATGGCATATAATTCGGAAACACCTATATTTGATTATGGGGAAGGTAAACCCAAAATTACATATTATACAGGTGACAGTCAAGAAGCGACGCGCGATGTATATCGTATCTATTTTACAAATAATGTAAAGTCAACTAGAGACACTAACCCTGCGAATGATTTTAAATCATATTACGAAGTTAAGCTCCCGCCACAACGATGGAATAACTTGGTATTTAATTATAGTTCTACTCATGCAGATTTATTTATAAATGGACATTTAGAACGAACATTTACATTTAAAAATAGTACTATGCCCAAACTAAATGCAAGTGATGTGATTACCACCGGTAGCCAAGACGGTTTACACGGTGCAATAAGTAATATACGCTATTATCCCAAAACACTTAGTAGACATAAAATTACAAGCATGTATACTATATTTATGAAAAAATCACCACCCATAATTAATTTATAATGATTTATTATATAAACAATGAATACTATTGCAATTGGTTTAGCTATATTAGTATTAGTATTAATCTATGTGTTGTACTATTTTTTCATGGTATCAGCAACCACTTTAATGAAGATGGCAAATTTAAACGAAACTAACCCTGGGATTAAAGTCGCAAATAGCCCATCCAGTACTCGTTATGCATATGGATTATGGATTTATGTAAATTCTTGGAATACAAGCATAAGCAAAACTATTTTTGCTAGAAATAAAAACTTAAAGTTGAAATTTGACAATAGTGCTCCGGTATTAAAACTGGAAATGGATATGACTTCTGGTCAACCCAAGGTAATGGAAATTACCGATAATTTCCCATTACAGAAATGGGTATATATTACCATTAGTGTAGATAATCAATATGTAGATGCCTATCTAGATGGAAAACTAATTAAATCTGGACGCATGTTTAATGGTGAATCTACTCCATATGCAGTACCCAGCACACCCGGTAATGATGACATTATTCTTGGTGGCGGTTCTCATTTTGATGCATACGTTTCGAATTTTAAACGTTGGACGGAACCGATTGACCCACAAATAGCATGGAACGAATATATGGAAGGAAATGGGCAATCTAGTTTAGCAAGTGTCTTATCCTCTTATGGTATTCACATGGCTATTACAAAAGATAATGTTGAACAATCCAAATATAAATTATTATAATTCTTATCAAATCGTTTTATACTTATATATTATATTTAACGATTATGAATGCACCGCCGCAAATTCCAACAAGTACAAATATAAGTCCTCCGCAAAGTGTCCAATCATTTGGCAATAGTATTAGTCAAACTATGAATAATTTATCACAGTCGGTAAAGTCTAATATGAGTTCTTTTTCGCAACCCATACAGGCGGGTGTGGATGCACCTAGTGGGTTTTTACAATCGAACTCGATTATTGCAAAATTCGCTTTCCTTATATTAGTCATCGTTATATTTTTGTTCTTATTAAATTTAGGAGTGTTAATAATGCAAAATCTCATGTTTCCAACAAGCAGTCCTTATTTAGTCGATGGATTAATTGACGGCACAAATGGGTTGACAATTACACAAGACCCGAAAAATGATAAATCTATTCTCATACGTAGGTCAAATAATCAAACTAGTGGTATCGAGTTTACCTGGTCTACATGGATTCGTATTGATGAGTTACCGGATAAAACAAATGGTAAATATCAACATATCTTCCATAAAGGCTCGAATGAATTTGATGAAGTCACGGGGGTTGCCAAAATTAATAATGGTCCTGGGTTATACGTTAAACAACTTACTCCCACCAATAATGCAAATGTGGCATCCATAAAAATAATCATGTCTACCACAAAGAATGGTAATAATGATTTTATTGAGGTGGATGATATTCCATTGAAACAATGGATAAATATCATTATTCGTATGCAAAATACAGTGTTGGACGTTTATGTAAATGGTACTGTGGCTGGACGTTTAAATCTAACTGAAGTGCCTTTACAGAATTATTATGATGTGAATATATGCAAAAATGGCGGATTTAATGGTAAAGTATCCAATCTTCGTTATTATGATTATGCGTTGAATATTTTCCAAATAACGAAAATTGTTGCAGCTGGTCCAAATCTAAAGAGCGCGGCTACTAGTAAACCAATTACAAATTTCAATTATATTTCCACATCCTGGTATACGGCTAAGCTTTAAGTATGAGACCTTTTAATCTGTAGTTTATAGATAGGTTATTTTGCCTATCTATAAACTATTTCTGTTCCTATATTAAATGGGGGATACGACTATATTATGTAATCAACGTAAGCAATATATGCTTTTTAACGTACCTGCATTACGATATGAAGTACAATCACCTTACCCGACATATACCCAAACAGAATTAAACATGCGACGTAAAACCGAAATTTTGAAATATAATAGAAATTCTTCGCAAGGCCCTAGATTAACAAAAAAACAAGTATTAGCACAAAAAATTAAAGGTAATTATAACCAATCAAGAACCGTTTGCCCGGATGATTACAAAATTCCCGTCCTGTCGACCGCAGCTGGTATACCTGGACCACCTATATATTTAGTAGAAGACCGCAATGTCCCGCTTTATAATTATCTCAAAGATACTAACGCATACGCAGAACAAACACTTGAAGATAATTTTGAATTCATAGTTCATCCATATTATAACCAAATGTGTCCAGATGTATTCAATATATACACGCATATTGCAAAATTAATTATTCGTAAACCAATTCGTACACCATATACATATTTTACATATTATACACCTGTTATATTTTCCATGTCTGGGACAAATATACCATACGAAAGTGATGGAGCTCGAGTAACGATATCTATGAATTCGAGTGCAATTAACTTTCAGGCATATTACAGTGAATCACCTGTTGTAAATTCCATTGAATTAACGTATACTTTTTTACAACAAAATTCTGCTACAGCTATTATACAACGACCCTCTAGTGTTGTTTCCCCAAATAAGTTTGATTATTCATGCCAAGTTTATTGTGGTATATTAAAAATAGATGGTATTTTACTGACTACTACGCCAGGGTTTGTATATGATTTAAAACTCCGTTATTCTGCATCAAAAAATGTAATTTCCTATGTAGGCAACGAAAATCTACAATCAACGGTCAACACTACAATACGTGAACGCACTACGTTTGAATTATATATGAATGTAGACGATTCGTTTGTATTGAATCCACCCGTTAACTGTGTTGTAGATGAAAATTCGATTTTAGTACCTACACCCAGTAGAGAAGTTGTAGTGACTGGTAGAGGCGCTTAATCCAACATTATGAATATAATTCGTTTTCAATATACGCATCATATTCTTCACGACATAATGGACACGTGACACAGTTTACTACACATGTCACACATATGCTATGACAACACCCTGGTATAATTAATTTGTCTGGACATATTTCTTCTAAACACACCGGGCAATCTGTACGTATATTCGATTCTGCATATTGTTTACGCAACATGCGCTGCATTCGTTTATAATTATGTTCGGCTTTTATACGTTCGTTCGACAGAATATTTCGAAGTGTTTTTATTTTTTTCGTGTTTGACAGGTTCTTACCTGATAAATATTGTATTTCGTTGTCTTTCTCTTCGAGTTCAGTTAATGGTCGCGGATATGGAGTATGTGCCTTATGATAAATAACTTGAATATTTATGGGGGCACTAGAAATGGGCAGATTTCTAGTATTATGTGAAACACGTATATAAGACATTAATACGTTTTGCACGTACAAACGATATGGGTCGAAATGAGTATTAAATGATTTAACAAAATCATTCAATAAAGGTACTTCGTGTTGTGTATAAATAGGCTCACTATCTTCCCACATTTCTTCGTCTGCGTCGCGACTATGAGTAATATCTCTATATGCAATAATGATTTCTTTAGGAATAGTTAATGTGTAATCATGTACCACCTGTGTTTTGTTTTTAGTACTATTTGTAAGGGTATATGTTTGTATACTATATTGACGAATCACACCATCGTTCGTAGATACATTAAATTCGTCTAGAAAATCAGCGAGAGCACGCTTAAATAAATCGTCTCGAGTCATTTTAGGCATTTCTAACAAACGCTTCTTGTATGTAAATACAATGAAATATCTATCGTACTTATATCAATTTTTCGTTATACTTTTATTTGTCATTTAAGTATATAATGCCTGACAAAAAAAACAAATCCACCAAAAAGCAACCCAAGCATAACAAAAGTGCCAAAAAACGCCCGACAAATGGACATAAGTTAACTTGGATTGAACACTTAAAAATGTATTCAAAAGCGCATAACATGAAATACGGTGATGCTATGAAAGACAAGAAATGTCTTGCATTATACCACGAGAGTCGTTAAATCGAGAATCAATGCATGATTGCAAATAATTCGTCTTATATTGTGTTATTTCTTTAAAATTCGGTGGATAAGTGCTTACATCAAACGCATATTCATCTAATCTATTTATAACACAATAAAACATATATTCGTTGTATTCAATCAACCGTATAATAATTTTAACATGGTCCTCCCATGTGATATCATAGTTATTATGTAATATAAATATGTCAAATGCAGTTTCAGGTGCATACAAATGTATTTGCGGCTCATATTTCACATCCAGTTCTACGTGTTCTTGTGTTATTTTATGTATTGCTTTCATCTTTTCTACTATTTGCTTGTATTTTGCCCTAATTTCGTGGCGAGTTAATTCTGGATGACAGTTGTGATTTGGTATATTCATATACTTTGAACATTGATTTATCAACCATTTTAAATCGGCTAGAAATACTCTGGTTGTAGCGATATCATTTCGAACACTTAAATTCTGTAACATTTTCACTTCCTTTTCATATTGTGTTCGTTTCAAATTCACAATTGTCATTTCTTGATTTATTTTGTCTAATGGCCACTTATGTATATCCTGATATTCGTTTAACATACTTGTATATAACCCATGCGAATTGTGTATTTTCTCCAAATTAATTTCATGTTCTCGCTTGATAAAATGGATTTCATCTTTTGATAATTCACAGGAAGAATATGACCCTCCTCGTACATTATTTATACCGTAGGCTTTCATGTATTTTTTCACGAAAAAGTCGATTTCACTGTTTTGATATAATACAACTGATTCTAAAATACGAATTGGATGATGTTTTCGGGCATATTCAGACATAATCTTACATTCAAGTAATATGACTTGTTCATTTTCAGACGTATTCATAGTAGCATGCAATAATAGCTTATCGTCGTGTAGTAAAACTACATGCAAATACAACATTTTTATGTGTGTAATAATATAAATAATAAAAATCTATATTATTTATGTTCAAAAATCATATATTATTTATTTGTATGTTCCCACCTGTTTTTCAATCCATATTTATTGCGCATGTGAATGCATAAAAACACTGCGTGTAGGGTTCAAGCATGTTGCTTGGGTTGGAAATACTTGCCCTGACATGCATTTACTAGTATCATCTACTCCAATACATCCGCGTTTACCTTCATACTCACCGACTAAGCACCAATTTACCTTGTTAGATGTAATTGGTTTTTGTATGGGGTCAACACTTGAATCGGGTTGAGGTTGATTCGTGGTTGACTTAGCCGTGTTAATTACACTATCTAATCCGCTTGTCTTGCCTGTTTTAAATGAATTATCGAGTTGACTCACTGCACCACTATCAACATGTGAACGACTTGCATCCTTTAATAATCCTGCTGCAGATTGGATGGTATCTCCAGCTAAGTCAATTCCAGATTTTGCTACATCAGTAACTATATCAGTTGATTTATCTATCACTGTACCTGCAGTGTATCCAAAAACGGATAATATTTGTGTGAATAATGGACCAAATACACCACTTATGGTTTGAACTATATCTCCAAGTGACGATAACAAGTTCATACCTAAAAACGATAAAATTAATAAAGAAGTCAATAAAATTATCACAAGGTTTTTTCCTCTAAACATATCTGATTCGCCATTTGAGGATGATACCTTGGTTTGTTCAGTTATACTTGGTGTGACAGAAGTTTGAGTATTTTCAAATGATTGATTCATAATTATATATTATCAACAGTTTTTTTCGGTGATGGAAATGTTAAAATAAATAAAAAAGAATTTAAACATTCGTTTGATAGTATATTATAATTTATATTCCTAGTATAATGAGTTTGATAGATATGCTTGAATCCGTTTTCATATTGAGTTTAGGAATAACATTCGTGTTGATTATGTTTATAGTGTATCATTTTAAACAACGTCTTACTGTTTTGGAAAATAAGTGTGATACGATGTTTGAGTTAATTAATAGTGTTGTAAGTGAGCTAGGTACAATACGTCCATATCCTCGTGTTGAATCTGGACAAATGCATTCGTCCGGTGTATCACCGGCAATGATTAAAATTCATCGTGATGAGGAGGAGGTAGAAAATCACAGCGATATTGACAGTGACGATGTTGATACTGAAAATGCGGATGCATCTATGGATGATGAAGATACGGATGATGATATGGATGATGAAGATACGGATGATGAAGATACGGATGATGATATGGATGAGGTGAATGAAACCCAAGACGATTCAAATGTTGTTCGCATTGTCAACATAGACAACCTTCCGGATTTAGATATCAGCGACACAGTCAACGATTTAAACACCGATGATAATATGATGGACGACTTTAATGAAGATACTGGTATGCAAGACGTAGTTGTAAATAACATTGATATACACGTTGAAAAACTATCCACCGATGATGTTCATTTAGATGAAGTGTCTGTGGCCAGTTCGACCACTGATTCTAAACATCATTTATATGTCTATAAGAAAATGACACTTCCTGTATTGAAAGCGTTTGTTATAGAGAAAGGTTTAATAAGTGACCCGAGTAAACTAAAAAAACAAGAGTTACTGGATTTAATTCAATCCAGTGATATTTAGTACTTTCAAATGTTTATAAGGAAAATAAATAAACTTTTATAATATATAATTATAGTAGTATATTATAAATGCAAACAAACAAATCGTTTCATGCAGAATCTATAGAATCTGCCTATCCTATTATAAGTGAAACATTACCCATGACTGAACGTGGATATAAAACAAATAATAAATATCCAAAATTCCCTCCATTAATGAATGATGCTCGTTCCATTACCGCTTCATGGCAACATGATGCTGTTACTAACGCGAAAATTATAGAAACAAATAATATCAAATCGAATTGGCAATACCGTAAATATCTTACAGAAAATGCCAACTCTCTAATGGAACAAAGCTTTCGCGAATCATCGAACGATTTAGGATATAACTCTAGATTCGCAGAGGCTCCCCGCATTCAATCGAATCAATTTGTTGGAAAAACATCTCCTGCATTGTACACATCTGTTCATGATAATTCTTTTGTATTGGGTCGTTCAATCAGTGATTTAAAACATAATTACTTAACCAGGGAAGAATTGAATTCTCGCACATTTTCGCCAGTAATAACTCAGGACCAACTAATCCAATCCATGAGATAAGAGTCATTTTATAATATTTGAATGATGTAATATAGAAACAGTATGTTTATTACTTTCATATATGAAAGTAATAAGTTTTGATATTGGCATTAAAAACATGGCCTTTTGTGTGTTGTCATCCACGCAAAATACAGAAACACCTATAACCATTCATGACTGGAACGTATTAAGTATGATTGAAGAGGAAGGACCTGTAATCTATCCATGTAATTGTATGGTTGCTGGAAAAAATAAAAAAATCGAACCAAAAATGTGCAATAAAACATCTAAGTATAAAAAATTCGACCAATATTTTTGTGACAGACACGCGAAACTTTATAAACAATATATTGTTCCAACAAAAAAACACTCTATTGCATTTATTAAAAAACAAAAAGTGCCCGACCTAATTGCACTTTGCAACACACATATGTTATTGTTAAATCGAGACGTAAAAACATTAAAAAAGGAACATCTTATTGAAATACTTTCTTGTTTTTATAAACAAGTGTGCTTTGACCCTATCATTCCTGTAAAATCAAAAAACGCAAATGAAATTGATTTGATTCATATTGGCAAATCAATAAAAAGATTGTTTGACCAACTACCTGACATAAACACGATTACGAATGTATTGATTGAAAACCAAATATCACCCATCGCCAATCGAATGAAAACGATACAAGGCATGTTAGCACAGTATTTTATTATGAAAAATGACAATATACATATCGATTTTGTGTCGTCTTCCCACAAATTAAACCAATTTAAACAAATTCCAGCATTATGTGAACCTTCTACCACAGTAGTAAACCCAGAGTCGAATACCCATGTGAATGAATCAAATAAAGCCAACCCTCATTACAAAGCTCACAAAAGTGACGGTATTACATATTGTCAAAAAATACTTGAACAAAATGCGAGTCTAACCCAATGGACATCGTGCATGAATACACGGAAAAAAGATGATTTAGCGGATGCTTTTCTTCAAGGATTGTGGTATTTTAAACAACAAAATATTATATGTTACGCGGATGATTTAAAAATAAAGTTTGTGTAAATATCATAACAATGGAATCTATTGACCTTAACTTGGATAATTTAGAACCAATTTCCCTAGACTTTAACAGTAATAATGCTACTCCCAGTGTTAATTTTGGGTCGGGTATTGAATTATTAATGAATGATAAAAAACGAAGTGCATCTAGTGATAATACGAAGTTGGATTTAGGTGATTTAGATGAACTAGAAGAAGAAATGAATGTATTGTCAAAAAATGCAACGAAAGCGGCCGCAGCAGCCTCCTCAGGCGGTAACACAAAAACGCTTAGTGGAATGGCTGCTAACATGTTTGGCTTAGGCGGATTTACAAGTAGTTCTGCCGAGGCGGAACTACCCGATGACTCATATACAGATGCAAAATTGGGTTCGGCAACTCGCGAAAGTGCCGGAAATACAAAAACATGGGATGGATTTGCTAAGATGAATGATGTTCCCTCGTCAGGACCAGCATCGTCGTCATCTAATTTAAGTGAACGTGAAAAACGTCGTAAAAAGAGACTTATGTTGAAAAAGATGGACGAGTGGTATGCAAAAGGACAACTGAAACAAAGTACCAACCTCAATATTGATTCATCATATGATGAGATTGAGGATGAATATGAATCTGTTATGGAAGACAAGCGCAAGAAAGATGCGGTCAAGTTACAGGGTTGGTGGTTAATGACGTTTGTCAACTCGTTGGAATACGGTAATGCGGTATTCAATCCATTTGATTTAAATTTGGATGGATGGGGAGAGCAAGTGAGTGAAGACATTGATAGTTATGAAGAAATCTTTGCCGAGTTACACGACAAATATAAGGGTGGTAAAATGGCGCCTGAGTTGTCACTTTTATTACGCGTTGGGTTTAGTGCAGCAGTATTGAATTTTTCAAACAAGGCATTGTCTAGTGCAGCACCTGGGTTCAATGATGTTATCAAACAAAGTCCTGAGCTGATGAAAATGTTTACAAATGCAACCGTGAGTAGTATGAGCCAACAATCCCCTAGTTTTGAATTTGCTCAAAACTTGATGCAAGACCATAACAATAAACCTCGCGGTCCTCCTCCTCCTGCTCCTGTAAATACCCAAGAACGCCCTCCTCCACAACGTCCAGGTATGACATTTACCGACACGCCTAGTAATCGTCCCGATATAGCAGCTAGCAGAGGCACCATGTTTCGCGAGCAAGGGGTAGATGTGAATAATAACTTTCAAGGGGTGAACGAAGTATCTAAGAAAATTTCAACCCCCGCACAACGTCCCGAAATGAAAGGTCCACAAAACAGTGATATCGACAATATTCTTGCTGGTTTAAAAACAAGAACCATTAATATTCAAGAAACCCGAGAACCACAAAATCAGGGAGATGATTCTATGATATCCATTACTTCGTTAAACGATATGCAGAACACCAATATGCCCAAACGTACCAATCGTAGAAAAAATAAATCGGATAAAAATATTATTTCCTTAGATATTTAATATGACTGTAATCAAATAATTACATAAAAATATGCAGTTTATTCACTGTATATTTTTACATGCATGATGTATTGTTTCTATGATAAATAATATAATAATAATAAATAAAGAATAACTTCTATATACCGGTATAGGAGTGTTAGTAGTATTATATAATGGAAACAAATACATGCGATATTGATGGGCAAACAAGTATAAATCCAGTTACTGAAACCGTCGAACAAGTCGAATCCACCGAACAAGTTGAATCCAGTGAATCCACCGAATCCAATGAACAAGTTGAATCGGTCGAAGACGTCGAATCCACCGAACAAGTTGAAACTACTGAAACCACCGAACAAGTTGAAACTACTGAAACCACCGAACAAGTTGAAACTACTGAAACAACCGAACAAGTTGAACCGATTGAATCTGCAGAAGACGTCGAATCTACTGAAACATCCGAATATAGTGAAACATGCGAAACTGAATCTATGTCGATACCATTTTCTTCCAGAACGTATGATACACCACGGTGTCGCAGTCATTGTTCAAATATGATGTTTTCGCATGTATTCATGATTATACCATGTATTTGGTGGATATGTATAGATGTTCCTGATACAGATGCATCTGTGTTTTATAGTAAAATAATGGCCATTATAATGACTGCATCCATCATTTTTTCGTATATATATCATTATTATTATGAATGCATTTTATGTTATACGGAACAAACTTACATCGCATTTGCAATCATTAGTTTGAATATATATATGTTTTTGCGTAATGTTAGTATATTATATATTTTACCAGGAGGTATATTATTATTTGCACTAAAAAAATGTTTACAATATTGTAACAGTTACACAATAGAACATTATGAAACATATCATCCAATTTGTCATTACATAGCTGGTTTGTATATATTTTATTGTGTGTGGTGTTTACAAAACGCCCAGCATAATATGTTCACTATCGATATTAAAAATGTTCTGTTTAACGATGTCTATTCAGGTATCAATTATCAGAAATTGGACCCAAACATGCTAGCGTGTATGTTCTTGTAATGTAGTATTACAATCTTATATCATGTATATAAAAACAATGTTATATACATATTAGCATTGACTATGGTAAATCATATTATTCCAGTATTATCGACAATATTATATTTTCATTTTCCTCAAAATATAATCATAAATAAAGACACATTATATAAAATCTCCTTTGTTCATAACATACTTTTATCTTGCTTTAGTTTTTACATTTTTGCATCATTAAGTTCTTTTTTATTAACAAAAGGCATTGTAATACAAAATGGTTATTATTTTTCGTTTGTTCAGTTTGATGATATTTTGTTTTATTTTTATGTGTCCAAATATGTAGAATACATAGATACCTTTTTGATTTATTTGAAAGGAAATAAGCCAATATTTCTACAGTTATATCATCATTCTGGAGCAGTTATATCGTGGCATTTGGCATATACATACAAATTGGATTGTTTCTGGATACCAACTTTATTAAATTCGTTTGTTCATTCTATCATGTATACTTATTATGCACTATCCATACTAAAAATAGATGTTATAAAAAACCTAAAAAGATATATTACAGCATTACAAATCTCCCAACTAATATTTTTGTTTACTGCCTTTAAACTCTATTATCATGTTGAAACTAGATTCAATTGGAATATAATGTTGTTATGTGGATTTGCAAATGTCATTCAAATTGCTCTGTTCCTTGATTTTTATAAAAAACAATACATCACGTACAAATAGTATTTCTGTGATATAATAATATTATATTGTAAATTATCCAGATTTGAAAAAAAACATGCTGGCCTGCACGTTTTTATAAACGTTTTTTATTTTATTTTATATTTTACTTCATAACAGCCTATTCGCTAATTGAACTACATCATTCATTATTCATTGTAATGAATCATGAAAAGAAACCAACAAACTTACCTATCACTGTGTCTCTGTGCAACGCGTTTATTTGTTTGTGTACTATGTAAATAACGAATGAGTTGAGCCGATTGTGGTTCTTGTAAATGCAACACCATCACCGGTAGCTGTAATTCCGCAAAACGCTTTATTCTTAATGGTCGATGTACAAATATGTCCGGGATACGGATGTTGATTCTTAGTTTGAGCTGGTTCTCCATATTGTATGACGATTTACGCCGATTTTGTATTGATGCAGCTTATTAAAATACTTTTTCTGCTTCAATTTTTTACATATTGAGTGGCGCTCTGCTTACGCAGATTCATACATATGTATCATTTTTTTCTTTTGTGCATCATAATCCACCATTGGTTCTGGATATTTGACACTTTTATACGCAGGATTTGCATGACGTTCATACCATTTATGTATATCGGTTGCATCCACGTTCTCCAATTCAGGTACCCATTTCTTTATA
>Ga0222714_10001365_pt1 | contig 27529 bp, 26 predicted proteins | sample C33_3DmetaG_FD_165048 | JGI IMG/M metagenome (GOLD analysis project Ga0222714, IMG submission 165048) | Estuarine water microbial communities from San Francisco Bay, California, United States - C33_3D | ecosystem: Environmental > Aquatic > Marine > Unclassified | place: USA: California...
GGCCTTGCGCGTGTTGATGGGTGGCCAGTTGCAGTGATGGCAAGTGATCCATATCACTTCGGCGGTGGTTGGACGGCCGATACTTGTCGTAAGGTAGAGCGTTTCGTGGATATGGCTCAAACCTTTCATCTTCCAATGATATATCTGGTTGATTGCCCTGGCTTCCTGATTGGGTTGGAAAGTGAAAAGTCAGGTACTATCAAAGAAGGTACTCGAGCGATGGCTGCCATATGGCAGACAACCATCCCATGGTGCTCGGTAATAGTCAGAAACTGTTTTGGTGTTGCAGGTGCAGCCCACCAAAATGGGTCTCGATTTAATATGCGATACGCTTGGCCTTCAGGCCGATGGGGCTCTCTGCCGCTTGAGGGGGGAATTGAGGCCGCTTATCGAGCAGATATTGATGATGCTACTGATCCCGCAGCTAAGCTGACCGAAATTGAAGAGAGATTGGAAAAGTTACGGTCACCTTTCCGTTCAGCAGAGTCGTTCTGGATTGAGGAAATTATTGATCCACGAGAGACCAGGAAATATCTAGTCGACTTCGCCAATACAGCGGCTCCCCTTAGGGAAGCTGGTCCCTACCTTCATGGTATTCGGGGGTAAAAACTATGCAAACAGGAGCGGTGACATTCACACGACTTGAGCGAGTAACTTACGGAATGTCAGTGGGAGAAGCTCTCGCGGATGCAGTAAAGAGAGCCGGGGTATCAAGAGTTTTTATACTGGCAAGTCGAGCCCTTGTTGTACGCAATCAAGAAATTCAGGCCGCAATCGAAGCTCTTGATGGCAAAGTTTGTGGCATCTACTCAGGGATGCCCCCTCACACACCGAGGGATGCTGTTTTGGAAGCAGCAGAAAGTGCGCGCAAGGGGCGCGCCGAGATGATTGTCACTATTGGTGGCGGCTCGATCACTGACGCTGCAAAGGCTGTGTGCCTAGCGATTGAGCATGACCTGAAAGAGGTTCCGGATTTTGATCCCTTCATTGTACGAACTGCTGCGGATGGATCGACAGTCGCACCAGAATACCGGGCACCGTCTTTACCATTGATATGTTGTCCAACAACTTTATCTGCTGGGGAATACAATCCACTAGCTGGGGTTTCTGATCCTCGGAAAGGTATAAAGCAGGCAATTCGGTCGCCAGGCATGGCTCCTAGCGAAGTCATCCTTGATCCAGCGCTGACCCTACCTACACCTGAGTGGCTCTGGCTTTCCACAGGTGTGAGGGCAATTGACCATTGTGTAGAGGCTATATGCTCTCCCACCGCCAATGCCTATTGCGACGCTCAATCGCTTTATGGCCTGAGACTTTTAACCACTGGCCTGAAAGGCACCAAAACGGATCCGACAGATCTTCAAGCCAGAAGCGACAGTCAATTGGGCGCTTGGCTTTCCATGTCTAGCGTTCAAGCTGGCGTCTCTAAGGGGGCCAGTCACGCCATTGGACATATCTTGGGAGGTAGCTTTGGAGTCTCTCATGGCCACACGTCTTGCGTAATGTTGCCCCATGTAATGCGCTGGAACCTCTCTAAAGATACGGAAAAGCGTCAGCGCCTAGTTTCGGAAGCAATGGGGGATGCGCAGCGTCCCGCAAGCGACCTCATTCAAGATTTCATCCGAGATCTTGGGATGCCATCCACCTTAAAAGAAGTTGGAGTTACAGAGGCTGACTTTCAGCGCTGCGCGGAACTCTCTATGCATGACCGCTGGATACATACAAATCCTCGGCCGATTAAAGGGCCCGAGGATGTATTAGAAATCCTAAAACTCGCTGCATGAAAACTTGCCCTTAAGACCGGTGGCGGTTAGCTTCCCTATCCCACACCGCCGCTGATGACGGACCAAAATTAATGGATGCTATACTAATTTCGCTTTTTCAGGTGATCGACATTGTTCTTGGATTGGTTGTCTGGGCATTGATCATCTCAGCCATTCTGAGTTGGTTGGTGGCGTTTAATGTCGTTAATTTGCACAACCAGTTCGTATCAACAGTAGGCAATTTTCTTTATCGACTTACGGAGCCCATGCTTCGTCCTATCCGCCGTGTTGTTCCTCAATTTGGCAGCGTTGATATATCGCCAGTCATCCTCATTTTAGTGATCTATTTTATCCGCAGCGTTCTTAGACAGTGGGCTGTGTCTGGTTTTTGATAACCCGTGCAGAGGGCCCCAACTCTATATTGATTGACCAACGAGTGCAGCCAGGTGCGGCCAATACTAGAGTGGTAGGTTTTGAGACTGATACTATGGGTATTACGCGCCTAAAACTTCAAATCAGTGCTCGCCCTGTTGATGGTGTCGCGAACACAACAGTAATTGCTTGGGTTGCTAAATCTTTTGGAGTTCCAAAGCGAGATGTTGCATTAATTCGGGGTCAGAAGTCCCGTTCAAAGACAGTTTAGGTTAAAGGCCCTACAGACTATCTGCTAGTTCAGGCACGGAACCAGATTGGAGAAATACAATGACCCGGTTAATTGACGGCAAAGCAATGGCGGCAAACCTCCGAGCCAGTGCAGCCAGAGCCGTCTCGGGCCTTGGATTCAAACCTGGCTTGGCCGTGGTGCTTGTTGGAGAGGATCCAGCAAGTGCTGTTTACGTCCGCAACAAAGGAAAAGCCACCATAGAAGCTGGCCTTAATTCCTTTGAGCATAAGTTACCTGAAGATGTCAGCGAGACTAAACTGCTCTCGCTTATTGAACTGCTCAACAATGACAACACTGTGGACGGCATCCTGGTACAACTCCCTCTGCCAGCTCACATTAACGCCGAGCGCGTTTTGAATGCTATCAACCCAGATAAAGACGTAGATGGATTTCACCCTACTAATGTGGGTCGCCTTTGGACTGGCGCACCAACGCTAGCACCCTGCACTCCAACTGGGTGTATGAGGATGATCCGCTCTGTGGTTCAGAAAATTGCAGGCAAGGAGGCTATAATTGTCGGACGGTCAAATATTGTAGGCAAACCGATGGCCGCAATGCTCTTAGCAGAGAGCGCCACAGTCTCAATTACTCACTCGCAAACTATTGACTTGAGAGAGCGGTGCAGGACCGCTGATATCTTGATCGCAGCTGTTGGCCGCCCAGAGATGATTCGCGGAGATTGGATTAAGCCGAGCGCAGTTGTTATCGATGTTGGCATCAATCGCGTAAGTAAAGAAGACGGAAAGAGCCGCCTAGTTGGTGATGTGGCCTTTGAAGAAGCAGTAGGACGTGTGCAGGCGATCACTCCTGTTCCAGGAGGCGTCGGTCCAATGACGATTGCCTGTTTGATAGAGAATGCTGTGCGTGCGGCGTGTATTCGACGAGCACATCCGATCCCGGAGATGTAGATGAAGGACGCTGTTCTTGTAGATGCTCGTGACAAGGCGACCATTATCACCCTCAATCGACCAGAAAAGGCGAATGCGCTTTCGGCAGATATGGCTGATGGCATTAAACTGGCGATCAATGATGCCTCGGCAAACGGATCGCGCGTCATTATTCTTCGTGGAAGTGGAAAACATTTCTGTGCGGGCTTCGATTTTGGCGACTTTGATAATCTAACTGATGGCGACCTAGTCCTAAGATTCATACAAGTCGAAGAAATGTTGCAAACTGTATTCCATGCGCCAATGCCAATAATGGCTTTAGTGCAAGGCCAAGCAGTTGGAGCAGGTGCCGATCTTGCAGCGGCGGCTATGCGAGTTGTTGCCGCGCCTGCTGCAAAATTTCAAATGCCTGGTCCCCGGTTTGGTGTAGTGCTTGGCACGCGCCGTTTAGCATACAGAATAGGAAACGTTGCTGCTCGACAAGTCCAGATTGAGAATAGGTCACTTGCAACCGAAGAGGCTGAAAAACTTGGCTTAATCGACCAAATTGTAGATCTCGAGTATTGGGAACCCATTATCAATAATTTTACAGAAGCCTATAGTCGACTATCGCCAACCGTCACAAGGGCTCTCGCAGATGTAACTCGACCAGACACTCGCGACGCGGACATGGCGGCCTTAGCCCGATCAGTCAGTGTACCTGGGATCAAGGAGAGAATCGCTGCATTTCGGCGCTCCGCTTCAAAGCGGTAGTTTCCAAATAAAAATATATTTTACTAGGAATTAGCAGCCTAAAACTCTCTCTAATGCACCTGGAATGGCCCCAGCCACGGCTGAAACTATTTCATCAATCTCACTGTCAGAGGCGATAAAAGGCGGCGCTAACACAATGTGATCTCCGTTAATACCGTCTATGGTCCCGGGCATGGGGTAAACCATGACACCTCTCTCCATGGCTTCTTTCTTTATTATCTGATTGAGTTTCAAAGAGGGATCAAATGGAGTCTTTGTTTCCCTATTTTTTACAAATTCCAGACCAATTAGAAGACCCCGGCCACGGATGTCACCGACGTTCGGATGCTGACCAAGAGCCTGCTTCAAGCCATTCATCAGACGGGCTCCTTGAACCCTAACGGCAGTCAATAAGTTTTCTTCCCTAATGACCTTTTGCACTGCGAGGGCAGCAGAACATGCGAGAGGGTGCCCCAGATAAGTATGACCGTGCATAAAACTTCCAGAGCCCGTCCTTATCGCCTCCGCAATTTTGTTAGACAACAACATGGCACCGATTGGTTGGTAACCGCCACCAAGCCCCTTAGCGATAGTGATAATGTCAGCAGCGGCCCCCTCCGCCTCCATCGAATACATGTCGCCAGTGCGACCTCCACCACACATAATTTCATCAGCTATTAACAAAACACCGTATTGGTCACAGATTTCGCGGATACGACGAAAATATCCTGGCGCTGGTTCTGCAGCACCTAAAGTTGCTCCGACAACAGGTTCAGCGATAAATCCAGCAACGGATTCAGGGCCTAAGCTCAATATTTCTCTTTGCAGTTCATTAGCAACTCGCAGGCCATATGCTTCTAGGGACTCTCCGTCGAGCTTGTCTCTGTAAGCATAACAGGGGCTGATATGGCTAGCCTTCATCAGAAGCGGCTGATAGGAGCTCCGGCGTAATGCATTGCCGCCAACAGCTAGAGCCCCCAATGTATTGCCATGATAACTCTGCCGCCTCGCAATAAAGTGCCGGCGCTTCGGTTCACCAATTTCTAAAAAATATTGACGTGCAAGCTTCAATGCAGACTCAACAGCCTCCGAACCACTTGAAACAAAAAAGGCGTGCGAAATATTTGCAGGTGCGTCCTCGACAAGCACCTCAGCTAACTCTTCCTGTGCAGAATGAGTAAAGGATCCTGTGTGTACGTATTGGAGCCTCCCAATGGCTTCACGCAAGGCGTCAATAACACGAGGGTGTCCATGACCAAGGCATGAAACGGCCGCACCGCCAGAAGCGTCGATATATGCTTTTCCGGCCCTATCGAATATGCGGCAACCCTCGGAGCGCACGGCCTCTGGTGGTGGCGCCCCCATATTGCGATGTAGCACTTTGGTCATTGAGAAATGGCCCCTGGATCCGTAGACATAAACCTTAGCGCAAATTCAGGTTGTAGAGGAAAGATAAGTTGACTGCAGATTTCCCCCTGGAAAAGCAAACGTCCTTCAGCCTGCAGACGCGTGTTTCAGATCCTAACAATGCACGACACACCGACACTATCTTCAATCACAAACAAATGAGTTTATTTAAAACCAGGATTACATGGCTCTAAATTAAAAACCTGGAGACTGGATCTACCAAATTTCTCAAGGATTCTAAGCGGATTTACCTGCTAAAATCTTCTCGAACACTTTAAGTGTTTCCTTGCTCACGTGGTGCTCAATACCCTCGGCATCTATTGCTGCCGTTTCTGGTGAAACGCCTATCGCCATCAGAAAGCCCAGCACAATTTCATGCCTACGCCTTGCCTGTGATGCCAGCGCAGCTCCTTTTTCGGTGAGAAAAATTGATCGGTAAGGTCGGGTTTGAACGAAACCCTCTCGCGCAAGGCGCCCAAGAGTTTTGTTAACCGTTGCATGACTAACCCCAAAACGTTCTGCAAGATCGACGGCTCGCGCCTCTCCTTGCTCAGCTAGAAGGTCGGCTATCAGCTCCACATAATCTTCAGCAACTTCTGTTTGGCGTGCTTTACGCAGACGGTCAAAACCAGCCGCCTGGCTAGTCACATCCTGCAATCGACTTTCAAAGGAGTTGTGCCCTGACATCATACCGCTTCTTTATCTACTTCTCCTCTACACCCCATAACCAAAATTAACAAGCACAGCAACTAAGTTTAGTATTAGCTAAACTTTTTATTCTATGTATATTATTTTTTATCTAGCAAAGACTTGAAACATTGACTGAAAAAAAATATAACTACTATCGGAACTAGAGGCTTCAAGATGCGACACAGCATCTCCATACTTTCAAGATTGTTGCGTAGTGCGTTAATTGCATTTCTGGCAACCACATCGTCTGCGATGGCTGCCGAACGACCAAACGTGCTTACAACCATCGCCCAAATTGGAGAACCCCTTGGCCGGATTCTTGATGGATGCGCTGACGTTCAAACACTATTAGGGCCTGGCGTAGATCCGCACCTGTACAGGCTTACGCGGACGGATGTAGCGAAGGCTTTGAGAGCGGACGCAATTGTAGCTAACGGGCTTAACCTTGAAGCCCAGATGCAGAGCTTGTTTGGCCGACTGGCCCCCATTAAGCCTGTCATTCTTGCATCCGAATTGCTTCCCGATGTCAAAATCATTAGACCAGACGGCCGCTCAGCCGACCCTCACATTTGGATGGACCCTATTTTGTGGGCCGAAGTTTTGAGCATGACCTCTAACCGCTTTGTAGAAATTTGGCCAAGTTGCAAGCAAATCATCGTCAATAACCAATCTGTCGTGATTGCGGAAATAAAGGCCATCGACCTCTATGCAGAGAGCCGTCTAGCAACTGTGCCAGAAAAAGCCCGTGTCTTGGTGACCGCTCATGACGCCTTCGGCTATTTTGGTCGGAGGTATGGGCTTGAATTGTTGAGTGTGCAGGGGATTTCAACCGAAAGTGAAGCCGGAGTTGCTCATATTCGGAAACTGGTTTCCGTTATTGCCCATCGAAACATTGCTTCAGTGTTTGTTGAAACATCTACTCCAGAAAGGGCTGTCGACGCAGTTATAGAAGGCGCCCGCGCCCTCGGTGCCCAAGTGAAAAAAGGTAAACCTCTTTTCTCTGATGCGATGGGGTCTCCAGACAGCTATGAGGGCAGCTACATCGGTATGATTGATCACAATGTCACGACAATAGTTCGTGGACTGGGTGGCAACGCACCAAGAAATGGCATGCAGGCTCTTCTTGCTTTTCTTCCTAAAGGAGAGAGGTAATCGGATGAGTCCAGAAATTCGTGCCCTACTCCAGAGTGAGGAGCTTCACGCGCCTCTTGACCGTCAATCCCCCCTTGATGTGTCAGGATTGACAGTCGCCTATGGGAGTGCGCCCGCTGTTTGGAACGTAGACTTTAAAGCATTACCGGGAACTTTGGTTGCCATAGTAGGTCCCAATGGGGCAGGCAAGTCTACTTTCCTTAAGGGTACGCTCGGACTTGTACCGACCATTGATGGACGGATTGGATCTTACGGCCTGCCAATTCCCAAAGTTCGTCAACGGATCGCATATATACCTCAGCGGGAAAGCGTAGATTGGGAATTTCCCGCTACAGCAATCGACGTTGTAACTATGGGGCTATATCGCCAAATAGGGTGGCTTCGTCCAATCCGACGTCGACATAAGGAAATCGCCCTTTCTGCACTGGCTGAACTGGGGATGGCTGACTTCGCAGACCGCCAGATTGGTCAATTATCCGGAGGGCAGCAGCAGCGTGTTTTTCTGGCGCGAGCCATTGCCCAAGACGCCGATCTGTATTTGATGGATGAGCCCTTAGCCGGTGTAGACGCAGCCACAGAGCGAACCATAGTAGCACTGCTGCAGCGCCTAGTATCCTCAGGAAAGACAGTAATAGCAGTGCACCATGACCTTTCGACGGTGAAAGAATACTTTGATCAAGCGCTACTATTGAATGTACGTAACATCGCCTCGGGACCGGTTGGTCAAGCCCTTACCGAAGAGACATTGCAGCGCGCCTATGGTGGGCGCCTAGCACCTCCGCAGCTCCGAGCTGCGCTAGGCTGATTCCCCGATGTTTGGAATGCTTATTGAAGCGTTACTGCTTGAGGGCGGTTACAACAGCACTATTGTAATGATTGGACTTGGCTTACTTGGTGCTGCAGCTGGCCCAGTAGGAACGTTCATGATCTTAAAAGGCCGGCCATTGTTAGCGGACGCGGTCGCACACGCAACGCTTCCAGGCATTGCAGCAGGTTTTTTAATAGCACTAATTTTAACTGGAGATGGGCGGAATCCAGTCTTTCTTTTATCCGGAGCGACGCTTGCCGGAGTAGCAGCAGCCGGTGTTATGCACCTTCTAAAAGATGGAAGCCGGATTGGCGAAGATGCAGCAACGGCCGCCACTTTAAGTGTTTCTTTCGGCATTGGCGTAGTTCTGCTTAGCTTAATCCAAACCTTGCCAACAGCCGGTCAAGCAGGTCTAAACGCCTATCTCCTTGGCCAGGCAGCAACCATGACTCAAAAAGAGGCTTGGATACTGGCGGTTGTAGGATTGTGCTCACTGATTATGCTTCTGATATTTTTCAAAGAGCTCGCACTGTCAGCGTTCGACCCAATTGGATCCGCAGCCCTTGGTTTACCTGTCCGCTCACTCGACCTTTTGACCACAGCCTTGATGCTCCTCTTAGTGGCATCGGGCCTTCGAGCAGTAGGACTAATTTTAATCTTAGCGCTTTTAGTGACGCCTGCAGCGGCTGCACGTTATTGGACGGATAGTTTACCGCGTGTGGCTCTTTTATCTGCTCTTTTTGGTGGCGCTGGAGCATATTTTGGTGGAGGAATTTCCGCAGCAACTTCTGGTCTGCCAACTGGAGCGCTTATCGTCGTGATTATGAGTGTTCTTTTTACCATTAGCGTCCTTTTTGCGCCAAAGCGAGGAGTTATTGCAATTGCTGTCCGGCGGCGACGGCTTTCCCGCAATCTCAAGTACCTCCGTGCTCTAGGCCGAATTGCTGACGGCGTTGCGTTGGCAGAACTTTTGAAAATTGCCCGTGGCCGCGGGTGGGCTGATTCGGAAGGTCGACCAACCCCTGCTGGAGAAAGGGCTGCCAAATCTTGGGCTGAAGAAGAACGGCTTAGATCCTTATATCTAGACGACAGACCTGAGGAAGCCAGCCGAATTGGTGGAAGCCTTTTGCCACTTAAACGGCTACTTCCAAGAGATGTCATCGCTGATCTCGAGCGTCGTTCAGTATGACATTCCTACAGATTGACCTGCCTGCAATATCCGTTGCGATCCTCGCAGCATTAACTGCTGCATTAGTTGGGAACCTACTAATTCTAAGACGGCAAGCATTGATGGGGGATGCCCTGTCTCACATGGTCTTACCAGGCATAGTCGCCGGATATCTGATCAGCGGCCACCCCAAAACCTGGGTGACAATTGCCTGTGCTCTAGTGGCTGGGCTTTTTGGTGCCGCCGTAGTTGCGTTGATCCGAAAGATTGGCCGTTTGGATATGGCAACAGCGATGGGAGTAGTCCTGACCGCAATGTTTGCCGCTGGTGTGCTTATGATTGAAACAACAGGCACAGCAGGCGTTCACCTCGATGTTGAACATGCCCTATACGGAAGCATAGAAAGTGTTATTTGGCCTCATCCGATGACTTGGGTAGACATTTTAAATCCTGATGGATGGGGACACCTTCCAGAAGAAATTCCTTTCCTCGCCGGCACTTTTGCCATCCTATCCGCAGCGTTCCTTCTTACAGCGAAGGAAATTACCCTAGTTACATTTGATCCAAGTTTTGGAATAACTCTAGGCCTACCATTCTGGGTTACAGAATTGGCTATCAATGGCGCGGTAGCAATTGCCGTAGTGGCAGCATTTGACGCCGCAGGCTCAATATTGGTGATAGCAATGCTGATCTGCCCAGCTGCAACAGCAAGACTGACTACCAATCGCTTCAGCTCTCAGATTTGGGCCAGCCTTTTCTTTGCAACAACAGCAGCAATAGTAGGCTACTGCCTTGCCGTATGGGGCGCAGCCGCCCTGGGAGCTTCAAGTGCAGTAAACGCAGCCGGAGGGATCGCCTGTGTTGCAGGATTGATCTTGGGAATTGCAGCAGTCTGGCGCAGGTGGTTGCAGCACAGTACTTAACGCTGCTAACAATCCAAGATGACTAATAATTGTCGTGTAAAGCATCTTTCTCTGGCACTTATTTTGTTAGCTGTCATTTGGTGCCTGCCAACTGCTGTATTAGCAAATGAGAAGCCGGCAAAGGCTTATGTCGCCATCGACGGCGTTTCGGGCCAAGAACTTCTTTCAGAGTCGCCAGATCTCCAGATATATCCAGCATCTCTAACCAAAATGATGACGCTTTACCTGCTATTTGATGGCCTCAATACAGGGCGGTTAAAGCTGGGCTCGCCTATACATTTTTCAAACAATGCAGAGCGTCAACCCCCATCCAAGCTTGGAGTCCGCGCTGGTCAAAGTATCACGGTAAAAAAGGCAATTTATGCGCTTGCTGTTAAATCAGCGAATGACGTCGCGGTTGCTGTGGCCGAACAGCTTGCACAAACCGAAAAGCGTTTTGCCATTCAAATGAATAAAAAGGCTCGCGCAATCGGGATGTCACGTACAAATTTCGTAAACGCGTCCGGACTACATAACCCGGCACAAATCACCACCACGCGGGATCTGGCAATGCTCAGTCGCGCGCTTCTATATAAGCACCAACAATACTTTAAGTACTTCAATGCGGAAAGTTTCAAGCATGGCAGCAGAACTGTCACGAGCCACAATAATTTTCTCAAACAATATGAAGGGGCGGATGGAATTAAAACCGGCTACATACGTGCGTCTGGCTTTAATCTGGCTGCCTCAGCTGTAAAAAATGGTCGGCGCCTTATAGCAATAATAGTAGGTGGCGATACGGGCGTTGAGCGCGACCGTGAGATGATGAACATCATGGACAGCGGTTTCCAGCTGGCTGGCCAATTGGATAACCCGCGTCATGCTGGGATCGCTCCAGTCTCATTAGACTTTCAAACTGGCCAGCCGGCTGTCCCACCAAAACGCCCCGGTAATTTTACACCCGAGGAAAACACAGCCTCCACGTCCTATCCTCCTTCTATAATCTCCGAGGGGGACACGGATATTGGTGACAACACGGTCTACGCCGCTCAATTGGGAGCACTAAGTTCACAAGAATCTGCTTATACACTCGCAGTTTCTAAGCTATCCGACCTTGCACATGTCACAGCAGGCGGTTCAGTGCAGGTAAAGCCACTTACTCTGGATAATGGTAAAATCTTATACCGAGCCAGAATAGCTGGCCTGACAGGCCGTCAGGCTCAGCTCGCTTGTCAGGTTCTTCGAGAATCTGGCGAAGATTGCTTAGTGATCGTTCAGCCTATACCAGGTTAAAAATAACTATTGGCGGGGTACCGTGCCACTGCGTTCAGCCGCTTCTGGTTTTTCTATTACTTCTTCTGATGTGGCCGTCAGGCGCTTTGCTTTATAATCTGTTAACCGATATGCCCACCCATTTAAACGGCTAGCCAAGAGCTTAACTTCTTCAGCCAACTCCTCCGGTGTTTTCATTTGTCCAGCAATGCGGCCTGCCTCCGTATCAGCTGTCTTATTTGCAACTATGTAATCATCCAATTTCGGCGATCGATTAGTCGTGGCCACAGCAACCGCTGACCAGACTTTACCATCCTTCTGAACCGCCGACCGGAACGTAAGGCGCAGACCGTCAAAGGTTTCAAAAATTGTCTCTACAGGATGATCCCACTTGAGATCTGTCGCTGGTTTTACATCCTCAAGAACCATGAAGTCCGGCACCCGCGCTATGCTGGACAACTCATGGTCCGCTTTGGGCTGAAAACCTGCTGGAATTGAAGCGCTTAAATTATATTTGTCCTGGCTGGGTGTTTCTTTTGAAATAGTGATGGACTCTTTCTCATCATTTTTTACAGCTGAGCGTTGGATATCGACTGAGCGAATACGGCGTCCATCTACATTCACTACCGACCGATCGAGAAGATCGAGTAGCCGACGACGGGGCTTTACCTCGTCCTTAGCTAACCAGGTTTGGTCTTCACTAAATAGACGAACAAAAGTACCGCCACCATGATCGGGTGGACTGACAAGTCCTATGACTACGTCTGCTACCTCTTCACCGTTGGCTTTTAGAGTTATACGGGTGCCAAGAGCATTTTCACCAGCCGGATCGTCTAAATTGAGACGGGCATGGTTTTGTGGTTTCGCTGTTTTAGGTTCTATCTTTTCTAGGGTTGCAACCTGCTTCAATAGAATCGAAACGCGATCTGGATTTGCGCGGTAATTGTAATGGTCCTTGACTACCCAAATCCCTCCCTGACGCACCAGATTTATCACGCCACCTTCCTGACTTTGCAAGCGCACAGCATCGACATTATTAACTTGCGCTTGCAGGTCTGGCAGAAGAGGCCCACCGGTATAGGCTTCAGATTGAAGTGCTTGCCGTTCCTGGCTGAAGAAGTATGCACCAACACTAATCACAGCAACGGCGAAAACCAGGGCAATTAGAATACGCATATTCATTGGATTGCGTGCTCCTCAAGCAACCTTATGCATTAAGATTTGGAAAAGTCGGCTGCGAAAGCCTTCCGCCTTCGGCTTCGCCAGAGAGCGGCAATAATCGCAATAACACCTACCGCTAAGGGCATGCCGGCAATGTTAGCGACCTTTATCCAGCCGTTTAGCTCTTCAACATCTGAACGCAGTGCAAATTGAACGTTGCGCAACTCTTTACGTATTCGAAGCATCTCCTCCTGAAATTTTTCAATCTGCGCTTTCTGCTGATCAGATAGAACAATACGAGCATCGCCCGAAGGATCAGTGGCTTTCCTAACTTCACCCAGCTGTTTCTCTGTTGATGCAAGGCTTACGAGAAGCTCTTGTTCCTTAGCCCGGAACTCTCTCTCAGCCTCACGCTGGATATCTTCAATTAGTGTGAAAGGCCTCTGAAAGCCTCCGCGACTACGCAGGCTTATGAGATCTGCTGATCCTGTCATATTGTCGAGAAGGTTCTGAAACCATGCTCCATTGTTCGAGGTTGGCACCGCGATCCGCTGACCAAACATATCGCGGACTTGCACCCATAGGCCGTCAGCAAGCATGTCGACGTCCGCTGTCAGCACAACATGAATGTCACCCTTAGCATCAGAGATGTGGTTTGCTTTGCGAAACGCCCAAATCTTTTGAGCTTCGGCCTTTTTCTCGGCGTTAATATCATCTTGGTTAAGTGCTTTGGGCTTAGGTGGGCCATCAGGGAAAGCTGTCTTGGCTTTGCCAGTTAGACGAGCTGAAATTATTTTTCGCCCAGTCGGCTTCATATCATTGGCAATGCCGAGAATATCCGCTTGTTGGCCCTGGATGCGAGCAACATCTACCGTGCCGCCCTGCTCCGATGTTTGGATAAGAGGCTCAATCGTTAAGCCGCCCTCCTTACTAACGATATGGCCAGGCGAGGCTATGCGAAATGCCTCAAGCTGGCTTGTTGTTATATCATCTTCGGAAAAGTCGCCCTTACGGAGCTCCATCCAAAGCGGATAGAGTACCGCCTGCATTCGAGTCCGACTTTCATCCGGAGCCCGGACCTTACGACCATTCTTCAAATCACCAGCAACCTCATCTGCTGGTATATCGACGCCCCAAGCGTCCATGAGCTTTTGAATATTTTGAGTAGATCCATAGATGCCACTCCGATTACCACCCATGCCGGGAGGTCGGCTCGCATCCGCTTCAGAATGTGGATCGACAAATATCAGTACACGCCCCCCATTCAGGACATACTGGTCGATTGCATAAAGAGAGAGATCAGAGAGGATTGGTGGATGTATCAGAACAAGAAGATCTAAGTTCGTTGGCATCTCCTCAGCTTGAGGCGGCAACTCAATTACATCGAAAAGGTTTTGTGCTTGAGCCCATATCATCCAGCTATCGTCTGGACCGCCGCCTGGCAATGCCATGGCGCGACCACGCTGAGAACCAGCAATTGGTAATTTAGTAATAACCCCAATTCGCGGCTTATCAGGATGAGCAAGTCCATAAACCATCCGGGCTAAATCATATTCGAGAAATTTTTCACGCTGCTCATCAAAGAACGGAATTGCTAGCTGGCTATTTGTAGAATTTGTCCCCGCTAACCCAAAATAAACCGTTTCTCCTGTCTGATCGACCGGGACGCCCTTAAGGCCAAAACCTACGGCACGATCTTCCACGTCACTGAAAGGCTCCGGGTCATAAACCTCCAGACGGATTTTGCCTCTGCTTTCCGTAGAGAATTCCTCCAGCATGTCCTGGACTCGCTGGCCATAGATGCCAATCTGTGGAATTTCCCGTGATAAGCGGCTAGAAAAATAGAACCGCAACGTTAAGGGCTCGTCCAAATTAGCAAGGACATTGCGCGTACCCTGGGACAACGTAAATAGGCCATCATCCGTCAAATCGATACGACTTGACCTGAGAGCATTATTTGAGAGCATCACCGTTGCTACGAAACCGATAGCAATCAAGGTGAGAGTTAAAGCAGTAACAACGCCACTACGTTTTTTGGTTTGGGACATAGCCATCATCCGGCTTTCTTGTAATCTATGACTGCCATAGCACCGAGGAGCCAGGCCAAAATCAGGGCAACAAAATAAGCAAGATCCTTAAGTGCAATCACCCCTTTTACGATCTGATTGAAATGGGGCAGCACTGAAATTTCAGCGATGGTATCGAGAACCGACTTGCCCACAAATTCGGAAATTAGGTTGGTAAGGAAACCGGCACCACCAGCCGTGAAAACAAACGCAACCGTGACCGTGAGAACGAAAGCTATAACTTGGTTCTTTGTTGCTGCAGAAAGACAAGAGCCAATGGCCAAGTAGCCTCCGGCCATCAAGAATGATGCTAAATAGCTTGCCAAAATTACACCATTATCGGGTTGACCGAGAATATTTACGGTCACCCACATCGGAAACGTAAGTATCAGCGCCACCCCAAGGAACAGCCATGCCGCCAAGAACTTTCCTAACACCGCAGCCCACAGTGGAATAGGCAGCGTCAAGAACAGCTCAATGGTTCCCTGGCGCCGCTCTTCCGCCCATAGACGCATTGAGAGGGCGGGTGCAAAGAAAAGATAAAGCCAAGGATGAAAATTAAAAAATACCTGAAGATCCGCGTTGCCTCGTTCCAAAAAATAACCGACGAAAAATGTGAACGCTGCGCTTACAGCAAGGAAAATTATCAGGAAAATTGCTGCAATTGGAGTTGCAAAATACCCCGAAAATTCTCGCTTAGCGACGGTGAAAAGGGTTCCCATCAGGCAGCCTCCTGCTTATCCGGGCTTACAGTAAGTTGGCGGAAGAGATCCTCTAACGCAGATGCCTCTGGCCGAATGGAAATGGCCTCTAGTTTAGCTTCGCCAAGGGTGCTGATAACTGGATTCAAAATCAGCCGACTAGCAGCAGGCACCACTGTCAACTTTGCCAACCCACCTGCTAAAGACTGGACACGAACTTCCTGAACGTCATCCAGTGCCTCCAGTATTGACCGTGCCTGCTGAACCTTATCCGTGGACAGTACGACCGAAATCGCATTGAAAAGCGGAGATTGCTCCGCCAGCTGGCTTGGTGCTCCGTCCGCAATTACTCGGCCATCGGCGATAATGACGGCACGCGAACAAATAGCATCAACCTCTTCCAAAATATGTGTCGAAATGATGATCGCCTTATCTGGCGCGATTTCCCGGATTAACTCCCGCACCTCGTGCTTCTGATTGGGATCGAGCCCATCAGTCGGTTCGTCCAAAATTAGCACCTCTGGATCATGCAATAGAGCTTGAGCAAGTCCAACGCGACGCTTGAAACCCTTCGAAAGGGTATCGATTGACTGCATTACAACCGATTGCAAGTTTGTGCGTTCAATAGACTCTATCACCCTCCTGCGACGCAGCTCAGAAGGTACGTTTCGCACTTCCGCACAGAAGTGAAGTAAACTCCATGGCGTCATGTCTGGATATAGCGGCGCGCCTTCGGGGAGGTAGCCCAACACTTTTCGCGCAGCCATTGAAGCTGTACTCACATCATGGCCAGCGATCGATGCTTGCCCGGATGTTGGCTTCAAAAAGCCAGTAAGCATTTTCATTGTTGTTGACTTACCAGCACCATTTGGCCCCAGAAAGCCCAACACCTCACCTCGCTTTACCGTCAGCGATACTTGGTCAACAGCGCGCTTTTCGCCGAAGTCCTTCACAAGCTGATCGGCCACGATCATATCTGTCATGGCATTCGCCTCCCTTAGGCGTCTTAACCTTGCTTAGCACCACCCAAATCCAAGCCTGACCAAAATCTAGTCCATCAATGAACATCGCGTGATTTTGGCACTTTTATATGGCGCTTAATGGCGCTTTTACTAGGGTAGTCACTCTGTGTCCAACCAGGTTTTTGGTTAAATTTTAGTAACGAAGATCCAAAACAGCCCTAGCCGATAATTTTAGACAATCCGATTGCCCGAAATAACAAAAACCGCTCCCTATGCTATCCAGGGGGCAGAGAGACACTTGACGATCCGAACAAGTGTATCCATTGAAGCAAAGGACGGAACCTCTTTTGTTCCTATCATCGCAAGCGTTAAATTAAGCACCACCAGGCAAGGGAAAAGCTCGGAAGCTATGCTTCCGAGCTTTCTTAATTCAGAGAACTGTCTCGGATTACTCGCGATTACCGAGAAGCGCCAGCAAGAACTGGAACATGTTCACGAAATCAAGGTAAAGCGTGACAGCGCCCATAATCGCCATCTTACCTGCCACCTCGTAACCATGCCCTTCATAGTATTGTTCTTTAATACGCTGGGTATCCCAGGCGGTTAAACCTGTGAAAATAAGCACGCCAAGCACTGAGATAGCGAACTGCATCGCCGAACTTTGTGTGAAAATGTTTACCACCATGGCGATCAGCAGTCCAATGAGGCCCATGAACAGGAATGAACCCATTTTTGCCAGGTCGCGCTTGGTTGTGTAGCCATATAGGCTTGTCGCGGCAAACATACCCGCAGTTATGAAAAACACTTTAGCAATCGACCCACCGGCGAAGACCAAAAAGATCGACGCCATTGAGACACCCATCGCAGCGGCAAAAGCCCAGAAGACCATTTGCAGAGTTGAAAAGGTCATTTTATGGACACCAAAACTTAGCACTAAAATAAATGCTAACGGGGCAAGCATCGCCACCCACTTCAAAGGCGTGAAAAAGATCAACTCGACAGCTGCTTGGCTATTGGCGATACCAAAGGCGACGAGGCCTGTTAAAATTAGGCCCGCGCACATGTAATTGTATACGCGGAGCATGTGGGCGCGAAGACCAGCATCATAGCCATCGGTGGCTACTGAACTGCCTGTTCGCATGTAGTCACGATCTTGAAGAGCCATATTCGAATATCCCTGTTTAAAACCATTCGTTTTTAAGACCATTTTCACAGACCTGAGGGCCGTGTCAATGCATCCCTCTATAATATCGGGATAACGGTTCCCTAGTTCAAGCCTTTCCGAATTAAATTTAAATCCGTCCGACGAAAGGATAAATAATTTTGAGTTGGTTCATATGCAAAGTCTCGAAAAGAATATCTTCCATACTTACTGCGAGATCGAAGAATAGTTTTCTGAAACCTCATTAATGGTTTCCAAATAAACTATGTTTTTTATGCTGCTAACGTCTAGTTGATCCAAAAAACAAGACAATTGGTGCAGCCAGTGCAGGCACAATAGTCATTAAATGGAAAGCGTTTATGTAACCAGCCATCACAGCCTGTCTACGGACCTCTTCCTGTGCCACCACCGCAAATCCCTTGCTACTAATGGCACCAAATCGCTTAACCCATGGCTCAAGCAGCTCTGCGTTAAAAATTGATACGTAGCCAATTAGATTTGAGTAGGTCTCAGCCGCTGAATTAAGAAAAACTACAAAAGTAATAGCAATGAAAAGGCTACTTCCCATCATTCGCAAGAGACTGAAAATTGCATTGCCTTGGGTTAATAAGCGTGTTTCTAGCGTTGAGAAGGCCAAAGCAGCCATTGGTGTATAAGCAAGACCAAAACCAAAACCGTGTAAAAGATTTGTCCACATGACTTCATTTTCGGTCATGTTCATGTCGAGTTGCCCCATCCAGGCGCCAGCCGCAGCCTGGATCAACAGACCAGCAGCAAGAGTTGCCTTAGCGTTAAGCCGAGTGAGCTGGGCAACTATGAAAAAGCTCAAAAAATTGCCCACGCCGCGCATCGCAATCAGAACCCCAATGATTGATTCGGGATAGCCGCGCAGGTCCTGCAGTAGCGGAGGAAATAGCGCCATCGGCGTGAACTGCATCATTCCCATAACCATCGCGAAGAATACGCCAAGCACGAAATTCCGATCCTTAAAAACCGCTCCTTCAAAAAGGGGGGACCTGGAAGTGCGAGCATGGATAGCGAAGAAATAAATACAGGCTGCCGCGATGCACGATTGGATCACGATTTCAGAGGAATCGAACCAATCTTCTCTTTGCCCTCTGTCAAAGACAAGCTGCAGACACCCTACTGCTACGGCAATTAGCCAAAACCCAACAAAATCAAATCGCCGGGCCGCTCCTTTCTCTTCATTACCAAGCGATAAAATTACAGGCAGACAAGCAAGCATTCCAAGGGGGAGAATCATGTAGAAAGACCATCGCCAACCCATCAAATCCGCCACAACACCACCAAATGTAGGCCCTAGTATTGGGCCCATGACACCACCAACTCCCCACATCATAAGTGCCATTGGATGTTGTGGCCGCTCAAAGCGCGCAAGAATTATTGACTGACCTAAGGGAAATATTGGTGCCCCAAGAGCTCCTTGTATCACTCGGAATACAAGGAGTGTCTCCAAGTTTTCTGCAAAACCGCAGGCAACGGAGGCAAGTGTGAAACCAATCACTGAACCTAGCATTAACTGCCGCCAACCTAACTTCGCTGCTAGCCAGCCAGTGAGGGGTGTTGCTGCAGCAGTTGCAACCAGGTTGAGAGTCAGTACCCAAGCAATTTGGTCTTGGGTTGCCGACAGAGCGCCCTTCATTTGCGGCAGAATGACGGTAACACTGGTCACCGTAGCCCCGAACAGAACGGTGCATGCTTGGACAGTTGCCAGCGTTAGCCATTGCTTGCCGGTGAAGCCCATCATGCCCGCTTCTAAACTCCTTGCCCTAAAACGTTATGTAGCATGAGGGTACCCTTTGATATTGATGATCAAACTAACTGAAAAAAATTCTTATTTTTTAAAGGGCATAACCACCGCAAACGCTGATACTTTGGCCGGTTACATATCGCCCTGTTTTTGGGGAAGCCAGGTAAAGAACGGCTTCCGCTACATCCTCGGCTCGGCCACCATACGGAAGTGAGCGATTCTTCCGCGCAAGCTCAAGGATTTCAGGGTTGTAGTGCCCACTTTCACGCAAACGCCAGTGCATTCCGGCTTCCACACCGCCTACAGCAACACCATTGGCTCGAATGCCAAAACGCCCCTCTTCCTTGGCCACGCCGCGAACAATTGCCTCCACAGCGGCTTTCGGCGCTACCGACAGTATATCTTTGGCAGGATATCGCTTTAAACCAGCTGTATGCACCGCAACGATAGCTCCCTTCGAGGCCCTCAGATACTTAATGGATGGAAAGACTAGATTATAAAAGCCAACAGCGTCTTGAAGCATATAATCTCGGAACTCCGCAGGAGAGGTTCGACTTATATGCGTCATCTCCAGGTCTGGTCCTGATGCGTATACTAAAGTGTGAAGTCCACCAAACCTTGTCGCAACATCATCGATGCAGGTTTTGCACGCCTCCTCATCGATCGTATCTAAGGCATAAGTCACTGCTTTTCGGCCTAATGCCTCCACCGCTTTGAGAACTTCTTCAGCGGATGATTGGTTTCTGCGATAGGTCAAGGCAACATTCAGCCCTGCTTGAGCGAGTCGAAGACAAATCGCCCTCCCGATACCGCCGCTACCTCCTGTGACTAGCACCGCACCAGCAGGAAAGTCGTCATTTGGCTTAAGCATTGTTGTCCTCCGAAGCGGGTGAACCCATAGAGTGACCGCTTTCGAACGTACCGGCAATTAGCCGTTGCATTGCACAGATCAACCTCTCCGTGCAGGCTTCCTCTCGCTAGCAAACGAAAAGGAAGCAGTTATGTCAGAACTAGAAGGGAAGGTTGCAGTTATAACTGGAGCTGCAAGTGGTATTGGCGAAGCAACCGCTAAACTTTTTGTTGAGGAGGGTGCTCGCGTTGTGATTGCCGATATGCAGCGTGAGCGAGGGGAAGCTCTTGCTTCTTTTCTGGGTGAAGCCGCAACCTTTATGTACTGCGAGGTTAGGCAGGAAGATCAGGTTAAGGGAGCAATTGATCTAGCTGTGGAACGCTGGGGTCGGCTTGATTGTATGTTTAACAATGCTGGATTTGGAGGCGCCCTTGGTCCCCTAGAAGATATCCCTGTAGAAGAATTTGATATGACATTTGACGTTCTAGTTAAGGGTGTATTCCTTGGGATCAAGCACGCTACTCCAGTCATGCGAAGCCAGGGATCTGGTTCAATAATTAACACTGGATCGATAGCTGGAGTAACAGCAGGACGGGGGCCATTGGTCTATTCTGCTGCCAAAGCAGCCGTTATCCATATGACAAAGACTGCAGCCATGCCCCTTGGTGAAAGTTCTATACGATGTAACTGCATATGCCCCGGTGCGATAGCAACACCATTATCGGCAAACACAGTTGGCCGACCTGATTCCCTTATAGCGGAAAGAATAGAGGGATATCGCCATCAACAGCCAATCCCACGGCCAGGTATTCCTCAAGACATTGCAGAGTTGGCATTATTTCTCGCTAGCGATCGCTCAAGCTTCATTACGGGACAGGCAATTGTCGTAGACGGCGCAGGTGCTAGCGGAGTTTTCTGGGCAGACCAAAAGCCAGCTTACAAAACCCACCGCCCTCTAAAAGTATACAACCCTGACTTAGGTTAATAAGCCCAACGCTTCCGTATTTATGACGTTTATCGGGGCTCCCCGCGCAAAAGCGTTTACTTGATCAAAAATATCCGAGAATTGGAGCTCGTACTCGTCCTCTGTTACGTAACCAATATGCGGCGTGCAGAGGACATTGGGATGGTTAACCAACGGGTCATCTCTATTTGTCAGAGGCTCATTCTCAAATACGTCAACAGCAGCGCCACCTGGACGTCCAGCATTAAGAGCCGCCAGTAGTTGGTTAGGTTCAACAAGCTCAGCCCGTGATGTATTCACAAAAAGGCTATCTGAGCGCATAGCCGCTAGATCGCTAGCCGTTATTAGGCCCCGCGTCGAAGAGTTTAAGCGCACATGAATACTGATGATATCAGGCTCAGCAAAGAAGGCTCTTCGACTTTTGGCTATCCGCTCACCATTGGCCTCGGCTCGCGCTCGACCTTCCTCAGATGCCCACCAAACTACATTCAGGCCAAAAGCTTTAGCATAGTCAGCAACCAGTCTTGCAATGCGGCCATAGCCATAAAGACCCAATGTTCGGCCTCTAACCGAACGGCCTACTCCCATTTGCCAGCAGCCAGCTTTGAGCGAGTCCTGCTGTGCTGGAATTTGTCGCATAGCCGTTAAAATAAGAGCCCAAGTCAGCTCTGCGGTAGCGAAGGAAGGGGTTTCTGCGTGTTGACTAGAGCAGAGAAGAATGCCCCGCTTGGTAAGTACATCTACATCGATATGAGGCCAAACGCTCCTCTGGCTAACTATCTTAAGATTTGGCAATCGTTCAATTAGCGGCTTACGAATAGCTGTCCTTTCTCGGAACAAACAAAGAGCTTCTGCATCAGCTAGACGTTCAGCAAGGACATCCACATCTTCGATATGATCATTCCATACCGTGGTTTCGTGGTGCTCCAACTTCCTAAAACATGGCAATTGACGAAGGGTATCAAACCAATCATCGAGAATGTGAACTCGCAACCTAATTACCCCTTAGCGCCGCAATGGCAGCAGCTTGTGCGAGGGTGCGACGCGCCTGAGCGGCGTGCAGATTCTCAATCAGTTTTCCATCTAGAGTTGCCACGCCTTGGCCTGCTGCGATAGCTGTTTCATAAGCTTGAACAATCTTCTCAGCATTTTGGATGGCATTATCATCCGGCCCAAAGCAGGCGTTTGCAGGCTCAAGCTGCTTAGGATGAATTACAGTTTTACCGTCAAAGCCCATGTCGGCTGCTTGTCGGCAGTGAGCAGCAAATTCTTCATCATTGCTGAGGTTTAAATGAACACCATCCAGAGCTGCTTTGCCGTAGGCGCGAGCTGCCAAAAGAACTAGACCAAAACTAGTTAAAAATGGATTTCGCTCAGGGGTATGGCTTGCCATCAAATCAACGGCGAGATCGGATGTGCCCATTACCATAACTGCAAGCCTTCGATTTGCTGCTATTTCCTCAGCGCGAAGAACGCCTAATGGCGTCTCAATCATCGCCCAAAGCATCATGCTAGCTGGCGCGCCTGCTTCTACTAAAATTGAAGTGGCCTGTTCGAGCATTTTTTCAGACTCAACCTTGGGAATTACAACAGCATCAGCCCCTGATCGAGCAATGGCCTGAAGATCTTCACGACCCCATGGTGTATCCAAACCGTTAGCTCGTATCGCTACCTCCCGCCGGCCGTAAGCGGCTGAAAGAGCCGCCTCTACAGCCTTTTCTCGGGCATCAGCTTTTGCATCTGGGGCAACCGCATCTTCTAGGTCAAAGATGAGTGCATCAGCTGGTAGGCTTTTCGCCTTTTCCAGGGCTGACGCGCGAGATGCAGGCATATAGAGGACGCTGCGTCGCGGGCGGGCAAATTCCACCGTTTGGGACATGTTAAGGTTCCTACGCTATATGTTAGAATTTATCTGATAGCGTGACGACAAAGGTTAAGAAAGACGGTTAATGGGAGGCGATACGGTTCAACCTGTCCTTACTATCCAGTCAAGTGTTGCGTATGGCCATGTTGGAAATTCCTCAGCTGCTTTCGCACTGCAACGACTGGGCCGTGATGTCATCCGTATCGACACTGTTCGTTTTTCGAACCACCCTGCCCATGGCGGTTTCTCCGGCGAACCTGCCAGCGCCAGCGAAATTGATGGGCTGATTTCTGGCTTATCGGTGCGCGGCTTCCTTGCTGGAATTTCTGCTGTATTGTCAGGATATTTAGGCACTTTCGAAAACACACAGGCAGTTAAGCGCGCCGTTCTACAAACAAAAAAAAGTAACCCTGACTCAATTTATTGCCTCGACCCTGTGATAGGAGATCATCCAAAGGGGCAGTTCGTTGCCAAGGACATACCTAGGGCCATTGCATCTGACCTATTGCCGCTTGCTGATATTATTACGCCAAACGCTTTTGAACTGGAGGTCCTGTCAGGCTTAACTGTTCAATCTCCCTCAGATGCTATCAAGGCAGCAAGGGTTCTTTTGAAACAGAGCCGATTACAAATAGTAGTAACAACCGGATTACATTTGCAAAACGATGTCATAACAGTTGCTATAACTCCCGAGCAGGCATGGCAGGTTTGCACACCACGGATAGATGCACCTGCGTTTGGCGCTGGCGATTTATTCTGCGCTCTTTTCCTAGCACGGTACTTGGAAAAAATATCGCTGGACCGCGCTCTTTCACTTGCAGCCTCTAGCGTATTTTCAGTGTTTAGAGAAACGGCTCTCAGTGGTAGCCTTGAACTGGCACTTATCAAAGCACAAGATGCGCTAGCAAATCCTCCAGAGGTTTTCCCAGCTCAGGTTTTATAGAATTGACGAGACAACCTTAAGATTACCTTTGGTTAAATGACGCCGTTATCTGCCTTGGGGGTTTTATTGTCATGGATATGAAATTCACAACCGAAGAACTGGCATTCCAAAAAAAAGTTGCTGATTGGACTAGGGAACATCTTCCAGTCGACATTAGAGAGAAAGTAGACCGGGGTTTAGAGCTTAACAGAGATGATTTTTCACGCTGGATGCGGATCCTGTCTCGTCAGGGCTGGATTGCTACCAATTGGGATGCAAAGGACGGCGGGCCCGGTTGGGGGGTGGCACAAAAATTCTTAGCCGACGAAGCTATTTTTACTGAGGGTGCACCTCGCGTCGTGCACTTTGGAACGCGCATGGTGGGTCCTGTTCTCCTGGCGTTTGGAACAGATGAACAGAAGGCAAAATATATCCCAAAAATCCTCTCAAGTGAGGAAATTTGGTGCCAGGGTTATTCAGAACCTCAGGCCGGCTCTGATCTAGCACAGCTGCAGTGTTCTGCCGTATTGGACGGAGACCACTATGTCGTAAATGGCACTAAAATTTGGACCTCTTACGCTCATTGCGCAGACCGGATGTTTGCCCTAGTTCGCACGGCCAAAACCGCAAAAAAACAAGAGGGCATTACGTGCCTCTTGATTGATCTTAAGACCCCTGGGGTCGAAATCCGGCCAATCATCACCCTCGACGGGAAACACCACTTTAACCAAGAGTTTTTTACCAATGTTCGCGTTCCTGTATCAGATTGCGTCGGTGGGGAGGGAGAAGGATGGAAGATTGCTAAGTTCCTGCTAGGTCATGAGCGTTCTAACGCCTCATACGTCTCAATTAACAAGCGGAACTTGAAAAAATTAAAGGAAATTGCGCGGGCGCAGCGATCAGATGGAAAGCAACTTGCTGATGATCCAGATTTCTCAGCTAAGATGACGCAACTTGAAGTTGACATAATGACAACCACAACAATGGCTATGCGGCAACTGGCAACGGCCGCTGCTGACAAACCGGTAGGTGCTGAGGCGTCTATTCTTAAGATCCGCGTCATGGACGCGCTAAAATTATGCCACGAACTTATGATGGAGGCAGGTGCCTACTACGCTATGCCATGGGAAACCAGCCATATCCGTGCTGAGAGCAATCACGATTGGGTTGGCCCGGATTATATGTATCGGATGACACCCGATTATTTTGAAAGCCGTGCGATGAGTATAGCAGGCGGAAGTCACGAAATTCAGAAAGATATATTAGCAAAGCGGTCGCTAGGACTTTAAGTCATCTAAGGAATCTCAAAACCTCTTCGGCTAGGGCTTCGGGCTGATCCAGGTCAACTAGATGCCCAGCATTTGCTATTTCAACCAGCTCGGTGGGACCAGAAATTGCTTCAGCAAATTTTTTCGCATAACTCCTTGGAATCACACGATCATCCGCACCCCATATGATTAGTGTTGGGCAGATGATGCGATGGAGACGGCGAGCAATTCTTGTGTCACCCATAGGCCAAAGCAATCGAGCGGAGGCTTCGCGGGCTCGTGCCATTTCAATTGGCCACTCTACGGGATCTGCATCATTTGGCCGGCGGATGAAATCGGAATAAGCATCAGCGTTGTTGCAGAAAAGTCCGGCAAATTCTTGGCCCTGTTGAGCCCAAGGACTCTCGGTTGGCTCGGCCTCGTCATAAATCCCAAAAGGGGCAACAAGTACGAGCTTTTCGACCTTATGCGGCCACATCGCTGCAACTTCTGCTGCTAGTGTCGCCCCTATCGACACACCAACAAGGGGAGGTCCCTCAAGATCAGCGCCATTTAAAAGCTCGCGCATGGCTACAATCCAATCAAGGGTTGTATCCAATTCTCGGTGGCCTTCAGCTCCTGGAAAACCAGGAACCGATGGAGCTATTACCTGATGTTCTTTGGCAAGTGCATCCGCAAAAAGCGGCCATTTTGGCAACCCTGCCAGTCCCGCTAAGTATCCGATCGAGGGGCCTGTCCCCTTCCTCCAAACTCGGCATTCATGACCGTTCACCCCAACCTTCGAGGTTTCCAATTCAGACATCTGGCATGACCTATTCTGCAGCTTCCAAGGTTCTAGGAAGCGGGATCGATCGTTGGCCTTGGGCCATAGGCTTCGGCCACCAACGATTCTCCCACTCGTCGTCCCACATGTCTTTGAGCTGTGGTAGAACATGATCTGCATACAACTTGGTGTTGTACATGGCGACATCGCGGCTCATGTTTCCGTACTGCAGTAACAGCATTAGCTGCCCTACGTGCAGTTCGCGTGCAACTTCTTTGAGCTTATCTGCAACCTGATCTGGTGTGCCTATAATTACATAGCCATTATCAAGGATAGCGTCGAACTCGCGTGCCTTTTTGTCCACTGCCAAAGCGGTCTTATTATCACTCGCAACACGGGATACTTGGCCTTGGATACCTGCACGCATCGTGGCTTCGGTCGTGTATCCTGGCGGGGTCGCATAACGAGGATCCACGTGTAAACAGCGGCCGTAGAAGTATTCAGCTGGTTCCTTGTAAAGCTTGTAAGCTTCTTCCTCTGTCTCCGCGACACCTACAAATTGCAGAAACCCTGCACGATATGGGTTTTTGTCTTTACCGAGACGATCCATCTCCTCCCAAAAGCCCTTCATTGTGGCCATGCCAGCTTTGTAACCATAGTAGGAGAGATAGCAGTAAACGTAATCCATCTCCGCGCACCACTGCCAGGTTTCCACCGATCCTCCACCAGGTATCCAAACAGGTGGATGCGGATCGTTTTGCACCGGGCGCGGCCAGATGTTAACGTAGCGTTGTTGGTTGTACCGACCGTTAAAGGAGAAAGTTTCCGGCTCTTTCCACGCCTTCATGACAAGATCGTGCGCCTCCAAATAGCGCTCTCGAAGCATGGATGGGTTCTGGCCGTAGGCGTAGCAAGTATCCATAGGCGTACCCACAGGAAAACCAGCAATCAGCCTGCCCCCAGATATACAATCGATCATTGCAAATTCTTCAGCAACACGCGTTGGAGGGTTATAAAGGGCAAGCGAATTTCCCATGACACAAAGCGCGGCATCACTTGTTCGCCGAGCGAGCGACGAGGCAATAAGATTGGGTGATGGCATCAACCCGTAACCATTGGAGTGATGCTCATTCACACAGATCCCATCAAAGCCGCAGTCAGCGGCATATTCCAGCTCATCCATGAAATCGTTGTACATTCCATGCGCCTTGCGGGGATCGAATAGGGAGGAATGAACATCCACCCAAACCGAGGGGTGATTGTCCCGGAAATCTTCTGGCAGGTCGGTATAGGGCATCAGGTGGAACCAAAGCTGCTTCATGGTCTAGGGTCTCCTAGCAAAAATTAAGCCGTAGGATGGTAACGTGGCTCTTTTGTTAATGTCCATTACTGGTAAGTTGCTTGAACCTGGCCAAATCGTCCGAAATCGGCAACAAAGGTCTCACCCGCCTTAGGTCGCAGCATGCCAGTCAACGTGCCTGTGCTGATAATTTGGCCTGACTTCAGTCCGAAACCCTTCGACGAAAGCTCATTAGCAAGCCATAGGACCGGTGTTATCGGATCGTCTATCGCCTCCGCCGCCGTCCCCTCTCGACGGGAAATTCCATTCGCTGACAAAGTCACACGCTGA
>Ga0222714_10001368_pt1 | contig 27499 bp, 18 predicted proteins | sample C33_3DmetaG_FD_165048 | JGI IMG/M metagenome (GOLD analysis project Ga0222714, IMG submission 165048) | Estuarine water microbial communities from San Francisco Bay, California, United States - C33_3D | ecosystem: Environmental > Aquatic > Marine > Unclassified | place: USA: California...
CGAAGGTCGTGATCCCCTGCCACTACAACACTTGGCCGCCGATCGAGCAGGACTCCGCGGCGTTCGCTACGGCGGTGGGTGACCGGGCGCGCGTCGAAGCGCTGAAGCCGGGTGCGACGCTCCACTTCTGAGGCGCCACCCCCGCTCACCCGATCGTACGGACCGCGCGTGCCCGCTCGGCCGGCGCCGCGGACCGTGACGCCCGAAAATCCCGGGTGCGGGGGCGCCGCATGAGCGTCCGCACCTGGAGGCACATCCGGGACGGAGCCCGCCCCGGCGCCCTGAACATGGCGCTCGACGAGGCGATGGCGCGTTCGGTCGAAGGCGGACGAGCGGTGCTGCGCACCTACGCGTGGACGCGCCCGACGGCGTCCTTCGGCCGTAACGAGCCGGCCCGTGGCTTGTGGTCGGAGCCGGTGGCGGCGGGCATGGGACTCGAGTTCGTCCGACGGCCCACGGGGGGGCGGGTCGTGCTGCACGACAGCGAGGTGACGTACACCGTCCTCGTGCCCGCCCGGGACATGGGCGGCCCGCGAGAGGCGTACCGGCGGATCAACGCGGCCCTGGCGGAGGCGATGCGCGGCCTGGGAGCGGACGTGGACGCGGTCGGTTCCGTCGCTCGGCCGGGGCCACCCGCACCGCGCCCCGACGCAGAGCCCCGCACTCTCCCCCTCGACGCCGGGCCGTGCTTCCAGTCCCCGGCCGAAGGCGAGGTGGTCGCCGGGGGGCGCAAGCTGATCGGCAGCGCCCAGGCCCGCGTGGGCGGGGCGCTCCTTCAGCACGGATCGATCATCCTCTCGGGCGACCAGTCCCGCCTTGCGGCGCTGAACCCCGAGGCCGCAGGCTTCGAGCGCCCGGCGACGCTCGAGGAGTTGATCGGCCCGGTGGACTTCGACACGGTCGCGCGCGCCGTCGCGGCGGCGATGGCGGCGGAGTTCGGCGGCGCCTGGACGGAATCCGAGGTGCATCCCGACGAGCTGGCGGCCGCCGTAAGGCTGGTCGACACGCGCTACGGGCGGCCGGAGTGGACGTGGCGCCGCTGAGGCGGTGCCCGCGCCCGCACCCGACGTCGTTGACCTTCCGGCTCGGGGGTTGAGTGTTAGGCCGGACAGCGCGGGCGCGTGAAGCGTCGCGCGTGACCACGACCCGTTCGCAAGGAATGACCGATGGTCCGGAAGGGATGCTCCAAGGCCGTGTTCTGCGCCCTGGCCGCCACCGCGTTGGCGGCGTGCAGTGGGGGTGAGGGTGGTGCCACCCGTACCGTCTCCGCCGACCCGTTCTGCCAGCAGGTGATTCCGGCCGTCGAGGCCTACATGGCTGCGTCGCGCGCGTCGCACCCGGCGCCCACCGATCCACGCTACGGAGGCACGCTGGTCGTGGGGTCGATCGGGGAGCTGGCGGACGGGATGAACGCGGCGGTGTCCTCGGACTACAGCGCCACGCAGCACCAGCAGTTCGTCAACCTGATGACACTCCTGGACTACGACGCGGCCGGCAACCCGCGCCCGTACCTGGCCGAGTCCTGGGAGATCGCCGACGACAACCGGTCGGTCACCTTCCGCCTCCGGCGGGACGTCTTCTGGCACGACGGCGAGCAGACGGACGCGCGCGACGTCGCCTTCACGTACGTGACGGTCACGAACCCGGCCACCGCGTTCCCCAACGCCGCGTTCTGGGATCACTACGTGAAGGGCGCCGAGGGCGTCGAGGTGATCGACGACTTCACGGTGCGCATCTCGATGGAGCCGCACGCGGAGTTCCTCGACCCGTTCCGGACGGTCGCGATCCTTCCCGAGCACCTCCTCGGCGACGTCCCGCCGGGCGATCTGAAGCAGCACCCGTTCGGTACGCAGTGCCCCGTCGGCAACGGCCCCTTCGTCTTCTGGTCGCACACGCCTCAGGACCGGTGGGTGTTCGAGGCCAACCCGGCGTTCCCGGAGGGGCTGGGCGGGCGTCCCTTCGTCGACCGGTACATGTACCGGATCATCCCGGAGCAGACGACGCTCCTCACCGAGCTGCTCACGCAGAACATCGACGTCTATCTGGCACCCCGGCCGGATCAGGCCCAGCGCATCCTCGACGACCCGAACGTGGAGCTCCTGCGCTACCCGTTCCGCAACTACGTTCTGGTCGGGTGGAACGCCCGGCGTCCGCAGCTCACGGATGCCCGCGTCCGGCGCGCGATCACGATGGGCACGAACCGGCAGAGCATCGTCGACGCGATCCTGCAGGGGTATGGCACGGTGGCCGACGGCAGCGTGCCCCCATTCCACTGGGCCTACGATCCGGACGCGCCGGGGCTCGCCTACGACCCGGAAGGCGCGAAGGCCCTGCTGGAGGAGGCCGGGTGGACGGACCGCGACGGCGACGGGGTCCGCGAGAACGCCGACGGCGTCCCGCTCGCGTTCTCCATCAAGTACAACACGGGCAATCAGCAGCGACAGGACGTCGCCGAGATCATGCAGGCGCAGCTCGCCGACGTGGGCATCGCGGTGCAGCCGCAGGTCGTGGAGTGGGCGACGCTCCTGCAGCAGATCAACACGCCCGAGCTGCGCGACTTCGACGGGGTGGTCATGGGTTGGGTCGTGGAGTTCAAGCTCGACGACATGGACCTCTTCCACTCCGATCGCATCGACCAGCCGTACGCGTGGTCGGGTACACGCAACCCGGAGATCGATCGTCTTCTCGAGCAGCTGGCGCTGATCGTCGACCGCGACGAGGCCCGGGCGCGCTGGGCCGAGTACCAGGAGGCCCTGATCGAGGAGCAGCCGTACACGTTCTTCTACTTCCCGGACCGGCTGGACGGGGTGAGCACGCGCGTGAAGGGCGTCGTGATGGACGCCCGCGGCGAGTGGCTCAACATCCGCGAGTGGTACATCGACCCGGCGAGCCGCTGATTGGGCAAGTACGTCCTCCGTCGGCTGGCCGGCGCGATCCCCCTCGTCCTGGGGATCGCCACGATCATCTTCTTCCTGGTCAACCTCGCGCCGGGTGATCCGACGCTCCTGCTCATCTCGCCGGGTGTCACGAGCGACGTCATCGAGCAGATGCGCGTGAACTTCGGTCTCGACCAGCCGATCCACATCCGCTACGTGCGCTGGCTAGGGGCCATGCTGACGGGCGACTTCGGCTATTCGTTCGTCTACTCCCGGCCGGTCGTCGATCTCCTGATGGACGCGCTGCCCAACACGCTGATCCTTTCCGCGTGCGCGCTCGTCGTCGCCTTCGGCGTGGGCATCGTGCTGGGGACGATCCAGGCGGTGCGGCAGTACTCGCTCCTCGACTCCAGCCTGAGCGTGGTCCTGCTCTTCTTCTACTCGATGCCGTCCTTCTGGCTCGCGCTCATGCTGATCCTCACCATGAGCCTGTACGCCCGGAACGTGTGGGATCTCCCGATCTGGTTCCCGGCCTCGGGCATGACGTCGACGGACCATGACTTCATGTCGGCGGGCGCGCGGATGGCGGATCGCGCCCGGCATCTCGTTCTTCCCACCCTCTCGCTGTCCCTCGTGCTCACGGCGGGCATCGCACGCTACATGAGGGGCTCGATGCTCGAGGTCGTGCGGCAGGACTTCGTCCGCACGGCGCACGCCAAGGGGCTCCCGGAGCGCGTGGTCGTCTTCAAGCACGCGCTGCGCAACGCGCTGATTCCGATCATCACGCTCGTCGGCCTCTACCTGCCGTACCTGTTCAGCGGGACGGTCTTCATCGAGTACGTCTTCGCCTGGCCGGGGATGGGGCGGACCATCGTCGACGCCATCAACGCCCGCGACTACCCGGTCATCATGGCGGGCACCTTCTTCTTCGCGTCGATGGTGGTGGTCGCGAACCTGGTGGCGGACGTGCTGTATGCCGTGGTCGACCCGCGGATCCGCTATGAGTAGCCGCGGCACGGTGCGCACGCCCCGCGGGAGGGCGTCCGCCCCGGACGGCAGGGGGGCGCCCTCATGAGCGGTGCGGCGACCACGCTGGAGGGGCGCGCGCCCGGGGCGAGACGCGGCCTGCCCGGAGGACGCCCGCTCGCGGCACTGTTTCCCGGTCTGCCGCACGTGCTGGGGGGACGGTGGGGCACCGGGGCGATGGCCCTCCTCACGTGGGTGGGGATGCTCTGGATCGTGCTCCGGCGCTGGGACCGCGTCGTCGCGGCACCGGGCGGCGCGTGGGACGAGAAGCTCGCCGTGGCGACCCTCGCGGCGAGCCTGGTGGCGAGCTGGGGCTGGTCGTGGCGAAGCGTCGGCCGGGCCCACGAGGTCAGGCTGGTCGGCGTGAGCCAGTGGGAGCTGGCCGTGACCGCGTTCGCGAAGAACCGGACCGCCGTGGCGGGGCTGATCGTGATCGTGGGCCTCTACCTGATCGCGCTCGTGACGCCCCTCATCTCTCCGCACGACCCGAACGTCCAGTACGATCTGCAGACGATGCGGCTGGTGGGCATGTCCGCGTCCCACCCGCTGGGCACCGACCACTTCGCGCGTGACGTTCTCTCCCGCCTGCTCTACGGGGCCCGCATCTCGCTGACCATCGGCTTCGTCGCCGTGGGGATTTCGGTCACGATCGGGACGCTGGTGGGGGCGATCGCGGGCTTTTTCGGCGGCCTGGTCGACGGCGTGATCATGCGTTTCGTCGACATGGTCATCGCTTTCCCGCAGCTCGTGCTGCTCATCACGATCATCGCGATTTTCGAGCCATCCATCTTCCTCATCGTCACGGTCCTGGGGCTCACGCTCTGGCCGGGGACCGCGCGGATCGTGCGGGGCGAGGTGCTCAGCCTGCGGGAGCGGGAGTTCGTGCAGGCGGCCGAGGCGCTCGGGTATCCGAAGCGGCGCATCATCCTGCGTCATCTCATTCCAAACGCCCTCGCGCCGGTGATCGTGGCGGCCACGCTCGGCATCGGCAACACGATCGTGCTCGAGGCGGGGCTCTCCTTCCTGGGGCTCGGCGTGCAGCCGCCGACGGCGTCGTGGGGAACGATGGTCTCGGTGGGTCGCGACTATCTCCTGGACGCATGGTGGCTCGCGACCTTCCCGGGCCTCGCCATCGTCTTCACCGTGCTGTCGTTCAACCTGGTGGGCGACGGACTGCGCGACGCCCTGGACCCGAGACTCCGCTCATGAGCCACCGCTCCGAAGGTCGCCGAGGCCCGGCCCGATGACCGAAGCGCTCCTTTCCGTGCGCGACCTGCGCACCTGGTTCCATACGGATCAAGGGGTCGCGAAGGCGGTCGACGGCGTCTCGTTCGACGTGCATCCGGGCGAGACGCTCGGCATCGTGGGGGAGTCGGGGTGCGGGAAGACGGTCACGTCGCTCTCCATCCTCCAGCTCCTCCCCCAGCCGCCCGCGAAGATCGAGGCGGGCAGCTCGATCCGCTTCGCCGGCGATGAGCTCGTGGGCATCGGGGAGAAGCGGATGCGGGCGCTGCGGGGCAACGAGATCGCGATGATCTTCCAGGAGCCGATGTCCTCGCTCAATCCGGTCTACACCATCGGGGATCAGATCGGGGAGGCGCTGCGGCTGCACCGGCGCATGGATCGGAAGGCAGCTCGTGCCGAGGCGATCCGGCTCCTCGCCGAGGTGGGCATACCGGAGCCGGACCGCCGGGTCGACGAGTACCCGCATCAGCTGTCGGGTGGCATGCGGCAGCGGGTGATGATCGCGATGTCGCTCTCGTGCGAGCCGAAGCTGCTCATTGCCGACGAGCCGACCACCGCCCTGGACGTGACGATCCAGGCACAGATCCTCGAGCTGCTGGCGGCGCTTCGGGTGAAGCACTCGATGGCCGTTCTCCTCATCACGCACGACCTGGGCGTGGTAGCCGAGGTGTGCGACCGCGTGGTGGTCATGTACGCCGGTCAGGTCGTCGAGACCGGTACGGTGTTCGAGATCTTCTCCGATCCGAGGCACCCGTACACGCGCGGACTCCTGGACTCGCTGCCGTCCGTCGACGATCCGGGGCAGCGGCTCGTGTCGATTCCGGGGACCGTTCCCAACCCGACCGGGTGGCCGGCCGGCTGCCGCTTCCGCGATCGCTGCGCCCGTGCCGGCGAGGGATGTGAAGCCCCCCAGGAACTCGTTGCGCTGGCGGGTGAAGGACGAGCCGCGCGCTGCTGGAGGGCAGAGTCATGAGTGCCGCGACCGGACGGAGCCCGATCGACCGCGCGGCGGCGCCACTGCTGAGCGTCCGCGACCTCAAGATGCACTTCCCCGTCCGCAAGGGGACCTTCGGCCGCGTCACGGGGCACGTGAAGGCGGTGGATGGCGTCAGCTTCGACCTCTGGCGCGGGGAGACGCTCGGGCTGGTCGGGGAGTCCGGTTGTGGGAAGTCCACGACGGGCCGGGCGATCCTGCGCCTGCTCGAGCCGACGTCGGGCTCGGTCCGCTTCGACGGGCAGGACGTCGCGGCCCTGGATCGGGAAGGGCTTCGGGCGCTCCGGCGCCGCATGCAGATCGTCTTTCAGGACCCATTCGGCTCGCTGAACCCGCGCATGTCGGTGGGCGCGATGCTGGAAGAGGCGCTCAAGGTTCATGGCCTCGGCGGGCCGAACCGACGCGACCGGGCCGTTGAACTCCTGGAGCGGGTGGGTCTCCGTGCCGAGCATGTCGACCGATACCCGCACGAGTTCAGTGGCGGCCAGCGCCAGCGTCTCGGCATCGCAAGGGCCCTCTCGGTCGAGCCCGATTTCCTCGTCCTCGACGAGCCGGTGAGCGCGCTCGACGTGTCGGTCCAGGCCCAGGTCGTGAACCTGCTGGAAGACCTGCAGCGCGAACTCGGACTCACCTATCTCTTCATCGCGCACGACCTCGCGCTCGTCGAGCACGTGAGCGATCGCGTGGCCGTCATGTACCTGGGGCGGATCGTCGAGGTCGCGGACGGTGGAGATCTGTATCGCGCTCCGCGCCATCCGTACACGAAGGCACTGCTGTCCGCGGTGCCGCGCCCCGATCCGGCGGGTCGGGAGCAGCGAAAGCGAATCGTGCTGGAGGGAGACGTTCCGAGCCCCAGCAATCCACCTTCGGGATGTCCCTTTCATCCACGCTGCCCGAGCCCGGCCAAGGACGAGCGCTGCAGGAGCGTATTGCCTGCCATGGAAGGCGGAGAATTCGGACATTCAGCTGCGTGCCATCACCCCGATTTTCCGTTCGAATGAAAGGCTTGACACCTTTTGGGACCCGCATCATGTTGCGGGCCTCCTGAAACTGCCCTCCCAACGCTGTCCGTCGGAAGGGCGCTCTCTCGATAATCACCGAAGAACTGGCTGGAGGTTCCCTTGGTCCAACTGTACGCCGCCCTGCTTCAGATCCCGGGCATGGACGCTCCTGAGTTGACGTGGCAGGAGCAGCTGTCCACGAACTGGATTGGAATGGGCTTCATGCGGTGGCCTCTGGCGTTCTGCCTCGTCCTGGGTGTGATCGTCATCATCGTCAAGTTCGTTTCGCTGACGGCGAAGGCTGCGAAGACGAAGCGGATCCTCAAGGAGGTCGACGAGCTCCTGGTGCAGAAGCGCATTCGCGAGGCGCTCGAGCTGACCCGTGACACGGATTCGCCCGCGGCGAACATCCTCTACGCCGGTCTGGAGCGCCACGAAGAGGGCACCGACCGCGTCATGAAGGCGATCGAGAACCAGGGCCTGATCGAGATGAGCAAGCTCGAGCGGGGCCTCGTCGTGCTCGCCACGCTCACCAACATCGCGCCGCTCCTGGGCTTCCTCGGCACCGTGATCGGAATGATCATCGCGTTCCAGTCGATCGAGGCCGCGGGTGAGGTCGAGGCGACGCTGGTCGCCGGTGGTATTAAGGTCGCGCTGCTCACGACGGCTGCCGGTCTGGTCATCGCGATCCCGGTGTCGGTCGGTCACAACTACTTCGTGGCCCGCATCGACAGCCTGGTCATCGACATGGAGGAGTCGGCCCAGAAGATGGTCGACACGCTCCACGCCATCGAGACGGGCCGCGCCGGCTGACGACGCGACCCGGTCGACCGCGACCGAAGAGGCCACCCCCGTCCCGGGGGTGGCCTCTTTTTTTCCTAGAAGTCCACGACCTCGAACACTTATCATGGACCCCCGGCGTCGGACCTCTCCGCCGACGCGGGCCTCCACGTTCGTATCCGTCCGAGTTGCAGATGTCGCTCCGTTCCGCCGTTGCCGTTTTGGCTCTCTTCATCATCCTGCCGTTCGCATCCGGCGCGCACGTGCCGGTACGATCGCCCGAGGGAGCCTCGAAGCGCACGTCGACGGCTTCGCTGCCGGCGCTCCCCGACTCCGCGCTCGACGAGCTCGCGGTGGGACGGTACTGGCACGCGGCCCGCGCCCTTCGCGCCGCGGGCGCCGCCGAGGCCGGACCGGTGGAACGCCTGACCCTCGCGAGCGCGGATGCCGGGTGGGAGAACTGGGCGGGGGTCCTCGAGAACCTGGAAGACGCCGCCTGGCTCCATGAACGCGAGAACGGACGGGGACTGTACCTGCTCGGTCGTGCGTTCGAGCAGGGAGGCCGCTGGGCCGACGCCGCGACACGCTACGATGCCTACGTGCGTGCGGTCGGACCCTCCGCGTGGGAGGCTGTCCCGGCGATCGCCCGGGTCTCCCGGGCGGCGTGGCACGCGGGCGATCGCGCCCGGGCGCTCACCGCGCTCGACGCGCTCCGCCCCCACCCCGTGGTGCGGAGCTGGGCCGCCGTGGAGCTCACGCTCATCGCCGTGGAAGCTGGTGACGTCGACGGTGTGCGTGCGCTCGCGCGCCACGTCGTGGAGCCGGCGGCGGCGCAGGTCACCTGGCGCGCGGAGGCGGACGCTTACCTCGTGGCTGGGGACTCCGCCGGGGCCGCCGACGTGTTCCGCGATCTGCGGGAGAGTCAAGAGCCGGCGCATCGCGCGATCGCTTCCGTGGAGCTCGGTCGCCTGCGGGTCGCCGCGGGCGACGTGGCCACCGGGCGGGTGCTGCTCCTCGAGGGATTCCCCGGTGCGTCCGGTGCCACCAGGACGCGTGCGGCGGCGACGCTCGCCGATCTCGGCGGCCACGACTTCACGCTCACGCTGGAGCTCGCCCGTACGCTGGACCGGGCCGGCGAGGGCGGACGGGCCCTGCGCGCCTACGATCGGGCGATCGCGATGGCACCCGGCGAGGGCGAGGAGTTTCCGGAGGCCAGCCGGCTCGAGCGGGCCCGCCTGATGTCGACGGTGCCCGCGCGCCAGGATGCGGCGCTCGAGGAGTTCCGGGCGATCCGGGAGACCGCGCGCAGCGAGCGCGTCGGCGCCCGGAACCTTGAGGTGTGGGCTCAGATGCGCAGCCGCCAGGGACTGACGTCCCAGGTCGCCACACTGCGCCGCTGGCTTCTGGAGGAGTACCCGTCGAGCGGAGAGGCGGCCGAGGTCGCGTGGAGCCAGGGTAGCGCGGCCGAGTCTCGAGGCGCACTGGACGAGGCGCTCGAGCGCTACGCCTTCCTCGCGGACAACGCCCGTACCCACGCACGGGCGGGCGAGGCTCGGATGCGCTCCGGTCAGATTCAGCTGCGGCGCTCGAACGCGACCGCCGCAGCGGAGGTGTACGAGCGCTACCTGACCGATTTCCCCGACGGACGCCGCTGGCAGGAGGCTGCGTACTGGGCGGGCCGCACGCGGCTGGAGCTCGGCGATACCGCGGCTGGGGAACGCCACCTGCGCCACGTGCTCACTCAGCCGATCGAGTACTATGCGGTGATGGCGGCGGAGCTCCTCGGCGAGCCGTTCGCGGTGGACCTGGCAGAGGGCGAAGGGCCGATGGAGCCGGGATGGCTCATGGAGGGCCTGGTCCGTCTCGACCTGCTCATCGAGGCCGGCCTGGAGCGGGGTGCCGAGGCGGAGGTCGCGCGGCTGCGCGACCGCGCCGGCGACGAGCGGGGGCCGAAGCTGCGTCTGGCCCAGGCGCTCATCGACCGTGGGCGCACCATCGACGGCATCAACCTGGGCTGGTCGCTGCTCGAGGACGCGGGCGGGTGGGACCGGCAGATCCTTCGCGTGACGTACCCTTTCCCCTACCGCGAGCTGGTACGCCGGGAGGCGAGGGAGTGGGGAATCGATCCGTTCATGATGGCGGCGATCATCCGTCAGGAGTCGGCGTTCAAGGCCGACATCGTGAGCCATGCCGGTGCGATCGGGCTCATGCAGGTCATGCCCCCGACCGGTGCGGAGCTCGCCCGCGCGCACGGTCCGGAAGGCTTCACCCGGGAGTCTCTGACGCGGCCGGAGGTGAATCTCCACCTCGGGGCGGCCTTCTTTCTGGACATGAGCCGCCGCTACGACGACGTGCTTCCCCTGGTGCTCTCCGCCTACAACGCGGGCCCCACGCGGGCGACCCGCTGGCAGCGCTACCCGGAGGCGTCGGATCCGCTCCGCTTCACCGAGCGGATTCCCTTCACGGAGACGCGCGGGTACGTGAAGAACGTGCGCCGCAACCTGGGCCTGTACCGAGTGCTGTACGACGTGGAGTGAGGTCGGCGTCGGTTCCCGCGCCTTCGGGGTACCCGGGCTTCAGGGAACGAACGAAATGCCCCGAAATCCGCTTCCAGCGTAGGGATCGGTGCTTCCTGGAGCAGGGAATCCACGTATCCGATGAGTCCCGAAGGGACGATGGGTGGGGATCAGGGGCAGTCGGACGACACGTTTGCGCGGCGCGCGCGACCATTTCTTTGACAAGAGGAATTGGGAGAGGATGAGACACCAGACCGGAGTCGTTTGGACCCTCCTCGCGCTCGCGGGCTGTGGGGCCGCCGAGACCCGCGTGGACAATCAGGCAGCGGTCGCCGATCCGGCACTCCTCGAAGCGATCATCGAGGACGTCAGGGTCGGGTGGGAGCAGGGCGACGGCACGGCGTTCTACGCGCACTTTCTGGACTGGGACGGAGCTCGGTACTTCGAGGGTGGAGGCCAGAACGTCGGGCTACAGGATCTCGTCGAGAACCATGTGGAACCCGAGGCGGAGCTGGGTCTTCGTCTGGGCTTCTCGAATATCCAGACCCATTTCGAGGGCGGTTTCGCGTGGGCGGTCGTCGACACGGATATCCAGCTCACGACCGGGGACGGACGCGACATTCACAATCAGGGCCATGGCACGTATCTGTTCCGCTGGGTGGACGGAGCGTGGAAGGTCGTGCACACCCAGTCGGCCAGTCGGCCGGCTCGGCCGGCTGAGGGGTCCGACTGAGGGCGGTGCGGCCCGGCATACCGGGGGGCGTGTCGAGCGGGCATCGTGAGGGGTAACCGCGAGGCGCGTCTTCCGGCCAGCGTGGCGCCTTCGCGGATTCGCCGGTGATATCCATGAGCCGGGACGCTCACTCGCCCCGTCAACACCATCACCACGTTCACGACGGGGAGTACGCGTCGGTTGTGGCTCCGTGGCAGCGGAGCGGATGCTCAGCGCTCTGCGGCGTGACGGTACCGCTTCACGCCAGGCGGGCGATGACCTGGATCAGCCGGTCGATGTCGTCCCGAGTATTGAACATCGCGACGGCGGCACGAAGGAGTCGGCGGTCTTCCTGAAACGTGTAGACGACGCCGCTGTTCGCGAGAGCGTCAGCCAGGGTCGTGGGGTCGAGCTCATGGTAGAAGCTCACGATGGGCGAGGGGTTCCCCGCAGGCGTGAAGAGCTGCCGCCCGAGACGCGTGAGTTCTTCCCGCAGTTCCTGCGCCAGGGTGTGCGTGTGCTCTGCGATGCGGTCGAGACCGACGTCGGCGAGGAAGCCGAGTGACGCGTCCATGGCGACCACCGGCGCGAAGGCCGGATTCGAGTACTCGTATTTGCCGGCCGTCGTCGTGAGCTCGTAGGCGTTCCCCTCCAGGGTCCGAGCGACCTGACGATGGCCGAAACGGTCGGGCTGCAACCACTCGAGGTGCTCGCGACGGACGTAGAGGGGCGCGCACCCGAAGTCCGCGAAGAGCCACTTGTACCCGTTGCCACATGCGAAGTCCACACCTTCCGCGTGCAGGTCGACCGGGAACGTGCCGAACGCCTGCACCCCGTCCGCGAAGAGGTAGGCTCCGTGTGAATGGGCGATGGCTGCGAGCGTAGGGAGGTCGTGTCTGAACCCGTTGCGGTTAGACACCCACGCTACGCTGATCAGGCGCGTCCGGGCATCCGTGTGCGCTTCGAAGTCCTCCGGGCGAGCCTTCCCGTCGACGGCGCGGACGATCCGCAACTCGACCCCGGCTCTCTTTTCCAGTTCGCGATACACCACGAAGGCAGTGGTGAAGTGCAGCTCGTCGATCACGACGTTGTCTCCGGGTCGCCAGTCGATCCCGTTCGCGACGACGTTCTCCCCGTCACTCGTCGAATAGAGGAGGGCGATTTCGTCGACGTCGGCACCGAACAGCCCTGCAAAACGCTCCCGGGCGCGTAGGGTGGCCTCCGCCCGGCTGCCCGGGTCGTGGTACATCATCCGCTCGTAGGCGTATTCGGTCAGCGCTTCCTGGACCGGGATGGGGATGGGTCCCGACGACGCCGTGTTCAGATAGGCCCGGTCACGCGTGACCGGGAACTGATCGCGCACGCCGAGTGGGTCGCGAATCGAGAAGCTCGCGGCAGGTGCGGCTTCCAGCCGGGCTGGATCGACGAGGGTGCCCGCGGAGGCGGCGAGCCCCGCAGCTGCTGTGGTCTTCAGGAAGGTACGGCGGTTCCACTCGCTCATGGGACGCTCGGACGGGGTGAGTCGCGCTCAGGTTCGTGCATGGCTCGCGCTAGCTTAGTCCACCGGCCGGTGGATCGAAAGTTGCGAAACCCGTTGCACGCGAGGGCGCTCCGGGCGCATATCCACCCGGAGCCTGCCGCGGCGATGGCATCCCCTCGCGCCGTCTCCCGACCTCGAGACCGGAAACCGCCCGACGGGTCTTGATGCAGGGCCGCGGAACAGTAGACGTGGAGTGCCCTGCCCCGGGCTGGAGGTGTTTGCATGGACAGGGTGGTCTCGAGAGCCGTGCTTGCCGCGATGGCGTCTGCCCTTGCTCACCCCGCTGCAGCTGCGTAGGCCCGGTTGCCGCGGCGCCGGCGGGGCCTAGCTTGCCCGCGTCGGTCCCACTGCGGCGCTCGCTCGCCCACCAAGGAGGTACCTGTGCTGCGCTCGCGTAGCGCCCGATCCGGCCGGCCGTCTGCACGCGGGCTCGCTCGACGCCCCACCTCGCTCTCCCCGGTCGTGGCCGCGGGCCTGCTCCTGCCCTTCGGAATGCTCCGTACCGCGGCCGCGGATGCCCCGGACCGACCGGGACCGTTCGTCCCGCTCGTATGCGACCTCTCCGGCTTCTCCCCGGCCGGCAGCCTCTCCGCCGCGTTCACCGCCGAGCGACTGGTTCTGGGCTGGGAAGGCGAGCCCGGGCAGACGCTCCAACTCGCCCTGGGCCTCCTCGACGGCGCGCCCGCCATCCACGAGCTCACGATCTCGGAGGGAGGGGGAGCACCGGTCAGGGTAGCCGCGGGGGTGGGCTTCGAGCTGCGGGTGGTGGAGGGACTCCGGCGCATCTCCGACCAGCAGCTCGTGCCCTTGCGCGAGCTCGGGGTCGAGCTGACGGACGAGATCGTCGACCGGTACAAGTGGGACGTCTTCTGGGACGCCCCGCTCGACCTCGGCGAGGTGGCGGCGAGCCGCAACCCACCGCCTCCCGACGGAGTGGCGAGCCAGCCGGGCCTTCCACGCTCCCCCGACGAGATCCGTCGCGGCAGCGCCCGCTGGAACACGACCGGGTGCGCGGTGACCCGCGAGGGCCGACGGCTGCGGGTCTCCTTCGACGGCCTCGAGCTGGGCTCGTTCTCCGGAGCGTTCGCGCTGACGGTCTACGAGGGCACGAACCTCGTTCGTGCTGAAGCGATCGCCGCGACGACCCTTCCGTCGGTCGCCTACAAGTACGACATGGGGCTCACGGGCCTGCCCGTCACGCAGGATACGAGGCTCCGGTGGCGCGACGTCGGACTGCAGCCCCAGGCGTACGGGCTCCGAGGCCCGGCCAATGCCGATCCCGTGGCGCTGCGCGCCGCGAACCGGCTCGTCGTGGCGGAGCTGGGCGCAGGCTCCATCGCGGCCTTCCCGCCGCCGCACACCTTCTTCTGGGCCCGCGAGGTGGAGATCAACGTCGGAAACGACTGGTACCGGAAGGACGGACCGGACTCGTTCAGCTTCGGCATCCGTCAGGGCGAGGAGGAGGTCGTGGAGCGGTACCGCGCGAACTGGTCGCTCTACAGCGCGCCGCCCGGCACCGAGCAGCACATGGCAGCCTATTTCTATCCGACGCTCGGGGCGGCGGAGCGCGCGTTCGACGCCGCACTCGCGTTCACCAACGGCGACGTCTATCGCCCCGTGCCCGGCTACCGGGTCATGGGCAGCCACTACCACACGGACGTCGGTCGCACGCTGATGGCCACCGGGAGCGTGGACTCCCGCCTCCCCGACTTCGAGGTGCTCCGTTCCGCCGGGCTCGAGATCGTGGGACCCGTCGATCGCCCCCGGGAAGAGACCCAGCTCGAGGAGCAGCGCTGGCTCTTCGAGGGTGCGGCGCGTCACTCCGACGACGATTTCGTCGTGATGCCGCAGATGGAGAACAGCAATCTGCTCGGGGGCCATTGGGACCTGCTCTTTTCCCACCCCGTCTTCTACGTGGACGAGCGAGCGCCGGGGACGCCGCTGGTGACGGAGCACCCCGAGTACGGGCGCATGTACAACATCGGCAGCATCGAAGACATGATGGCCATGGTCGAAGCCGAGGACATGCTCGTGTACATGCCCCATCCGCGAACCAAGGGCTCCACCGGCTACCCGGACGCGATCCGGGAGTCCGACCACTTCCTGCACGAGCGCTATCGAGGCGTCGGCTGGCGGTGGGGGATGGGCTCGGATCTCTCCGAGCGACGCCTCTCGGGCAAGCGCGTCATCCCGCTTCTCGACGACATGAACAACTGGCTGGCGGCATCGGATCGTCCGCTGAAGTCGCTCCTGTCGATCACGGAGACGTACGCCAAGGCGCCGGGCGACGATGTGTACGCCAACGGCCCGGTCACCTACCTGAGGATGGACCGGCTTCCGCCCCCTGGAGCGTACGGACCGATCGTCGAGGTTCTCCGCAGCGGAGACTACTTCGTCTCGTCGGGCGAGGTGGTCGTCCCGGAGCACGCCGTACAGGGGACGGGCAGGCAGGCCCGCATGACGGCCGAGGTGAGCTGGACCTTTCCGCTGGACTTCGTCGAGGTGGTCTTCGGTGACGGCACCACGACCGGCCGGGTCGTCGTTTCCGCGTCGGAGCTGCCCCCGTTCGGGACCCACACGTTCACGGTGCCCTTCGACGCCACGGGCCAGGCATGGGTGCGCTTCGCGGCCTGGGACACGGCCGGCAACGGGGCCATGACGATGCCGGTGCGGCTGGAGCGCTGACGCGGCGGGCACGTGGGGCCAGACACGGACCGCAGCACGTCACCGACGACTCGCGTCCGTGAACTTGCGCGCTTCCCGTCATCATTTTCAATATGGGACCATGCCATGCGACGCGTGGTGCGAGTGGACTCGGCAGCAGGAGGCAGGCGCATGAAAGGGACCGTGAAGTGGTTCAACGACTCGAAGGGGTATGGCTTCATCCAGAAGCCGGACGGTGGCGATGTCTTCGTCCACTTTTCTGCGATCGAGGCCGAAGGCTTCCGTACCCTTGCCGAGGGTGAGGAAGTGGAGTTCGAGATCCGCGACTCCGAGAAGGGCCCGCAGGCTGCCAACGTGATGCGCGCCTGAGTCGCACCTTCGAGTGGTCCCGCGGGGCCTCGCGACCACGGGTCGCGGGGCCCTTTCTCGTGCGACTTCGCTCCGTTCCCCCGACCCCTCTATCTTCCGGCTTGCCCGCACTCCGCCCCGAACGAAGGACCGCCGTACCGTTGGAGATCCCTGCCAAGACGAGGCCCCGCATCTTCCTCATCGATGCGTACGCCCTCATCTACCGATCGTACTTCGCTTTCATCCGCCGCCCCCTCACGAATGCGGCGGGCGAGAACACGTCGGCACCGTTCGGGTTCACGCGGTTCCTCATGGACATCCGGGAAAAGTTCGAGCCCGACTACCTCGCCATCGTCTTCGACGCGGGTGATTCGTTCCGCGACCAGGAGTACCCGGAGTACAAGGCGACGAGGGAGAAGATGCCCGACGATCTGCGGGCGAGCCTGGGGCGCATCCGGGACATCGTCGCGGGCTTCCACGATCCGGTCGTGGAGCTGGACGGGTACGAGGCCGACGACGTGATCGGAACGCTGGCGCTGCAGGCCCGGGACGCCGGACTGGAAGCGGTCATCGTGTCGGGCGACAAGGACTTCTATCAGCTGGTTCAGCCGGGTGTGCACCTCATGAACCCGGGCCGCGGGGGCGCGACGGGCGTCGCGGCGGAGTGGGTCACCGAGGCGAATGCGCACGAAAAATTCGGCATACCGCCCGAGCAGGTCGCCGACTACCTGGCGCTGGTCGGCGACTCGTCAGACAACGTCCCCGGCGCGCGCGGAGTGGGGCCGAAGACCGCGGTGCAGCTTCTCGGGCAGTATCCGACCATCGACGCCCTCATCGAGCACGCCGCGGAGTTGACGCCGCCGCGAGCGGCGGCGTCCATCGCGGAGAATGCGGACGACGTCCGCATGTCCAAGCGGCTCGTCACCATCATGACGGACCTGCCCATCGAGCTCGACCTCGAGGCGCTGCGGGTACAGGAGCCGGATGCGGCGGTCCTCCGCGACATCTTCGTGGAACTGGAGTTTCGAAGGCTCGCCGATCAGTTCGCGGCGGTGGCCCAGGGGGAAGACGGGGGCACGCACGGGCTCGGGACGGTCGAGGCCGGTGACGCCGGCCTCGACTATGCCATCGCCGATACCACCGCGGCGGTGCGTGCACTCGTGCAGTCGGTCCGGGAGGCCGGGCGTGTCGCGATCGCCGTCGAGACGTCGGATCCTGATCCGCTCCGGGGCGGCATCGTCGGCCTGGGGCTCTCGGCCGACGGCGGCACGGCGCGATATCTGCCCATCGGACATCGCCAGCCCTTCGAGCTGACGTTCGAAGGCGAGGGTGCCGGCGAGGTCCGGAATCTGCCGGGATGGTCCGACCCCGTGATGGCCGAGCTCCGCGACGTGTTCGAGGACCCATCGGTGCGCAAAGTGGGGCACGACCTGAAGCATGCCGTGCTCGCGCTCGGTCAGGCCGGTATCGCGCTGGAGGGCATCGCCTTCGACACGATGATCGGGAGCTACGTGCTGGACCCGGGACGGCGGGACCACGAGCTGAAGACGCTGTCGATGGAGATCTTCTCCCACCGGCCCGTCGATCGTGCAGAGGTGACCGGCGCCGGACGGGAACGGAGCGCGGTCGCGGACGTTCCCGCGGAGCGCGTGCGCGACTGGCTGTGCGAGGTCGCGGACCTGGCGGGGCAGCTGGCCGAGCATCTGGCCGAACGTCTCGACGCAGCCTCGCTGGGAGACCTGATGGCTCACCTCGAGATGCCGCTCGTACCGGTGCTGGCGCGGATGGAGCGCAACGGGATCGCGATCGACGACGACTTCTTCCGGGAGATGCGGTCGCGCCTCAAGCGCGAGCTCGACCAGATCGAGAGCGAGATCTACAATGTCTCCGGGGGCGACTTCAACCTGAACTCGACGCCACAGCTCCGGCAGGTGCTCTTCGAGAAGCTCGATCTTCCGATCCTGAAGAAGACGAAGACCGGCCCGTCCACGGATGCCTCCGTTCTCGAGGAACTCGCCGCCATGGGGCACGAGGTGCCACGTCTCATGATGGAGTACCGCGAGCTCGAGAAGCTCCGTTCGACGTATGTGGACGCCCTCCCGCAGCTGGTGAATCCGACTACCGGACGGATCCACACGAGCTTCAATCAGACGGTGGCCGCGACTGGCCGGCTCTCGTCGAGCAACCCGAATCTCCAGAACATCCCGATCCGGACCGAGCTCGGCCGCCAGATCCGGAAGGGATTCGTGGCGGACGAGGGGAAGGTGTTCCTCGGCGTGGACTACTCCCAGATCGAGTTGCGCATCCTGGCCCACTTCTCGGGGGACGAGGCCTTCGTGACCGCGTTCACGAAGGGGATCGACGTCCACCGGCAGACCGCCTCGGTCATCTTCGACGTGCCCATCGAGGCGGTGAGTGCCGTCCAGCGCGGGCAGGCGAAGACGGTCAACTTCGCGACGCTCTACGGTCAGGGACCGTTTTCGCTCGCGCGCCAGCTCGGCATCACGCGGGAGGAGGCGCGCGACTTCATCGACACCTACTTCGAGCGGTTCGCCGGCGTTCGCGACTTCCTCGACCGGCAGGTCGAGATGGCGAAGACGTCAGGGTACGTCGAGACGCTCATGGGGCGGCGGCGGTACGTGCCGGAGCTGAAGTCCGGGAACTGGAACGTGCGTCAGTTCGGCGAGCGCGTCGCGCAGAACACCCCCATTCAGGGCACGGCCGCCGACATGATGAAGAAGGCGATGATCGACGTGCAGGCGGCGCTCGACGAAAGCGGAAGCCCCGCGCTCGTGCTGCTCCAGGTTCACGACGAGCTCCTGCTCGAAGTTCCGGAGGGGGATGTCGACGTCGTGCGAGACCTCGTGGTGGCGCGCATGGAACGCGCGGTCGAGCTGAAGGTGCCTGTCGTGGCCGAGTGGGGCGTTGGGAAGAACTGGTACGAGTGCAAGGGATAGGTCGCCGCACCGTCGGCGTCGGGCCGGCGCCACCGAAGTCGTCCCCCGGCGCCATCCGGCTGCCCCGCGCGCCCGGACATTCTTCCGTTCACGAGCTCGCGCGGGGACGCGGGCCATGCACCCGAACGGAGGGACACGATGAGCCGGTCCGTGAACAGGATCACCCTGATCGGAAACGTGGGGCGTGATCCGGACATCCATCAGACGAAGAACGGCACCAAGGTCGCGCACTTCTCGCTGGCGACGAACCGGCGGGCGCCGTCGGGATCCGACGAGGAGGAGCGCACGGACTGGCACCGCCTCACTCTGTGGAACCGCCAGGCTCAGTTCGCCGAGGACTACATCCGCATCGGAGACCGTCTCTACGTCGAGGGTCGACTGGAATACGACTCCTACGAGCGGGACGGGGTGGTCATCCCTACGGCGGAGGTGATCGTACGCGAGGTCGTGCTGCTGACGCCGAAGGGGGCGGGCTCGGAAGAGGCGCTCGACGAGGCGGCGTAGACGGGGTCAGGCGCGCCGAGGGGCCCGGGGGTTCGTCCCCGGGCCTCCTCTTCGGCGCCCCGGCCCTACAGCCAGGCGCGGAAGCGCGGCGCGACCGAGAACATCGCCTCCCAGCCAGTACCCCAGACGGCCCGGCCGACGTCGAAGCGCATCGCGTCCCAGCCCACCGAGAGACCGAGCCCGACGGTTCCGCGAAGCCCCCGGGTGTCGCGGGCGAGCCAGTCGGGCGGAAGCCCCATGCCACGAAGGTACGTCGAGCCGGCGGATGCGAAGGCGCGGACGCCGAGCCAGGGCCGGTGAACCGGCACCGTTGTCTCGAGGCGCGCGAGCCAGTACGCGTTTCCGGCGAAGAGACGGTAGCCGTGCCCCATGAGGGTATGCCGGCCACCGAGGAGGTACGCGTTCTGGGCGGGTGCCCCGGGGTTGGTCAGGCCGGCTGCGAGGGACACCTCGCCGGCCCAGCGCTCCCGCGCGTCGGCGAAGGCCCACGCCGCGTCCCCCTCGATGGACGCGAACGAGCGTTCGCCGAGCCGTCCCGCGGTCGCGGTGAGAGCCGCGCGCCCCGCCCAGGGGAGGGGAAGCTCGTGCCGGACCACGAGCGAGAGAGAGCGTCCCTCGTCGATGGACCGCACGGGACGAAAGCCCGTGTCCGGACCGTCGGACACGACGTCCACGGCACCCCGGTGCTCCTCGAAGCGAAGGGTCACGTCCAGATCGCGCTCGCCGGACCGCAGGAACCGGATCGCGGCACCCCTTCGAAAGTACGGATCGAGATCGTCGCGTGACCCGGCGGCCGAGGAGATGGTATTCTCGAGCAGCGTGGAACCCGGACGCCCACCGATGTCGCCGAGCGCGTCCCAGTAGGCGTCCACGACCGGGGTCCATGCCTCGGAGCGTCGGTCGGCCGAGAGCGTGACGCCTCCCGATGCGCGCTCGCGTCCGAAGGCGTACCCGGCGGTGGTCCGCACCGAAAGTTCCGCAATCGGTCGGAACGCCACGCCGGCGCCCATGAAGATGCCCTCCGCCCGATCGTATCGAGCGAAGTCCGAGATCCGTGCGCCGTGCACCCGCACCGGTGCGAGTCCGCTCATGACCCTGTCCTCGACGACCTTCCGTACCTGGGTGCGGACCGCTTCGAGGGTGGGCGAAGGCTCGAGGCCCCCGGTCTCCTCGATGTCGTCGAAGAGCCCGCGCTCGAAGAGAAAAGCCTCGCGTTCGGCGACCGGGAGCGACCGGACCGAGCGTCCCGAGAAGACTCCGTCCGGAAGATCGACGTTGAAGTCGTATCCGCGGATGTCGAATTTGCCGCGGATGATGCTGCCCGCGAGGAAGTCGAAGAGCGGCATTTCGCGCCGGATCTCGATTTCCTGCCGGTAGGGAAGCCACCGCGAGCCCATCCACAGCGCGTTGTCGAGGGAGATGCGGATGTAGTCGAGGTAGGGGTCTACGTACGACGACGGGGTGAAGGAGAAGCTCATCCGCACGATGGCGGCGCGGTCGAGGTCGAGGTAGATCGACCCGACGAATCCGGGCTGGTCCATCCGCTTCGGGCGCACTCGGACCTCGTAGACCCTCACCTCTTCCGTCCCCCCGGCGTAGCTGATGGTCAGCGAGTCCGACAGAAGGAAGTCGTACAGCGACTCCGAAGCAGGGCCGGCCGGATGCACCACGGCTGCGACCTCGTCGCCGTCGCCGAGGCGGATCCGGTCACCGAAGTCGTCCTGGATGACCGTCAGGTGGTCGAGGTGGTAACGGATGTTGGTGGGAAGCACCTTCTCGTCTCGAAGTCCGACGATGGTTTGGCGTGTCGCGCCGGGCGCACGCCACTGCAGGTCGAGCGCCACCTGGTCGGCCTTCACGAGAACCTGGCTGGCCGAGTCCGGCCGGTCCACGAAGAAGTAGACGTACCCGCGAGCCTGCGCGGTGTAGGTTCGGAAGTCCGGATCGACGGTCTGCGACTGACGGAGCGCTCGAGCGCGATCGACGAGCTCCAGCACCCGGGGGTCATTCCACGCCCCCTCGGTGGCGATGCCCGGGGCGTGGCTCTGGCCCACGACCGGAGACGGTGAGGCGACTGCCATCGTGCCGAAGATGACCAGACCGCCGGCCATCGCACGGAGATCGGCGAGGGCGGCGTGCACAGTTCGCGGACGCGTTGGAGAGGTCGGGCTCACGCGGTTCCTACGCCACCGCTCCCTTTCCGGTTCCGGACGCAGCCGGTCGGTGTCAGCGCCGAACGAACGAGGGCCCCGTCCTTCAGGACGGAGCCCCCCGATCTCGGTCGGTCCAGGCTATGCCTGGCGCCGCGCGGTGACGCCGCGGACCGTCAGTTCGCGGCCCAGAATCCGGAGAGTGACTCACCGTGCGGGCTCTCCCGCAGCTTCTCGAACGCGCGGTTGCGGATCTGACGGATGCGCTCGCGCGTCACGCCGAGCAGCGAGCCGATCTCCTCGAGTGTCCGCTCCTCGCCGTCGTCCAGACCGTAATAGAGGTAGAGGATCTTTCGTTCCCGCTCCGTCAGGTAGCTGTCGAACATCGTCTCGAGGAACTCGCGACGGGCGATCGCCTCCACGTCTCCCTCGATGTCCGACGCCGCAGCCCCGGCGAAGCGTTCACCGAAGCTGGCGCTCTCGCGGTCCCCGCGGTCGATCGGAGCGTCGAGGCTGAGCTCGGACGCCGCCACGCGCCGGAGCGCGCGGATCGTGTCCACCGGCTCCTGCATCTCGTCGGCGATCTCCTGGTCGGTCGGCGTGCGGCCGAGCGACTGGGTCAGCGCCGTGTTGGTACGGGCGAGACGGGCCAGATTCGAGTTCTGGTTGAGCGGGATCCGAACGGATCGCGTCTGCTCGGCCAGAGCCTGGAGCACGGTCTGGCGGATCCACCACACGGCGTACGAGATGAACTTCACGCCCTTGTCGGGATCGAATTTCTTGACCGCCTTCAGAAGCCCTTCGTTGCCGATGCACACGAGCTCGGCGAGCCCGAGGCCCCGGCCCTGGTACTTCTTCACGTAGGAAATGACGAAGCGCAGGTTCGCGGTCACCAGGCGCTCGGCCGCTTCCTTGTCGCCGGAGCGGGCGCGCCGCGCGAGCTCACGCTCCTCGCGCGGGTCCTGAATGAGCGGGTACTTCTCTACGTCCTGCAGGTACTGGTCGAATGAGTCCAGGCCACGAGAGGAAGAAAACATACGTTCTTTCCAGTCCTCTGATCTGCGGTTCTGAGAAGGCGCTGGCCGGAGACAGAAACCCCCGCCAGTCCACTTGCGGACTGGGGCGGGAGGGGGCACGTAAGGCCAGTGGGGTAGATTCTGGGGTGGGAACGAATGTATGAACGTGTGTTTGCGGGGTCAAAGGTTTTTTTTCGACGCGTCAAAGGTCACCGCAGACAGGAAATTACAGGACCGGTACCGCACCGGGCTCGGTCCTGTGGCCCGGTTTGCCCGGGTCGTCAGAGGCCCGGCGAAGACGCGAATTCCGCGCGGAGGCTTTCCACGCTCGGGCCGCCGAGCTCGAAGAGGAGGAACGCCCGGAGGCCGGACCCGGTGAGATCCACCCGTCGGAAGAGGTCGTGCTCCGTAATCCGGGCCGAAGCCACGACGCCCAGATCGATCCAGGCCGGGGCGCGCTTGCGATGGAACAGGAAGACGGGCGATCCGCCGCGCACCACCACCCATCCGATGGCGAAGGCGGGCGCTCCGGGAAGTCGCCACGCGGCTGCCGGACTCCCCCGCAGGGCACCCCCCGGAGCGAGGGCGTCGTCGTTCTCGAGTGCGGAAGCCACCCAGGCGGGTAGCTCCTCGGCGCTCCGCCACCTGCGCTGTCTGAACGTCACGAAGACCCTGCCCCCGATGAGGCGCACGGCGTAGGCGAAGGCCCTCAGGAGCGACCGTGCGTACGGGGCGGAGGCTGCCAGGACGAGAATCGCTGTGCCGAGGGCCCAGCCCGGCGCGTCGAGCGTCAGCGAGACGAGTCCGAGCACGGCCACGTCCTCGCCCATGGACAGCAGCCGCGCGCCGGGGGCTACGCCGGCGCCGAGCCAGCGAAGGACCGCTCCCCCACTTCGGATCCCGTGAGCGAGCGACGCGAGCACTCCGGCCACGAGGGCGCCCGCGGCCATGATCCAGAGGGGGTGTCCGTCGAGGAGCAGGAGGGCGAGGAGCGCTCCGGACACGGGTCGGATGATGGCGTGGAAGGCGTTCCACACGACGGCCGAGGGGGTGAAGCGCTCGGCCGTGAACTCCATGAGGTAGAAGATCCCCACGGTGATGAGCACGCTCGGCGAGTCGAGGTCGCCCAGCGCCCCGGGCAGCGGTGCGTCCCAGAGCCCCAGCGTCGGAGCCGCGCCGATGAGGAGGAGCGTAAGGTACAGGTCCACCCCGGCCGCCACGGCGAGGGGGGCGAGCGCGAGGATTTCCGTAGGGATCGGGGGCATGACCGTCAGGTCTCGGCTCCCGTGAGCACGAGCACGGCTTTGGTGCCGCCGAAACCGAACGAGGTCGAGAGCGCCAAGCCGATCGGTGCGTGGCGTCCGTTTCCGGTGACGACGACCCGACGTCTTCGCCTGAAAGAAATGCCCACGGTGCTCTCGCGGTGACGAGGTTCCGGCTCTGCGATCGGGAGATGCGATTCGCCCCCGGTCGCGCCGTATCCGTCGCAAAGGTACAGCCTCGAACCGGAGATGGCGCGGAGCCAGCGCCGGTGGGCACTTTGACACCGTTCCCGTACTTCGTCAGCATCAGGGATCGTCACTGCCTTCGACATCCGTTTTCAGGGACCGTATCCGTCCATGTCCGACCGACGCCAGGAAGCGCTCGACTACCACTCCGAGGGACGCCCCGGCAAGATCGAAGTCGTTCCCACCAAGGCGGTCGGCACCGCGAGGGATCTCAGCCTCGCCTATTCGCCCGGCGTGGCCGAGCCGTGCCGGGCCATCCATGCCAACCCGGATGACGTCTTCCGTTACACGGCGCGGGGCAATCTCGTGGCGGTGGTTTCGAACGGGACCGCGGTGCTCGGGCTCGGCAATATCGGACCCATGGCCGCGAAGCCGGTGATGGAGGGCAAGGGCGTCCTCTTCAAGCGCTTCGCCGGAATCGACGTCTTCGATCTAGAGGTCGGCTCCGAGGATCCGAACGACGTGATCCGCTTCTGCGAGCTCCTCGAGCCCACCGTCGGCGGGATCAATCTCGAGGACATCTCGGCGCCGGAGTGTTTCGTCATCGAGCGCACGCTCAAGGAGCGGCTCGACATCCCGGTCTTCCACGACGATCAGCACGGGACCGCCATCATCGCGGGCGCGGCGCTCATCAATGCGCTCGAGGTCGTGGGCAAGAAGATCGAGGAGGTCCGCGTCGTCTTCAGCGGGGCGGGCGCGTCGGCGCTCTCGACCGCCGATCACTTCCGGCGTCTCGGCGTGCCCGGGGACAACATCCTTATCTGCGATTCGAAGGGCGTGCTCCACGAGGGCCGCGAGGCCGGGATGAACGAGTACAAGGCTCCGTATGTCGTGAAGACGGACCGCCGGACGCTCGAAGACGCCTTCCGGGACGCGGACGTCTTCGTGGGGCTTTCCGTGAAGGGGCTGGTGACCGCGGAGATGGTCGCTTCCATGGCGGAGCGTCCCATCATCTTCGCGCTCGCGAATCCGGACCCCGAGATCCTGCCGGAAGAGGTCGCGGCCGTCCGGTCGGACGCGATCATGGCGACGGGGCGTTCGGACTACCCGAACCAGGTGAACAACGTCCTCGGCTTCCCGTTCATCTTCCGCGGCGCGCTCGACGTGCGCGCGAGCGGGATCAACCCGGAGATGATGCTCGCCGCGACCCGGGCGCTTGCGGAGCTCGCCCGTGAGGAGGTGCCCGACACGGTGCGGGGCGCGTACGATGGATCCGAGATCTCGTTCGGTCCCGAGTACCTGATTCCGAAGCCGTTCGACCACCGGGTCCTGTGGCACGTTGCCCCGGCCGTGGCGCAGGCGGCCATGGAGACCGGAGTCGCCCGGCAGGCGCTGGACCTCGCCGAGTACGTCGACCGGCTGCGCGCGAGCCTGGGACCAGGTCGCGAGGTGATGCGCTGGATGACCGCCCGGGCCCGCAGCAGGAAGGCCCGAATCATCTTTCCCGAGGGACACAACGACACGATCATCCGCGCCGCCGCCCAGCTCGTCGAGGACGGCATCTGCCACCCCGTACTGCTGGGTCGGGAGCCCCGGATCGCCGAGAAGGCGAAACGGCTCGGCGTCGATCTCGACGGGGTCGAGGTCATCTACGCGGCGGACCAGAGCGAGGAACGGGAAGAATACGCGAAGCGCCTCTTCGTCAAGCGCGGCCGCAAGGGACTCACCCTCGCGGAGGCGAAGTGGAACCTGTACAAGCCGATTTACTACGCGGCCAGCCTCGTCCAGGACGGCAAGGCGGATGCCCTGGTGCACGGGATCGAGGCCAACTACGGCGAGGCGCTGCGTCCGTGTCTGCACGTGATCGGGCCCGAGCCGGGTGGCAACGGGCGGGTCTCCGGCCTCCAGATGCTCGCCTTCCCGAATCGAGAACTGGTTTTCTTCGCGGACACCACGGTCAACATCGAACCCGACGCGCGTGCGCTGGCCGAGATCGCGCTGCAGAGCGCGAACTTCGTGACCGAGCTCGGCATCAAGCCACGCATCGCGATGGTCTCCTTCTCGAACTTCGGATCGTCGATCCACGACGAGACGACGCGGGCGGCGCAGGCCGCGGAGATGGTGCGCAACGCCATGCCGGATCTGGAGATCGACGGCGAGATGCAGGCCGACACCGCGGTCGACGCGCTCAAGCTCCGCACGGTCTACCCGTTCTCGCACCTGACGGGCCCGGCGAACGTGCTCGTGTTCTCGCGGCTGTCCGCCGCGAACGCCTCGTACAAGCTGCTCGGCACCCTCGGCGGGGCCGACGTGATCGGCCCGGTCCTGCTCGGAATGGCGCGGCCCGTGCACATTCTGCAGCGCGCGAGCTCGCTCCAGGACGTGCTGAACCTCGCGACGGTCGCATCGGTGGACTGGCAGGCTCGAAGTAGTAAGATTTGAGGCCTTCCCCGCGCGCTTCGGCGGCGGGGTCGTTCCATTTCCGACCTACGAGATTCGAGCCGGCGCACGTCGCGGCCGTCCCGCCCGAGGCGGTACGGGGCCGCCGACCGACGCCGGTCTTCGCACGGAGACCGTTGATGACCCCCGACAGCATGGAGTCCACGATGGCAGGCCACGGCCGGAGCCTCGCTCGCCACGGCATCGAACCGACCGGTGAGGTCCACTGGAACCTGTCACCCGCGCGGCTCTACGAAGAGACCCTGGCGCGCGGCGACGGGCAGATCGCCCACATGGGCGCCATCTCCGTGGTGACCGCGCCGCACACCGGACGTTCTCCGAACGACCGCTTCGTCGTGCGCGACGAGAACTCCGAGGGCACGGTCGACTGGGGCAAGGTCAACGTCGCGGTATCCCCCGAGCACTACGACGCGCTCCGCGCAGAGGTCGTCCACTACCTGAGCGGGCGTGACCTGTTCGTGCACGACGCCCGCGCGGGTGAGGATCCCACGCACGGGCTCAACGTCCGCGTGGTGAGCGAGGGGTCGTGGTACGCACTCTTCGCGTACAACATGTTCCTCCGCCTCGACGCCGCGGAGCTCGAGGGCTTCGAGCCCGACTTCACGGTCATCCACGCACCGCTGTACAAGGCGTCGCCCGAGCGGCACGGGACGCGGACCGAAACGGCCATCATGGTGAACTTCACCCGCCGCGAGGTCCTCATTGCAGGAACGCGTTACGGGGGTGAGATCAAGAAGTCGGTCTTCTCCGTGCTCAACTACATGCTGCCCGACGCAGGCGTCTTTCCGATGCACTGCTCGGCCAACGTGGGTGAGGGCGGGGACGTGGCACTCTTCTTCGGACTCTCCGGCACCGGCAAGACGACGCTTTCGGCGGATGCGACCCGCGGGCTGATCGGCGACGACGAGCACGGGTGGAGCCGGGAAGGCGTCTTCAACTTCGAGGGTGGCTGCTACGCCAAAACCATCCGTCTCTCGCCGGAGGGCGAGCCTGAGATCTACAGGGCGACGCAGATGTTCGGCACGATCCTCGAGAACGTGACGCTGCACGAGGCGACCCGGGAGATCGACTTCGACGACGGGTCGGTCACCGAGAACACGCGGGCGTCCTACCCGATCCACTACATCCCGAACGCGGTCCTGCCGAGTCGGACCGGTCACCCGAGCAACGTCGTATTCCTCACGGCCGATGCATTCGGCGTGCTCCCTCCGATTTCCCGCCTGACCCCCGAGCAGGCGATGTATCACTTCCTGTCAGGATAC
>Ga0222714_10001369_pt1 | contig 27495 bp, 29 predicted proteins | sample C33_3DmetaG_FD_165048 | JGI IMG/M metagenome (GOLD analysis project Ga0222714, IMG submission 165048) | Estuarine water microbial communities from San Francisco Bay, California, United States - C33_3D | ecosystem: Environmental > Aquatic > Marine > Unclassified | place: USA: California...
GTCACGCTCCTGTACTGAACGAAATGGTTCCATTCGATTATAAATATCCATTAGGTCATCAATGTAATGTGACACCAATGTTTTGTCATATTCACACTTAACCAACAAATCAACAATCCAATGAGTATGACTCGGTGTACGAAGACGCTGACCCGGACTTCTGTACTTAACAATGAAATCCAAATCCGGGTTCTCACCACGGAATCCCTGATAGGTGGCAATCACAGTACCATCAGTCATCTCGTAAGTGGCTAGAGGTTGATACCTTGTATCTGTCCCCTTCATTTTATATGATAAATCCATACCGCAAATATACGGTGAAATTTTTAATCTACCAAATCTAAATCATAAAAAATTACTTGGACTCCACTCTCTTCAAACATCTGAAGGCTTCTTTTAGCATGTTCGTCCCAGTGTTCACGGTTTTTTGTTGTATCTTCCTGTTTACAGTGAATTGTTCTAATACCTGAACTAATGATACCACGAGCACAATCACTACAAGGAATACCACAGGTTAAATACATGGTAGTATCACGTAGGCTGACACCAATACGAGCGGCATTGTATATAGCATTTCTTTCAGCATGCTCAAACCAATAATACTTTTCAGGTCTAACCTGACGGTCTTCAACATCATCATTAATACCACGAGGAAATGAGTTATAACCCGTAGATACAATCTCATTGTCTTTACCAACTATAACAGCACCAATCTTTGTTCTACGGTCTTTAGATTTTTCCTTTACCGTTTCGGCAATACTTAGAAAATATTTATCCCAATTCATCATATCCACTATACATTTCCTCATTAATCTTTTCTTGAAGATATTCTTCAAGTTCAATCAATTTGTCGTGAGCTTCTCTCCAAAGCCTAACGACCTTTTCATCTTCATGTTCGATATCAGGACCATAGTAATGTTTGAGAGCATAAGCCTCACCTTCATTTTCTAACCGATATCTTAAATCTTCATATGTTATATCACTCATAATTTTATTGTATTACTTTAGATACGTTATTAGTTTTTTCAATTCTTACAATAGAATCCGCCCACTGACTAACCAAAGGATTGTGAGTTATAACGAGAATCTTCTCAAAATAACTCTTAATCTTATGGAAGAATTCTGATACCATCTCAAGGTTTTCATTTGATATCTTACCGAATACCTCATCAAACACAACAACGTTTGGTTTTGGTAGTGAACATACTTTTGACAATACCGCTCTTAATGCCAATGACGCAATTGTTCTTTCATAACCTGAACCAGATGACATTAATTTTTCAATTCCTGTTGAATTATCAATCATCCAAAACTCCACCTCATTCTTATCTGAAATTCTAACTTCAAGTTTGAACTCCGCAGAATCCATTAATAGTCGTTGTAGTTCGGAGTTGATTACTGGCATCATATTCTTCATAATAAGTTTTGAGATACCGTTCTTACCAAACACTTCTAAGTACAACTTATAAATCTTTAGTTTTTCAAACTCTTCACCAATCTTTTGGATGTTATTCTGGTTTTCAGAAATCTTATCCTGATGACGTTTAATGTTGTTATTAGCATTGGTAATCTTAAAATTGATGCCATCTCTTTCTCTTTGAAGTTCATCTAACCTCAAATCGGCTTTCATAAGAGTTTCATCAATTTTTTTATTTTCCTCAAGTTTTTGTTGGTCTTTACGGAATCTCTCTAACTTATCTTTAACTTCTTTTTTCTTTAAACCAAATGATTCAATTTGAATTTCATACTTCTCTTTGATGAGTTTATTCTTCTCATACAAATCAAACTCTGACTTTAGTTGTACAAATGACTTCTCATTTTTATCCAAACCTTCAAGTAGAATTTGAGAATGACTTAACTCAATTCTTAAATCATTAAGTTCTCTCTTTTTGTTTTCGGTGTACTCTGACTGAGCCAAAACAATACCACAATATTGACATTGTAGACCCCCCTCAAAACCATTAATCTCCGTTTCAAAATCACGAATCTTTGTCTCCAAAGTTCCAACTTTAACTTTCATCTCTGAAAGTTTTTCCTTCGCATCATCGTGTTGGTCTTCATGGTAATATGAAGATGGTTCCACCACTTTGATTTCATTCATTTGGTTTTGTACCGACTGAATGCTCATATCGAACTGAAGGATTTCGGTTTCTAACGTATTTGGGTTAATACGAAGGAGTTCCGCATCCAAACCTGTATGCTTTTTCTTAATAAGCTCATCACGGTATTCTTGTCCTTTTTTAATTCTGTCGTTAGAATCTTTTAACTCTTTTTCGAATGTCTTAATGTTTTCCTTTTCGGTTTCAATAGATGTGTTACAATCCTGAATTTGTTGTTTCAGAGATTCGACATCATAAACATTTGACAACATACTCTTTTGGAAGTTACTGGTCATTTCTTTTGCAGTTTCTTCTTTGAGTTTCAAAGAATCTAATCCCAAGAATCTGGATAATACCTGACCTCTTGCTGTGGGTTTGGACTCGATTAATTCCTCTAAGTTTGTTGCGGTGGTAAGAATTGTCATCAAGAAGTCATTAATGTCTCCGATTGATGATTTGATGAATGCTTCCGTCTCACGACGTTGTTCACCTGTGAAATTCTGAAGGCTACCGTCCGCCAGTTTCTTAAAGAAATCTAATTTAGTAGATACATTCCACTCTCCTTTTTTAGAGAGTTTTCTTTCAACCTCTCTGACGATGATGTAATCTTCACCATCGATTTGAATCTCACCACGAACATTGACCTTATTGGTGTCTCTAAATCTATTAAAGATTTCTTCTGCTTTAGATGTCTTTGTTGTAGTATTGAAGAAAAGGAAAAGAAGGAGGTCTACTGTCAATACAGTTTTACCACCGAAGTTTGGTGGATTTGATTCAATGGTTGTAATCCCCTTAATTTTATCAAAATCTAACGTTTGGTTGTCACCATACGATAAGAAGTTTGAGAATTCAATTTTCTTGATGTACCACTTTTTAAAAGCGGTGACCTCAGCTTTTTCAGCTGCGATTTTACCTTCAACCACAGAATCCAATTCAAATACTTTCTCTTTGGTTTCTTTGGGTTGTTCTGATAAATCAAGGAATTTATCAATCAACTCTCTTTGATAATTGACATCCAAAATATTCATTGAAACGTCAACTGACTGCATCACATTATCAACCGCCTTAACTTTGGTAACAACGTTTACGTTCTTGGAGCTGTACTTCTTTTCAAAGTATGCCTTGACTCGACGAATACGTTCTTGAGTGAAGTTTTCGGGGTTATCTTCCCATACAACCTGAATGTAGGGATTTTCTAATGTAGATGTGTCTAATTTGTGCGTCATGTATGAATAATTTAAATCTTTAGGAGGATTAAACAAATCCATTATAAGTTTATTTGCAAGGGTTGCTCCCCGCTAGCAATGTCTAATTGAGACGGGTCCCCAATTCTTTTTTCATCACGAAGTCGTTCCAACTCCTTTTGAATTTCCTGATTCCATAAGTTTGAAATCTTTTTCTGTTCAGCTTTGATTCGTTGGTTTCTTGCTGCAACTCGCTTTTTGTGTTCTTTAGCTCTCTTTCCCATTTTTGTCTTTGATTGATTGTTTATAATCTAAAATAAATCCTATACATACAATTATATTCATTCCAAGTGACATAATCAACTCGTGAATGTCAGCATATACTGTAGTCATAAGATGAACGTGACCTACCATCCAAAAAGGAATAGATAGGTTTTGACTTATCCAAATTACTAAAAATTTTAAAAATTGTTTCATTTTTTCTCAAACCACTCGATGATTGAGTTTATCGCCCATACACCACCTGAAGCTAACATACCATCAAAGAAAATTGATAGTAATGGATTTACATCCATAAAGTTATTCCAAGGTGACCATACGAAGCTCATAAGGAATCCAACCCATGTTGAGGTACACATCATACAAGAAATTAAACCCGATAAAAAAGTACCGATTCCTTGAAATGGTGCATATTCATTTTCACCCCATTTGTGAATCCAATTTCTTTGATTTTGAAAAATGGAACCATAAACCAAAATTTGGCTCATTCCATATGCACTGATTAACCATAATAATAACATCATAATTCGTCTTTTAAATTTGTTGATTTTAAGTAGGACGCACTTTGTCGTCCAAATTGTTTATCTAAGTCAGCCATAATCTCTTTGTATTTGGCAATTTCCTTATCTTTTTCTCTTTGTTGTGTTAAAAGATTTTCAATGGTTTTCTGTAGTTTTTGTAACTTTTCAGGATTACCATCTACAATCTTTTCAACTTCTTTTATGACCTCAATCTCTTTTATTATTTCTACTTCAAGAGGTGGTCTGTTTTCCAATTCGTCTATTTTTCGTATCAAATCGGATATTTGCGTATCATACCGTATTGATTCTTTTTGGAAAATATTTTCCATTTCTTCCATCTTAGTGGAAAATTCTTGTACTTTTTTGGTGAGTTCTTTGTTTTTAGTGGAAAATTTTTGTTTTTCCTTTTCTAACTGACTCATTTTTTTAGATAATTCATTTACCTCTTCATCATCAGTTATATAAACTTCTTTTTCCACAATAACCTCAACCGGAACTTCAACTTCTTTCGTTACCGTCTTTGCTTTCTTTTTAAGTTCCTTTTCCAACTGTTGTATTTTTAACAACAGTTCAACTTTCTCTTCACCCAACTTTTCGGTAATTCCGACCAATTCACTTATTTTTTTCTTGTCTTCAACAAAAACCTCTTTCTCTACCACTTTTTCAATTGGAACCTCAACTATCTTTTCAACCTCAACAATCTTGTCTACCGGTACTTCAATAATCTTCTCCACTTCCTTAATCACCTCTTTGATTACCTCAACAGGAACCTCTTTGATGATTTCTTTTTCAACTACTTTTTCAACAGGAACTTTAACTTCCTTAATAACCTCTTTCTCTACAACACTAACACCTTCTGAATTTAATAACCCATACTTTTCAATTTGATATCCCTTACTAAAACAGTCATAGATAAACGCGTCAAAATCAAGGTCATTCAATTTACAGAATGCCTTAATGTCTTTTAGTTGTGATGAACTAAAATTAATAGTTGACGAGTTGCTCTGTGCCATGCTCTAAATCTTCAATATCTTTAATTTTAAAGTTTAAGAATGGTCGTGAATTTTTTAAATCCACAAATTCATACTTATCTTTTTCAATATCATAAATGCCAAATCCATGTTTAGTTATTGTTTCCCCAAAGTTTTGTTGAATCGTCGACCCAACCATATAAGCTTTCTTTTTACCGGGAATATCAAATATCTGGCGCTTATGGATATCACCACAAAGAACAAGGTCACAACCCATGAAGCGAGATGTATCATAGCCGTCTTCAAATTTATACCCAACATCCGTACTTAATCCTATTACTGGTCCATGAAATAATCCAATTTTGATATTATCACTTTTTTCAATATCTGGTGGTATATTATGGTCAACTAATGAGTAAACTACCCAATCAATATTCTCATCACTATAGACACCCCTATCTTTATAATATGCAATATTAGGGTTTTCCAAGGAGTTTATGATTGGTGACAAAGCATCCACTCGATTTAAATTATTTTCCAAAAAGTCGTGGTTACCAATAATCAAAACTGTTTTAGCTATTTTTGAACATTCGGTTAATACCCACGCAACCATTTCAATAAGTTCAGGTGTCATTTGGTTTTTACTATGTACCAAATCACCAGTAAAGACAATCCTGTCTGGCTTCAATTCACTAAATTGTGATAACATATCACTGATTATTTCACGATAAAGTTCGTGGTCTTTAAACAGACGAATATGTAAATCTGAGAAGTGTACTAATTTTTTAATCATTTTCTTTTTATCCTCCAATACTTTTGTAATTTTAGTGCCAATATTTTACCTAATAATGATGAAAAAACATAAACAATCATCATGACATAATCAAGTTTGATAACCGCAGAAACACCCAATGCCGTTGAAAATAACCATACAATACTTAACATAAACCCAATTAAGATTGTCATCTTCATATTCTCATCATAAGAATATTTTATTTCCAATAATTTCAGTAAGTTAAATAGTATTTGGATAATTCCTAATATTACATATTCCATTACAAACAACTTAAGTACCTTTCACCTCTATCACACAAAAACGTCACAACAACACCTGTTGGTTTATTTTCTTCAATCCATCTTTCTGATGCTAAAATGTTAGCACCTGCAGATATACCCACAAATATACCCGTTTCTTTAGCCAATTGTCTTGCACGTTCTTTAGCGTCTTCAGTAGATACGGTAACAACCCTATTAACCTTGTTTAAATCCACTAAAAATTTAGAACCGTCACCAATTCCCTGTATTCCGTGAATTCCTGGTTGTCCTCCACTCATGACAGGTGATTCTGCAGGTTCAACCGCAATTACTGCCATACTCGGTACTACTTCTTTCAATTTCAAACCAGCACCCATTAATGTTCCACCTGTACCTGTTCCAGTAACAAATGCCTGAATATATAATTTTTTCTCGGCAACCATTTCTTTGATGATTTCCTTCGCAGTAGTTTCTTGATGTGACTTTATATTCAAAGGATTTGCAAACTGGTCACAATTGAACCATCCGTTTTCTTCAGCAAGTTGGTTACGTAATCTAATTGCTTCATCAAAGTTTCCAGCTTCAACCTCGATTAACTCAGCACCGTACAAACGAAGCATTTGTTTTCTTTCTTCAGACATATTAGACGGCATAACAATCTTACAGTTATAACCTCTTTCCGCAGCTAACCAAGCAAAGGATATACCCATATTACCTGATGTCGCTTCAATGATAGTGTCACCAGGTTTTAGTAATTTTCTTCTCTCAGCATCATTAATAATATAAGATGCAGGTCTATCTTTTATTGACCCAGTTGGGTTAAATATTTCCGCTTTCGCGTATAGTTTTTCTGATATTTTAATCAGTGGCGTATTACCGATGTTATCACTTAGTCTCATTATTCCATTTGTTTTTTAATTGTGTTATCTGTTCATCGGTTAATCCTATTGATTTCAAAAACTCTTCATCATCTTCACCCATCAATTCATTTACCATTTGATTTAAAACCACATCATTAGAGTGGTCTTCATCATCTATTGGGTTCCACATATCATCCCAAAATACCATATTATCACTCATCATTACTTAATAAATCAAAATCTTTATTAATATGACCACATCTATCACAGCTGTATGTTTCCATCGGAACCAACTGGTCTTCAGTTGAACCTGTCAACAATTTACTAATTTTTTTAATAATAGTAACCTTCCTAAAATAAGGACTGTTACATGCCTCACACGTAATCTCAGGACTATCCATAAGATTAACTTGTAGTTTTGGTTTTTGACCTCCGCTTAAATTGAAATCCATAACTTATTTTTTTATTTGACAAAATGAAACAATAATGTACCTCTGACCTGATAATACAGGTAGACCTCCGTGACGGTGAGTAATTTGACCTGGGTGTACAGAGATTTCACCCTTCTTACCTTTAAGACGTGTTTGTTGGTTTGGGAAGTATGTACCACCACCTTCAAAATCTTCCGTATTAAGTGTTACTACAGATGTAATGTCACTCATATCGTGGTGTAATCCTAAATGATATTGAGCATAAGGATGGTAACGAGCCAAGAAGTTTTCTGAAACCATATTTGTCCACTCATCTTCTTCTAATTTATAAAGGTATTTTGCCATTGGCCAAATATACTCTTTAAGGATTGATTGGTAAATTTCGTGAAACCCTAATGTTTGAAGTACCATATCAGTTGTTGGGTAATTTTCGTGACGGTCCACAGTCCAACAATTGCACGATTCAGCTTCATCAATTATAAAATCACAAAACTCATCTGTAAATGCCGGTATTGTATACACGTTGGTGAGTTCTTCTGTAACATACAAATCCCAATTTCTACTTAGTAGTTCGGGTCTAAGAAATTTCTGTTTCCACCCTTCTTTATCTCTCCAATAGGTGAATAACTCAGGGTGTATTGGGTGTTTTAATTTATTTTCCATTTTCTATTCCGTCTTGTCTAGCTAATCTTAATGCATATCCAATCAAATAACCACCAATGAACCAAGATAATCCTGTATCAAAGTGATTGATAAAGTATACCCCGAACCATGCAATGATAAATGAATGTCCATATTTTGATATTCTTATTTTCATTTTATACGTTAAGGTAAGACACCATATAGTACCTTTCACCTTCAGATATATTTCTTACGCCATAACGGTGAGTAATCTGACCTGGAAAAATATAGATGTGTCCTTGTACTGGGTTTATAATACCATCATATTTTGGAAAAACTAATTCTCCCCCTGTTGAGTTTGAATCCATCTTAGTAAAGGTAGTGATGTTTACAAAATCATGGTGAAGTCGAATATCTTGATTTTTCTTAAGTTTCAAAATAAGGTTATCACTTTTAATTTCTTTCCATCTTTTACCTTCCGTTCTCCAAAAATGATATGTAATTGAGAATACATAATCCGCAACTAACATTTTAATTACATTATCAAAATAGACATCTTTGGCATGAATAGCATCTACTTTAGTTCCCCATCTGTCAATTCCAACCCAATCTGAATCCTGAATATTTTCGACAAATTTATCACAAAATTCTTGTGTAAAGAATGGGATTTCAAATACATCGTCAATGGGTTTGGTAACCATTAAGTCCCACTCATTGGATAATAATTCTTTTCTTAGATACTTGAGTTTCCAAGCATCCATATCAGAAAAGTCAAAAATTTCAGGGTATTTCATAGTTAAAAAATATTATTAAACCATTTAATGTCAATGCAAATACTTAGATAAATCCATTTCCAATACGGTGTTTATTACGTCTTTCGGGACCCTGAATTCTTCATATTCACTATTATCTTTTAACAATACAACAATACAACCCAAAAGGTTTATATTCTCATATTTTGTACCCTCTAACATCTTCAATAGTAACTTACCATAAAGTGGTAATTGGAGGTAATAGTGTCCCAACGCATTATTTGGGTATTGTTTAAATGGTTCATACATCGGTTTGGTAAAATCATTCGTTTTGAAGTTTTTCTCCTTGTTTGTCTTCCAATCCGTAATGAGTAACCCAAATCCAGTTCCTGTTGCATTAACTGTCAACCACACCTTGTCAGGTTGACCCACATAACCAAGCTCAGGATGACCCAATACCATTTCTGTATCCAACAACACCAAATTTCTTTGCTCACAAAGATTGAGGTATTTGGTCCCCGCTTTAATCATACTATCACTCTTTGTTATTTGAGCCAAATCACATTCAAAGATTGGTTCACGAACATCTTTGTAATCACCATATCTTTTGATGGTTTCTTTTTCCAAATTGTAGTGAACACGACTACCCATATTTGTGGCGTAACTACCAGCCGCTTTCCATTCATCTAACAACCTTTGCATCTCAACACGGTCACCCTGTGCCTTTTTGTATGCAATGTCCTCAGCAGGAAATTCCTCATAAAACTTTTTAATGACCTTTGATACTGATGGGTAATTACTTTTTACCTTACCAAACTGGTCCTTCATAAAATAAATGTGGTCGTCCTCAATAAAGGACAACTCAAATTCTTGTTTCTTCTGTTCAATTATTTCTCTTATCTCCTCAGAAGCCTTAAATAAATCTATCATATTGTTTCTAATTTCACGTATGAATCTTCAGGTATTACACCCCTCAAATCACACAAATCTTTATCCAATGGTAATCTTATAATATCAATTTTACCATATAATCTACCACCACTTAATTTATAGTATATCTTTTTCGCATCTTCCCAAGCATCACCGTCCAAACAAATGATAATCCTACCTTTACAGTTATCATAAAGTTTTTCCCATAATAAGTCAGATACATACTTTCCGAGTAAAGGTATGGAATTTTCTACAAATAGTCCATCAAAAACACCTTCAACAATCCACACATCTTTTTTCCAATCAATTCGACTTTCATTAAAGATGAGCGTTTCTTTAGGTAATGCAGGGTTTTTGTATTTGTATCTACTGTCAGGAGCCCAACTACGAGCAATGAAATAGTTTAACTCACCTTTTTCATCATAAGACGGAATAATGATTCTACCTGAATACGGACCGTCTGTTGCAAATCCAATATCATACTTTTCAATCAACTCATCATTAATACCTCTACGTTTTAGGTAGTTATATGCTTGAGCTCGTGGGGGGTAAATGGCTGTTACCTCCGAGAATTTTCTATATTCTGAAGGTAATTTAATTTTTTCGTAAACTTTTTCTTTTTTCTCGTACTCGTCAGGTCTAATAAGATTGTAAACTTCTTTATCTTTCTTTGACCCGTACTTATCTATGAGTCGACCTAAATGTCCTTGAGTGTTGTTTGTCTCGGCACAAGCCCAACACTTATATACGTGTTGTCCATAGTTAATTTCAAGGTTGCCCTTTCCATCACCTTTGTCTAAACCTTTAATATCGTGGGAACAAACAGGACAGTCAAAAGATATCTGTTGTTTATTGTCGTAGTGAGCATGCGGTTCCCCGAACATACTAACTAATACATCTACAACTAATGATTCATCTCTCTCCATAATACAAATGTAATAAATTATGAAGAATAATCAAATCACCAAAGACCTTCCATTCTCATATACCCTCTTACACAGGTGTATGCGTCCGCTTGGTCAAAATTTTCTTTCTTTAATGTGTTATTTCGAGTATATAACCACGTGATTTGTGGTTCTGCGTTTGAAACTAATTTCCAAACAATTTCTTTTTTGTCGGTGTCCTTATTAACCCCACCAAATAATGTTTTCTTACCTTTTCCATTGTCGGTAAGAAGTTCAGGCCAAGCATATCTTCTTGAGTTACTCGTTGAGATATAATTTGGTACAACACCTAAAATATCATAGATAGATTTGGTTATCATTGAGTTGTATCTTAGTAGTGTACCTACAGTCCAAACATTGTTTGAGTTCAATAATGGTTCCTCGATAATAACTTTAGTAATACCTAATTCCACATACCCTTTTAACTTTTCTTCAAATGTATCGACTTTCATCAATAATTCTTCAATTTTATCTTCAGGTTGTGGTTTAATAACCGGTGAAAAGTGAGTTAATTCTAATAATTTTTGTGTTTGGATATCAAATAATGACCAACCAATAGTTTTAGTTGAGATATCCAACCCCAATACCTTTGGGGTGTTCTTTAAATCTTTTGCCATATATGTTTAAAAGTCTAGCTTTATTGAGTACTGTTGTACCCCTTGTCTTAATTCGGGTGATTGTACCTTAGTAATAATCATAAGGTCTTTATTCGAATCGTAAAGCCCAACTTCAGTAACATACGGATTTGAACCCGTCCACGTAGGGTTTGACGAATCCATAAATTGTGTTTGTCCTAAATTAACAGCATAATTCATAACATAAATTGTTGCTTGAATATCTGTTTTTAAACTACCGTAGAAGAAATACTCGTCACCAAAGTTTGCTTGAGTATCTCCTGTTTGTGGCAAATCAATATAATTTTCCAATACATATGTTGTGGTTGCACCTGTATACATATCATTGGTAATCTGTATGGTAGTACCAGTCATACCTGATGACGGAATATATCCACCAACTAACGATGAAGCAATCTGTGATGTTACATCAATTTCTCTCCAATTAGCAGGTGAAGGTCTTGTATCTCCTGTAACTTTTTGAGCTAAGAGAATTAATTCATTTGCACTAAATCCTGAAGGAATAGAACCAGGTAAATGATTTAAGAATGGGAATTCATCACCAAATCTGATAGTCACATCCGCAGTATCTGGTGGACAATCAGGGTTTGTACCTGAAATCTGTGAATAATAGTTACAATGTAGAGAATCCGTAAATGCACTGTTGTTAAATCGGTATGTCACCCACAATGTTTCATTTGAACCCGATAATAATCCTATGTCAGTTCCTGAAACACCATTAAATGTGTTAGGTACAATTAAACCTAACTTAGGAGCTGGCAATGTCCAACTTCTATTTGACTTATAAGATAATGCAGCTACTAATTCATCATCATCAATAGTCACCAATTTTAAATCAGGCCACACTTTACCCACTCTGTTTGGATATCCATTTTCATTTGGATTTGTATCCCATAGATGGTAATACCTTAATCCTGGGTCGTTCATATATGGATTAACAATAGATTGGATGTAGTTAACTTGGAATAACCCTAAATCGTCAAATCCTTCAGGGTCAATGTAGAATGATTCACCCATAGTTGTACCTGTGGTTTTATGCCACATTAACCATGGAATATCTAATCTAAAGTTTCTACCCGCACCTGTGTCAGCTGATAATGGAATAGTGTTGTCTCTATATTCAGTTGCAAATTTTTCACCATAGTAATTGTCAATATCTTGGTTAGTGTAGTGAATAATCGCAATTGCTTTTTGGTCTGAAGGTGATAAATTAATCTTTTCAGACATTGAGTTATAATAATATGTTGAACTTGTATCTACTTGTCCATTATCTGAGTTATATCCCAAATATTCTTTTGTTCCTGTATAACCTGTAGAACCGAAGAATGGGTAACCTAAATCTGTACTGATAAATCCAGCTGGCGATTCAGTCCAAGGAATATTCATATTCCAAACTTTTACATCTGAATTTGAAATGTCACAATTAGATTCAAAATCAAACACATCCTGATTCCAATAATATTGAGGTGTTATTGTATCATACAACGAAGTCATTCCCGATGGAAAGAAATAAACACGAGCATTACCACTAATACCCATAGCACTAAAATCAGGTAAACTTCTATCAACTTGTACATAAATTGGACTTGAAGAGCCACTTGTACTACCTGTTATACTCTCTATCCTATACATCAACATAGGGAAATTATTAGTCCAAGTCCCACAATCACCTGTACCATCCATCCAAATCGCTATAAATCCATTCTGAGTAGTATCAGCTGTATATGAATTATCACAAAAATCATAATTAATTTCTAAAGTATTACCTGATGCCATCAGAGATAAATCTGTAACCCAATTTGATGACATAGTATATGCAGATGTTGTAAAGGCACTAAACGAACCTGTGTCACCAGTAAAGAATCCTCTTGGTGCAGCACTATTAAAGATATTATCGTTGTATGATTGATTAAATGGTATACCCCACGTATTACCCGAAGTCGAGTCAATAAACAATGGATACTTTATTTCCATTTTGTTTTTTTGTGGTATGGCTGTTGTGTTTTGAGTATTATACTCAGGCATTAAAACATTCATTGTAGAAATGTTTCCATTTGGAATGCAATCATAACAAACTTCACTATCCCCTACTTGGAAATATGAAATATTGAAACTCCCTGCTGCCATGTTTTTTCTAGCAGCATCGGTAAGTTTTACGTTTAGTAGACCACTTGTATTTTTAAGAATATATCCCATATTACAGATAAATAGTTAGTTATTTAGATTTTAATTAAGTTATACGTTAGTTGTATTAACCAATGTTATTGAATTTGCAGATGGATTAGGTGTTCCACAAGAAATTCCAGTTATTGTTATTTCAGAAAGAGAAATTGTATCGTTTGTTGTTCCATATACAGGACATGATGGGTCTTCAGGGAATGGATTAGTAATCAATGATGTGATAACACCACTAATAGAACCACCATAAGGTATTGTAACATTATATGATTTAGTTTGTGCCGTATACACTTGTAATGAATTTGGACAACCAGGAACAGCATTACTACCTGTAACTGGTGTACCTGCACTTATTAATGAATATGATGCCCCACCTGAGACAGTTATAGTAGAACCTGTTGTAAATGATGCGTTCTGTGTTGGTGATGTAACTTTATTGTTCGTCTGAATATGTGTCATTATCATTATAAATGAGATTGACCCACCAACAGGAATAACAGGAGTACTACCGATATTCCAATTCATCGTTTTGCTCGCACTTGTTGAACTAATTAACCCGTTTGTTGTTGTTTGGTTAAGAGTCAATGTATACGTTTGTGATACACCACCAGGGTTAATTGTATATGACTGTGTTGAAGTGTTACCACTCGCATCTTCAACCATTACTATACCTGACCCAGCACATAATTCCGTAAAGATATTACTTGACTGTGGTGAACCACCGTTTAATGAGTAAGTATATGGTGAGGTTCCACCCAACACACTAACATTTAAGGTACCATTACACTCACCTAAACAAGTTTCATTGGTTTTAACAATATTAACGGTCATTGGTGCTGTCTCACAAGAACCTGTTACAACACTCCAAGTAATTGTGGGGTTAGTGCCCCCTAAATTAATCCAACCACCTGTTGGGATGTAATTAGACGAGTATTGTACCATTGTACCATTTCCTGTCCAACCTGAAAGTACCCAATAACTTGTAGAACTATTATAAACAATATTCTGTGAAGAAGTACCTGACCAATAAGGTTTACCATTTAATTGTCCAACATATGTAAATGTAAAGGCCGATGTTCCTGTGTTATTTTGTAAACATAATTCATCAGGAATGTAAGGTGTTGGAGTTGCCGATGGTGTCGGTGTCATCGTTGGTGTTGGAGTAATATTATTATATCCAACAGTACAATAAGTACTTGCAGTATAGTCACCGTAATAGTCAACCACAGTGGCTGTGTAGGTACCTGGGGAGACGTTAGAGAGTGTCTGTACGTTTTGTGAACCATTGCTCCAATAAATTGTATAAGGTGACGTACCACCACTAATTTCTAATGTCATACTACCATCCGTACTATTGTAGTTAGTAGCATTTGTAGTAATACAATCTATACCCATCGGTAAGATAGTAATAACTGAACAGGTATTTCCGCTAATTATTGCCATATCAACATCCTCCTCCTATTGTACATTCATAAGTTAATACACCAAATGGTCCAACAGAATAAATACCACCTGAACCACCAGGTTTAATAAATCTTCCACCAGGGAAGTATGTGGTTAATGACGAATTTGAGTAAATTACACTACTATCTGTCAAAGTAGTCGTTGCGTAGTCAGTATAAACAGTAATCGCGGGTCCCACTAAGTCACATAACGGACATTGGTAGGTCCAAGCCCATAATACTAAGTGAGCTCTATATGATGGTGTCGGACTCGGTACTAACTGACAAGAAGCACAAGTACTATACAACGTACCTAAAGTTCCAAAATAATTACCCGTGTAGTTTGTTTGAATATATCCTGAAGGTGCACTATATGGTGCAATTGCGGTACCGACATATGTCCAACATTCACTATTAAATTTAAAGGCTTGACCTACAGTTTCAGAACCAGCTTTAACCGTTTGTACTACGATTCTTTGTGTACCTGAACATGCAGAGTAAAGATAAACTGTTGCTGCAGGTAACGTAGATGTCGGAGTATATGTTAATGTCGGTGTATTTGTCGGTGTTGGAGTTAATGTTGGTGTAACTGTTGGGGTCGGATAAATTGAACATAAAGAACAATCTGAAATTGTAGTTCCAGTTGACATTACAGTGTGTGTAGCAGAACCTGAAACATTACCCTCATACGTTACACATTTTAAACTTTCATTAATCACTAATTGTAATACAGTACCCACTAAAGCCGGTGTACCATTTTCATCAATAATACTACCCGAAACATAATAAACTGAACCATCCTCACAGTTAACTAATTTTCTAACTGTTTTACATTCAAAACCTTTGTCAACTATAGTAAATGTGACACTACCGCCTAAGAAACCTGAAGTTTGTGTTGGTGTCATAGTTGGTGTAGGTGTTAAAGTAGGTGTACTAGTTAAAGTAGGTGTTGGCGTAGATGTTGCAGTATTAGTTTGGGTATTAGTTGGTGTAGGTGTAGCAGTACCCGTACTCGTCGATGTGTTAGTTAAAGTCGGTGTTGAAGTACTCGTTAGTGTTGGGGTACTTGTTAATGTAGGTGTAGAAGTACTTGTCAGCGTCGGAGTCGATGTACTTGTTAATGTGGCTGTTGATGTCAACGTTGGTGTTGAAGTACTCGTTAGAGTTGGAGTACTAGTCAAAGTTGGTGTCGAAGTACTCGTTAAAGTCGGCGTACTTGTTAAAGTAGGTGTTGAAGTCGCTGTGGCTGTTGGACCTGCAGTAGTAGTTAAAGTTGGTGTTGATGTTAATGTAGGAGTACTAGTTAAAGTAGGTGTCGATGTACTCGTTAAAGTCGGCGTACTTGTTAAAGTAGGTGTTGACGTACTCGTTAATGTCGGAGTAGAAGTTAGAGTAGGTGTTGAAGTACTTGTTAAAGTTGGTGTTGATGTGGCAGTAGCAGTTGGACCCGCAGTCGTGGTTAACGTAGGTGTTGAAGTAAGTGTAGGAGTAGATGTACTCGTTAATGTCGGAGTAGAAGTTAATGTTGGTGTCGATGTACTTGTTAACGTTGGAGTTGACGTTAATGTGGGTGTTGAGGTTGCAGTCGATGTCGGACCCGCAGTCGCAGTTAAAGTTTGAGTAGAAGTTAATGTAGGTGTTGAAGTACTAGTTAAAGTTGGCGTTGAGGTAAGTGTAGGAGTAGATGTACTAGTTAATGTCGGAGTAGAAGTTAATGTAGGTGTTGAAGTACTAGTTAAAGTTGGCGTTGATGTTGCAGTAGCCGTTGGACCCGCGGTCGTGGTCAAAGTCGGTGTCGAAGTAAGTGTAGGTGTTGAAGTACTTGTCAGAGTTGGAGTACTCGTTAATGTTGGCGTTGAAGTGCTCGTTAATGTTGGAGTACTTGTTAGAGTAGGTGTCGATGTACTCGTCAATGTTGGAGTACTCGTTAATGTTGGCGTTGAAGTGCTCGTTAATGTCGGAGTTGATGTGGCAGTAGCTGTTGGACCTGCAGTCGTTGTTAATGTGGGTGTTGAAGTAAGAGTAGGTGTTGAAGTAAGTGTGGGTGTTGAAGTACTCGTTAAAGTTGGAGTACTTGTCAATGTAGGTGTTGACGTACTTGTCAGAGTTGGAGTACTCGTTAAAGTCGGTGTTGAAGTACTTGTAAGTGTTGGTGTTGAAGTACTTGTAAGTGTTGGTGTTGAAGTACTTGTAAGTGTTGGTGTTGGCGTTGGTGTTGGACATTCTGGACAACCAGGACTATCACAAGTATTTTCAGTTTCAGTTGCGGTACCAGTAAAATTAAGAGTTTCAATATACTCAGGTGGTGTAATTACTGAAACCGTATAACAACCATCAGGTAGAACAGAATCACCGGCAATACTCCAAACACCTGTAACACCTACAGACCAAGTTGAAAAAACCACCCTATAATAGGTTCCAGGTGCACAACAAGGTTCCAAATAAACATAAACACTACTAGCTGTGACTGTTGGTGTCGCAGTTAAAGTAGGAGTTAAAGTAGGAGTACTAGTAAGTGTTGGTGTTTGTGTAGGTGTATTTGTTAAACCCGGTGTTGGTGTTGGTGTTGGACATGATGGGTATCCACACTCTAATTGAGCTTCAGCACAGCTACCCCAAGGTCCACTTTGGAAATCTAAAGTGTTATCCCAATTATATGTAACACTAGCCGGTGTTACAGGAATAATTTGATACGCACCATATAGTACCTCACTCCCTACATTATTTTGTAAGCAATAGTAATCACCAATAGTCCAAAATAAATCAACTGTTGATGTTACCCTTACAACCGTAAATGGTGAACAACATTCTTGTACATAATAAACATAAGGATATGGAGTACTCGTAAGTGTTAACGTTGGAGTTGGTGTTGGAGTTGGGCATGGGAATTCTGCATTACAATCAGAACAAGGATTTTCACCAATATACCAAGAATTAACTGTCGCTGTTATTGTAGTAGGTGGAATTTGTACTAAGTTTGTATAACATTTACCCGCAGTTGTTGATATAACCGAACCTGGTAAAGTTCCACTTAATAAACCTATAGATGTACCTGAATAAGCACTAAATACAATTGACGAACTATCACAACATGACGTAGCAGAATAGTACCAAATTAAATCAGGATTAGTGGTTGTAGTACAAGTTACACAAGAAGCAAAAGTAGAACCTGTTGTAACTTCCATACCACCTGGTGTCCCTGTAAATGGAATTGCACAATCAGGTATAACCAAGCAACCACCTAATGTAGTTGAAACTATAGTACCAGGTTCAATTCTTGAACCATATATATAAAAATCGGTATTTAAATAATTACCATAACAGTCAGTTGTCCCATTAGCTGGATATTGCCAAATAATACCAGGTAAAGAGTTATAATAAGTAACACTACTCGATGCACTCCAAGGAACTTTGTTATATTGATTACAAGTGTTTACCGTGACATTAGTACCAACAAACTGACTAAAAGAAGATGAACATAATCCATTACTAACTAATAAAGGTTGTATTGACCCATTTGCTTCGTATGTAGTATTATTATAAACTACATTGTTTGTAGATAAAAAATTTGATGTACTGTCTCCCGATAAAATATCAGAAGCAGTTAATGAGGTAAAATCTGACTTTAAACTATTAACTAAAAATGGTATTAAAGGTATTCTGTTTGAACAACACGCGGTAGTTATTACAGCATTATTTATAACATAGGTATCTCCATTTGTTAATACATAATCGGACGAACCTGGTGAAGTTGTAGATACAGCAACAACATCAAAAAATCTATTACCTAAAACTAATCCTGTCCAAGTACCCCCAGTATAAAACGCCAATCTAACACTATCATTAGCCGTGGTTAAATTATCGGGCCATTCTAAGACATAACTATACGCAGTACCAGATGAACATTTTTCAGTAAGGCTTAAATACCAGGTTGTCATTAATTTTTATTTATATATAAATAATCGGTTTTATGATTTTTACGATTCTTTTCGTAGTTTTCCATCATAAAATTCAAATCTGTCGTGTTCTGTCGGACTCGCCAGTAATAAAGCAGGTTTTAAATTACCTTTTTTAGTTTCTTGGAACATATAAGACATCCAAGTTTGTTCATATGGGTGAGCCCATTTTTCAGTTAAAAACATTTTCTTATTACCAATCCTTGTGACAACCTGAGGCCAGTTTGAATAGTATACATCACCATCCACAAATGGAATTCCGTTATGTACTCTGATGTTATTAAATTGAGTTTTTGGTGCATCAGGGTCCTGACCTCTAACTGGCAATTGTTTCTTTTCAGGGAAATATTCTTCTCTTACCACTTGAGGTACGTTATACCACGACCATTGAGTTCCATTATCACCAAAGAATTCACTATATGAAAACTTTAAGAAATCTAATTTGTATTTTTGTGCAATTTCAATAACATTATTATATAGGTTTTTCACATAACGATTGAAACCGTTTCTACATACCGCATCTGGTCCATTATAGAAGAACATATCGTCCTCAAAGAACATATAAAAGTCAAACCCATTTTCATCAGCATGTTCCGCAATCCATTGTCTACCACCACAAATACCTAAGTTATCTTTTTTAATATGTGTGAAATCAAATTCATTACATAATTCAACATATCTTTCAGTCGTAGTTAAATCAGAAGAGTTATCCAACAAGAATTTCTTTGGTTTATCCAAAAAGTTTTTATCGTACTGTTTGAAACTTTCAATTAATGTTTCAAACTGTTTTGGACTATTAAATGTTATCACATATAACGCAGAGTTATCTTTATCTAAGATTTCAACATCATCTTTAACATACTCTGTAGTATATTTTTTTAACTCCTCAAAGAAAGGCCAAACCAACCCATTTCCTTCAATCTCAAAACGATGAATTAAATTAGGGTATCTGTGACATAAAATAGTGAAGAAACACTCATCAGCACCCATTAAACCTTCTTTTAATGATGTTTCCATCACATTATAATAAATTGAATTAATCTGGTGGATAAGGTCTTTTGGTCCACCAAAGAATCCTCCACGAGCAACATAATCCACAAAATCGGTATTACAATAACGAGCCATCGCCTTTCTCTCAAAACCATGAATCTCATCATTACCAGTATAAGGATAAGTAATATGAACCAACTTATTTTCGTGTTTAAGAACATAGTTAGATAAATTATCCAACACCTTATCGTGAGTGAAATACCCTTTACCAACCGTATTTGTCAACCCACCATCAATCCAAAAGAAATATTCAGAATCAAATGGATTTGTAATCGCCGAGTCATTTAACATGAACATTTTGGTAAACATCATCGCATTATAATATCTCAATGCCCCTTGTGGTGATTCTGCCAACCATCCCCCCAAATTTCTCCATTCAGGTTTTTGTCTAATCTCTTGGATTTTATCAAAGAACGGATTCCAAGTTTCAAAGTCAGACAATTCTTTAATAAAAATTCGGGTGGGTTTATCACCACGAATTCTTTCAACATCTTCTCTTAAATCGCTCGGTATCCAAATACACATTTGAACATCAGCTTCGAGCATCTCAAAAAATCTATCTTTATAATGTTGGAAATCTCTTTTTGCCCAACCGTCTAGGGTTCCTCTCTCCATATCCCATAGACCTGTAACTATTGTAACTTTCTTATTCATTTTATTTGTAATATTTTATAATCTCTTTAAGAACACTTAAATTCTTTTTGGTATTATGTAATAATTTAACATTAGTAAAGTTTGGATAAAAATTAATATCATCTTGAAAATCTGATACAAAAAAATCACCTTCAACCTCATTTGGAATAGTAATAGATTTTAACCAATTGTAATCAACAGATTCTTCATTTAGATATTTCACCAAAAAAACTTCATCGGGATATATTGTATAAAACCCAATATCTTTATCATAAAACTTTCTATACCTTTCGTGATATTCTTTTGTTTTATTTAATAACCTCAAAAACTCATCTGATTTTCCACCAAAGAAATTACCCATAGTCCAATGATTATTTTTTTGGTCACAATCTATATTAACAAATGGTGATAAATTTTCTAATACCCCATCAATTGCAGGATTATAAAAATGTCGTTGGACGTTAAAGTTATGTTCCAATAAATCGTCATTAATGTGGTCCACAAATATTTGGTCCCCATCATTGACAAAAATATAATCGTATTGTTCTTTTAGGTAGTCCACACATAATATCTTCATTAACAACATCTCATGATACCCCGAGATTCGTTTTTCAATTTTTATATTGGTGACCCCCTCGATTTTAGAATATGAATTTGTCACAAAAATAAATTCAACATCGTGACCCTTTAAAAAATGTTTCTTTGCACTGTCATATAGACAATTGTACATGAAGATTTGGTCTTCTGTCATTTTGATTCTTCCACCATAGACATAAAACCCTGAAACAAACGCAATACGAGACATTAACCGAAGTTTAATATGAAATTATACCCCTCGTTATATACTATTCTATACGGTTCACCACCGATTGTTAATTCAACAATTAAAAACTTTCTGTGTCCCCAAACCGCGTCACCAAAGTTTTGATTGTCCACCCTAATCGAAAAAGAATGACCATTACCTTTTTGTAAGTTCTCTTTAATAATATCAGTAACATCATTCTGTACCAATGGAATATCTGAAGGATAACCTTCATCTTGTTGAATACCTAATGTACCATATTTGGCTGAAACCACTTCAATCTTTTTATCTTTGAAATATGATGGATTGGTGTAAATTTGAGGGGGTAAATTTGTAAAATATGGATTCCAAGTAAAATGGTAATACTCTTTTGGTTTATGGGCTCTTGCATAATTTAACCAAGCTTCAAAGTACCATCTATCCCCATGAACAGGCTCTGGGTTGCCTTTAATAAAATCTAAGTTAGCCCACCAGAAGTTTCCCCAATACCATCCGTTAACACAGGTAACACCGCAATGGTCGTGGTCCTTTAAATCTTCAATACAAGTTTGGAAATTATCAATTAAATAATATTCCATGATTTCTCTCCAACAATTAATACCATCAATTTTCCATTGTGACGGTTCTTTTGTTGCTAAATTTTTATAGGTATTTGTCACTCCTTTTGCATGGAAGTATAAAACTTCACCACTATTGTTTTGAGCTAAATCCCATACTTTTTTTATACCATAATATTCATAACTATTGTTTTCATATTTGGTAACATTGGCTTTGGGTAAGTTTGAATATATTTCATCAATACCTTCAAACTTACCATCTAAATCAACACATGAAACTTCTAACGTATCACACCAATCGTACAAACCTGAGGATACCAATCTATCCATTTGGTTTTTAACCAACTCTTTATAATGTCCCGCACAAAAGATGTGATATACTATCGCTTTCATTTCTTTTTAATTATAGCATAAATAGAATCATCTCGGTCTTCTGAAATGGTAATACTTTCAATATTTTCAACAAAATAATCCCAAACAGATGTTTTAAAATCAGTATGAGGATTTCCATTTTTAATTGAATGTAACATATCCAAACAAGTTGTTTTTTCTGGGTCTCCCCAACCGAAAATTCTCTTTTCAGGCATTCTACACTCTAAAGATGTTTGTAAATCTTCAATGATAAATAAACCACCTGGTTTTAAATTTTTGAATAATATCTGTGCCGTTATTTGAAGGTCATACATTCTGTGTGAACCGTCATCGATGATAACATCATATTGGTATCCTTTATGACTAAACTCATATAACGAATCTTCACTTGATTGGTCAACAATATATGTCTGAATTCTTTGTGAGTTCAACTCCAATGGATTAATATCCAAACCATGAATAATACCTTCCTTGAAAAAATCTTTCCATACTTTTAATGATGCTCCATCTAAAATACCAATCTCTAAAATGTCACATTTTTTATTGTATGGTTCCAAAGTTTTTTGATAAAATCTTTCATAATAATTATGAAAATGAGCCTTATCTGTTCTATGGTAATTACCTAACTCGTGAAGTGATTTAACACTCAAATCAACTTCAACACCAAACTTTTTATAATAGATAGAATCCAAAGTTCTAAATGGTACTAAACCATATGAGAATGCATGAAATATTAATTTATCTTCTTGATAATCCCTTGCATTTAAATCAAAAGGTTCGATAATCTTAAAACGACTTAAATCCATGTGAGGTCTTAACAAACCTATACAGGTTTGGTCATGCCACAATGCCGTTTTATACTTTGGGTGTTCTTCACATATATCCCACCAATCTTTTAAAAACTTTTTAGAGTAATCATCATTTTGTAATAAAAGTACACCCGCATTTACAACAGATGGACCATAATCACTAGTCATAATTAAACTATAATCTTGGTCAATAAATTCTTCAATTCTACGAGTATCCGAACTGAAAATCGCATCAATATCTAAAAATAATACGTAATCACAATCAGGATGTTGTTCCAAAACATCACTAATTAAATGTGGTTTATACCATGTCCAAGAACGACCCTCTAAACGGTCTTTTATTTTTTTTGTTTCTCTCTCTACAAAATAAGTGTAACCATTTAACTGACAATACCTTTCATTAATTTGTCTTGCAAAATCACCATAAGTTACGTTATCTGTATAAAATTGTGCAACTACTATTTTCATAAATGTCCTACTAATCTTTCACACCAACCTTTAGATGTTGAATATGGCCATACAACCCAATAAGCCGGTTTCTCATTGATATTGAATTGTCTCCAAACTTTGTAATATCCATCGGGGTCATTTTTTATCCTGTTGATTTCATTTAAATCAGCATCTTGACGATAAATAGTGTTGTCATCCTTATCGTGGAAGGCAACTACCCAAAATTCATAATCATTTTCAGGAACTGATTGTGGGTAAACATCAATACAGTGTTTAAAAATTGTCATAAAACTTTCTTTCCACGCTTCAACTGAACCAAAATGTTCAATACCTGGATTAGGTGGGTAATGTTTATCTAATGTATATTGTTGAACTCCTCTTCTCTCAAACAAAATACCTGCATATTCTTCATATTGTTGTAAAGTTCTAACTCGACCAAACCCATACTTACCAAAGTCATATTCACCAGTTTCACTATCCATCTTAAATAACTTCCTATTGATGTCGTGTGAGTGATTGTTCTTATTAACCCATTCTTTGTCGTCATCCCACTGTTTTGTTCTTCCTTGACGAGTATATTCATGCCAAATAACCACCTTATGTGGGTGGAAAAGGTCATAACCCCACGTAAATGCTCGAGCCGCAATTGAAATCTCTTCCCCATGGAAATAATATTCAGGATTATGTTGTACCTCAGTTGAGAATTCTCCTAATGTAAATGCGAAGTGAGCTGAGTAGAATCTGCCAGGAAGTGGTTGTTCCATTTGTTGCCAACCTGGAATTGATTCGGGTAAGAAAAATACCGCACCTTCAGGGATGAATCTGTCAAATGCCATTCTCCAAGGTTCTTGTACTCTTTCTGCTGGGTCATTCTTTGGGTTAAATGATGAAACATAAGCGGTTAGTAATGGTTTAGGTATACCCATATCTTGTAATTGTTTAACCATACCAATTAAAGTTTCATCCCAATTAGGTGCAAACCTCATGTGGGAATCAATTTGTAGGGTATACATCTCACCTTTATATTGTTGTTGTACTTGATTTCGAGCCCAACAAACTCCTTTACTTTCATCATAAAGTACATCAACTACTCTAAATCTTTTATCGTCTTTGTATTTGTCTAAGTTATCAAATCCATCTTCAGGATGATATTGTCTACAGATACCGATTCTTAAATTCTTTGGTGATTTAGCATTTGCAATCATATCTTCAATCGTATTGACCAACTCAGGGTCACGATATGACGCAATTTGTACAAAGATTGTAGGTGTTTTACTTCTAGCCATATTATTGTGTATTTTTCTTATAAAAATGTCCTATATTTTTTTGATTTGTAAAGAACACTAACCAATATTCATACTATTTATTAATATGAAACTGTTAGATACAATACGTCATCTAATTGAGGAAGCAGAAAATAATTATTACGAAGCAGCTTCCAAACCAACTAATGCTAAAGAATTAGAAAAGTTGGAATCTGATTTAAATAGTGCTTTACGTCTTTTGGAGATTTACAAACGATTTGAGAAAAAAGATTAAATTTTAAATCTTTCGTCGGGTACCGCAACTCCCTTTTTGTTTACAACGTTTGCACAGGCGTCATTAGCAAAATTTAAAGATTGTTCGATACTTTTTGTTTTAAAATATTTCAATATAAAAGATGCTACAAATGTATCACCCGCACCACTAACATCTATCGTCTCTTGTGGATTATTACTTGGGTAATGAATTCCATTGTGTTTAACACCGTTAGCACCTAAAGTCACTATGAATTTTTCACCATATTCATCTGCAATATCTTTATTGTTTTTATATTCATTCTCGTTAAGCTTAATAAAATCAATATTCTTAATAATATCATAAGATAATTGCTTCTTACTATCCATTATTATTAATTTTGACATTGCACTAATGTCTTGAATCATAGTATTAGATAGAAACCCTTTATTGTAGTCACTAATAATAACGATATCAGATTCATTAATAGTTTTTCTTTGTTCTGGTGAAAGATATGTAAGTGCCTCACATCCATTCATTTCACCATCATCAACTCTAACTACCATCTGATTACTTTTTTTCTCAACAAAACGAGTTTTTTCAATTTTATTTGATTGGTACCAATGTACCACATCAATATTATCTGATAACGCTTTAAGGTTATCAACAACATTACCGGCCATCCCATTATTTTCCCGTATTTCCACAGGATTTAATACAGGAACTGGTGCTTCAGGACATAATCGAGTAATGACTCCGTAAATAAACCTATCAATACAAAGCTCACCTATAACTAATATCTTTACCATAATTTATAATTTTTGTTGAGGAGTACCCCTCTATTTTATCGAAAAAAATTACTTTTTTCGCATATTCAGAACCAAATACTTTTTTATCTCTGTAATCAGAGCCGACTACCAAATAATCGGGTGACCATTTTCTAATTTGCTCTTCTAATTCAAAATCACTACCAAAACCAACAACACTATTAATGCCAATAATTCTAGATAAAAAGTAACATCTATCAGACCACATATTTACTGGCCTATCTTCACCTTTTAATACTTTAACTCGATTATCATAATCAACACCAACCCTGACTTCTCCAAGAGAAGATGCAAATTCAAGAAGTTCTAAATGACCTCTATGAAGTACATCAAAAGTACCATTAACCCAAACTTTTATTTCGGTTGGCTGTCCCCTCTCCATACTCTATATGAATCTGAATCAAAGTGTTGTGTTGAAACTTCAAATACTACACCGTCGGTTAATGCCTCTAACTGGTGTGGTTGACCAGGAAACTGTCTTACGCTATCCCCAACTTTTAGGGTTTGTTCATTAACTTCTGCAGTTTCGGTATCAATCCATCTATATATAAATTCACCTTCATCAACATACCATGTTTCATCCTTTATTAAGTGGTAGTGCATTGAGAACTTAGCACCCTTTTTAAATACTAAAAGTTTACCACAGTATAATTCGTTATTAACAAATATAACTTCATGTCCCCATCCTTTTGGGACATTACATCCTTCGCATTCAATTGCGTTAATTACTTTTGGTTTTTCCATAATCATTTTTTAGTTTTATTTATCCACACAAAATCTTCTTGTTTATTTTCAATTTTTAACCAATCTGTTAATTTTTTTAATTCTCCTTTTTTTGAAACATCAATTTCAATCCAATCAGAGTTGTTTGATTTTAAAACACTTCTAATTGAATTATTATGATTAATGTATACTTGAGCTAGTTTTTCGTCAATAGTTCCTTCATATTTATCGAGTTCCCACGTTTCAAACATGGATAATAAATATGAAATTTCAGGAATATCTCCTCTATCGTAATGAAAATGATTTGCCCAATTGATGGCGTTCGGTGTAAACTTATTATCATTAAAAAAAGGGTGCCAAAAATTTTTAACACTCTCTACCCATTTTTTAACATCCTCCCTAACCGTTAAAATGTATTTAGATTGTGGAAATATATTTACAATTCTTTCACTTATACCCGGACAAGAGAATGGTATATCTTGGAAGAAATCGACTTCAGTTTTTTCAACCAAATCTACTATAGTTCCAATATTTTTGTTTGAAAAACTATAGTGACTAAAGTTTAAACCATATCTCGGGTTTCCATCTGCCCACGTGATTAATCCTAAGTTTTTTAAACTTCTAGTTAAACTACTAGTTCCAGTTTTATTTAAACCAACACAAATTATTTTTTCACTAACTTTTTTTAAATTTTTTTCAGATAATAAAGTTATTTTACCTACAACAATATCATCACTATAAATTATTAAAAATCCACAAGATTTCAAATAAAAATTATCAGGTATTATCCATTGATTTGGTGACATTTCCATTTCAAATAAATAATACGGAAAATAAATTGACGGATAATAGTAATAAGCTTTAATCTGTTTTTTTTTATTTGTTTTATTTGATATTTTAATTAATCTTTCACCATTATTATCATAATAATTAATTA
>Ga0222714_10001371_pt1 | contig 27467 bp, 28 predicted proteins | sample C33_3DmetaG_FD_165048 | JGI IMG/M metagenome (GOLD analysis project Ga0222714, IMG submission 165048) | Estuarine water microbial communities from San Francisco Bay, California, United States - C33_3D | ecosystem: Environmental > Aquatic > Marine > Unclassified | place: USA: California...
TCAGCAGCAGGAGCAGTAATCAAATAATGCTCTTCAGGGATAAAGTCATCAATAACAGTAGAACCAAACCCACTACCATATGTGGGAGTGTAGGTAGCATCAAACTTGAATTGAACAGTTGCTTCGTAAGTCATTGATCTGTACTTATTCATATGCGGCTAATATAAAACCCCCGACAACGAAAGTCAAGGGGTGGTGGACAATTTATCAAGTGTCCTCGTCAGGCAACTCTTCATCCGACCATTCTCTCAGTCTGTCTCTCAGTCTGTCCATTACCTCATCCATAGGATAGACCTTTTCTTCTCCACGATCAATTCTGTCACACATTTCCATCAGGTATTCTAGAAACTCTTTAGGATAGGTCTCATCAAGGTTGATAGAAGTCCAGAACCATTGATAACATTCTTGATATGGATCATCCTCTGGAAGTAGAGCATAGTTCTCATAGTTTCCACTGAGAAGATCTCTCCACATTTTGAAGTTGTTCCAGATTTCTCTCCAGCCAGTCTGGAAACAGTGTCCGAAGTAATACTCAACCCAAGTCAGTTTCGTTTTCGTCATAAGTGTTTTGCAATAATGTCTCCCATCTCCAAGTTCTGGATAAAATATCTATATCCATACCAAACTTAAACACCCAGAATAGAATACTCAACATTCCGTTGGATCCGAATGAAAGTTGACCATAAGGCCACGATGGAAAATCATTCCAACTTACGGATACTTGTAACAATGACCAATGTTTGATGGTTAGAATTTGAACATACCAATCATGTCCAAAGTCGTAACGATACTTAAATCTAATTAGATCCACGTTTAACCTCAACACAGTGCATGACTCCTTTATAGAAGTCGGGTTTACATATCATCTCCATTCTACTATCAACGAGCCCATCGGCAAGTCTAAGTAAAGCAACCGTAACAATTATAGATTGTGATAGGACAACGTAGAGAACGATTTTATCTTTATGTTTCATGAATGGTGCATTGATCTTATCTGACCAAGCCCAATATTTTTTCCAGAAATTTTTCATTTTACCATTTATCCATAGGACATTTTGCTGCGGTAAATTTTATTTTATGTTCCATAAAACAACCACATTTATAACATCTTTTCTGTTCTTTATTAAATTCCGAACATTGTGTGCAAGTTATCATTCTGTGATTGACTTCTTCAGAAGTTACAAAAATTGGATGTCTTTCTACAGCCTTTTGACCAACATCTTTGGTAAACTTTTTAAAACTTTCTATTTGTTCCCAAAAATTTGGATATTGATTTTCATCTATTAAATCTGGGTTTGGTCTATTTTCCATTTTACCATTTCATGATAGGACAAGTTGCAGATTTGACAGAAGTTTTATAATCTAAAAAACAACCACAAGCACGACATCTTTTAGATTCTTTCTCATAATGTGAACACGAATAACATTCTTCCAACCTACTTTGTTTAATTTCTTCTGACACAAATATTTCTTGTCCAGTCACAACATCTTTTACAACTTCTCCAGATAGTTGAGACAGATTTTTTACTTGCTGAAAGAAGTTTGGAAACTCTTTTTTGTTGGCCATAAATAATAGAAATATGATTTAAAGTTCATGAATTATAATGTAATTGACACGAGTGAAATTAGAGTCAATAATCAATTAGATGTAGAAACAATAACTTTAGGTGATGATACCAAACATACTATTTTAGTTATTGATAACTTCTTAGAAAATCCAGAAGACTTATTATCTATAATAGAACAACATCCCCTAGAAATGGAATGGGGAAAATGGGGACATCCAATTAACTTAAAACTCCCACAAATCAAAGTAGCGTTTAACTATTTTGCAATCAACTATTTTGGTATGCCTTCGGATGCAGTAAAAGATCCAAAAGAGATTCAATTGCAATTAAACATTGTGAATGGTGGAATGCCTTGCAATTATACAACTATTATACCACACATTGATCCAGCAATGTTAGCGTTTTCCTTGTATCTCAACAAAGATAAAGATTGTCAAGGTGGCACGGCGTTCTTTCAACACGGACCATCACAAATTGATTATCAAATTGGTTATTTTGACGAACAATTTAAAAAAACAGAAAAATATTGGCAAATACACGAAACATATAGAAAAGCTCATAAACATGATTATGAGTTGGAAATGGATACCAGAGAATTAAATGACGATTGGGGAATAGAACATATTGTTGAAATGAAGTTCAACCGATTTGTAGTGCATCCAAGTTATATCTTCCACACAGCATATATTGAAAAAGAGTGGTTCCAAGAAGAAAAAAGAGTTAGTTTAGCGGGGTTCATCCTATGAATCTAGAAGACTTTATTCTTACAATAGATGATGTTCTTCCAGCAGATGAATATTATGAATTACTGGATTACTGTGAATCCACAAATGACTTTGAAAGAAGAGTAAAGGATACTCCAGAAGAATTAGTTGATACTTTTCATCAACGCGGACAAAGATACGATATGCAGCTAGAGTCCGGAAGAATACATGAACTGATTCGCAAAGCGTTTCTCTGTGGACTTAGTGGTGCATATAATTACTATGATTATATGTTACCAAATATCTACAGAAAAGTCAGTGGATATTGGTTACTCAAATATGAAGAGGGGGATTTTTTGACCTGTCATTCCGACTTTCAAGCAGAGGCGGGATCACTTACAATGAGTTATCTTGTGAATGATGACTATGAAGGTGGTGATATAGTTTTCTGGAAAGGATATAAAATGGAAAACAAAAAGAATTCTTTACATATATTTCCATCCTCGTTCATTTTTCCTCATGAGGTTACACCAGTTACTAAAGGTACACGTTACTCCGCTATAACTTGGTTTGGTCATGAGTTTGTACACCGACCAGGCATAGATATATAATAGACGGCAGTAGTTTAATTAAATGATAAACCAACTAAGAGAACTTGTAGATAAACAGTGGTTTACTCATCTTATCACAGAACAAGATGCAGAAGCTTCAGAGACTCTAAGTGAGTATGTGCAATTTTCTGAAAACTTTATGATCAAACATAATTTAATTACTGATGAGAAGGAGTATATCTGTTCTTTTAGAGGAGGCCCAACATTCCAAAACTCTTTGGAACATGTTGATAAAAAGTTCTTTGATAGAATACAAACGTATTTGGCAGTATTTAAGTCAGATAACTTTGAAGAACCAGATTCGGAATTGTTGTTCTTTGATTCCACGGTTCTAGAAAATAGTTATGATGAAACTCAATTTGTGAGAGAATGTACAAAAAATATTTTTAAAAATTATTATTCTCACAACGAAACATTCATGAATAAGTGTTTGAATGTTTTTGATGGAGCAAGTCTTAACTTTATAGATGGAATAAGAATTTATAGAAACAAACCATTTAATTCTGTTTTGTGTTATGAAGTTGGTGATGCTGAACTGGAAAGAGATTATGCGAGAAATTTATATACTTTTACAGAAGTCTGTAAGTTATATGGATTCACTCAAACAGAAATTGATAAAGCAATGTTAACCGTTGGTCCAATTGCAGCAGACTTTAATACTAGATTTTGTTTTGAACTTCCACAATCTTCGGAATCAACAATATCCAAAGAGCTGCAGCTTTTCTTATTGCCTTTTGATAAGACTGTTTATATGGAATCCCTCCAGAGTACTTCCCAACAGTTAATTTCGCAAAGACTAATTACGGAAGAAAGAAGAAGAGATCTTATGGATTGGACTAATTGGGAAGATAGATATCTAAGTCACTATTCACTCAGTATAACAGCATCTAAAGGAAAAGTCAATGTAGAACCAATTGCATTCTATGGAATTGAACTCAGAGAAAGAGTTAATCCACCATACAGATGTGATGTAACTCTGTTTGAATCTTAAGAGTTTGCTGAACGACCACTTGTAGTGACATTGGTTGTTGAAATGTATTGATTTCCAACTACCCAATGTCCGCTGCCTCCACCAGAACCACCTCCTTGACCACCCTGGCCTCCGCCACCACCCTGACAGTTACCTCCAGGGCCGGGGGATCCGGGTCCTCCACCTTGACCATTACTTCCGTTTGATCCTAAACCACCACCAGGACCGCCAGAACCTCCGCCTCCGCCTCCATTTCCAGGGTTCTGACCACCTTGACCACCTTGAGCGCCTGTTGTGTACCAAGCACCTCTACCACCTTGGCCACCGGATCCACCTCCGTCATTTCCTCCTCCTACACCTCTATCACAAGAACTGCATTGTGGGCAGAACCAACCACAACAATAGTTTCTATTATTTCTTCCGTCATTTCCTTCTTGTCCTCCACGGCCTCCTCCTCCTCCGCCACCGCCTCCACCAACAATAGATCCACCACCACCATTTATAGCCAAGTTACTCTGTGTGTAAATGGCAGTGTATCCCTGGCCACCTTGACCAGCATTAGATCCGCCAGGATTTCCGCCATATCCGTATATGCTACTACCATTCATATTAAGTACCACTTGAGACCCAGCTCCTGTGGGCACTCTAAAGGCCTCGGTGGTATTATTACTATAAACGTTGGCATTCAGTTGAACGGTTTTATCTGTTGACCTACCCCATTCATTAAAAGGACCGGTTACCCAAGAACTGCCATTCCAAACTTCGTTACTATGAGAATATACGCCAGAAAGATCTATTCGGTTTTGAGCAGAAGTCACTGTACATATGACTCTTCTACAAGCACCTCTTAACCTACTTACAGGAAGAACATTTCCACTAGTAGGAACATATTGATTATTTCCATCTCCTTTAACATACGAACCGTTTCTATAGTAATCACCCAATTTAATATTAGTGGCAGGAGCCCCCATCGCAGAAGCAATTTGGCTGAATGAAACCGTAGGATTCGCAGATCCTCCTGGTACTATTCCACTTGCTTGCGTAGTGTATGCCATTATTGATAGTTACTTTTCTTTTATTTAGAAGAAAACCTCCATCAAAACTTGACAGAGGCTTTAATTTATTTGTATAATTACTCTGTGGAGTTTCAAGAATTGCCTTTAGCCATTTGTTGAATAGCTTCTAAAGCTCCTTGAATTTTTAAGAACTCTTCTTTTTTTACATTAAATTGTCTTTCAAGTTCCATTAGTTCTTCTCTAATGGCTTCAGATCTTGCAGTCAATTCAGTAGCATATTCTGTTATCGTTTCATTCATAAGTTTCAACGTTGTTTAACTCTTACAAATTTATTTAGTACCCTTTAATTCATTCAATTCTGCACGAAGTTCGGTAACTTCGCCTCTGAGTTCCTTGATTGCTTCAATGAGAAGTGGAACTAGTTTTTCATACTTAACTGTTAGGTGATCTTCACTTGCTGGGGCTGGACATACAGCCTCAGGAAGAACTTTTTGGACCTCTTGAGCAGAAACACCAGAATGTCTCGTTTCTGTATTAAATCCATACTTAGAAGCTTCTTCATTAAATGAATATGTAAATCCACTAAGTTGAGATACTTTATCTAATGCATTTTGGATTGGTTCAATATCTTTCTTAAGACGAATATCCGAAGCAAAAGCGGTGATATCACCACTTACGAATAAATTATTTCCAGATGGGTTATAATAAATTCCAGCATCTGTATAAAGATTTTCATATGCTGCAGTTCCGTTATTTGAATTAACAAAGGTCAGATAATGATTTGCATTTGTTGCAATAGATGTAGTTCTAATCGTATTTGCATTACTAACCGCTCCATTGAATGTACCATAGAAATTATCTGCGGTAATATGTCTAGCAGTGAAATCACCGTTTGAGTTAGCCTGAACAACATAACTTACGTTCGTCTTTACATTACTACTTGACTGAATATCAATAGTTCTTGCAGCAGAGTTGTTGAAACTGGAACCAGAAGTAAAGTAAAGTGGAGATGCAACTGATAGTCCATACTGTAGATTTCCATTGAATTGTCCAGAAGCAGTAATAACATTACCACTGAAGCTACCACCACTTCTTGTAACAACACTTGCACCCGTTGTATCAGTTGATGAAGTGTTAAGACCGTCAAGTAAATCTGCGTTTAGATTTGTGACCTTGGTAGTTGAAGTTACTGTTAAAGGTGCAGTTCCTGTTGCAACTGTAGAAACATATCTTTGTGCAGTAGAAACACCAGATAGATTTTGTTGTGTACCATTAACATGGGTAACAAAACCAATGTTTGCATATAGTCCATTGTTTGCAACAAGAGAAGTATTAGCTCTTAGATGAGTAAATGTTCCAGCAACACCAGTGATACAAGTAACGACACCGACATTAATAAATGCAGTGAGAGGATCTGCAGCAGAAGTTCCACGAATTGTTCTTGCAGTTATGTTTGTAATAATACCAGTGTTTACATAAGCAGTTGGAGATCCAACCCAGTCAGTTATTCTTGCATTTGTTGTTGTACTAATAGTACCTGTTAGATAGGTAATTCCTCCTCGGGTACTTGTAAAGTCAGTGATAACACCAGTATTAATGTGAGCAAGTGGAGTTGCAAACTTAGAAGTTGCTCTAATACCTTGGCTGAAGGTATCTGTAGCATTTACCGTTGTGTAAGTCAGATCTTCTCCAGAAATATTGGTTACAATTCCAATAGGAGAATATAGGGATGCAATGGTTCCAATTCCAGTTACATCTAGGTAGGTCATGATACCTGCCTGAATGTAAGCAACATTGGCAATACTAATAGTTCCTACACCAATTGTATCTCCTTTAAATTCAGTTGCTGTTACAACACCAGTGGATGAAATGAAGTTACCAACCTTGAGGGTTCCGTCAAATGTACTAATTCCTGGATGTACGGAGTGGAGAGCACCGCCCAGTTTCAGAGTGGTGTTTGAACTCATTGTAACTGCAGCACCAGTTACCTCCATATTTGCAAATTGAGCTAAAGAATCTGCAAGTGGATGTTTAATGGTATAGTGTGAAGGTCCGATAGATTCTGGGGGAACAGATGCACCACCATTACCAACCATGTATAGTTGGTTATTAATAACAATGTTTTCGTATGTAACACCAGAGAATACCTGGTTAGAAGCAAATGTGACGGCACCACCAACATATAGATTCTTAACCTTTACAGTTCCATTAACTTCAAGAGCATCTGTCCAGTTGTAGATAGATGTGTTTGGACCGACAGCAATTTGATCCAAAGTTACGGACATTCTATTTTTATCTCTGGAGATGATTCCAAATCTTCTCCAATCACCATCACTATAAACGTGTCCTAGGTGTCCTCCTGGGATACTAACACCACCATCAATAGAGTAACCTGGATCTGGGTTTGCGAGGAATGTTACATCTCCAGACTTCTTAGGCTCTGGTGGGAATGACGAAATACCAACTGTTAATAGTTTTGGCTGGGATGCAAGACCTTTGATGTATAGGTCTCTCGTTTCTAATCCATTCTCAGAGGTGTTTGTAACCTTCTCAGAGAAGTTTACAGGACCATAGAACTGTGAAGTCTGGTTATTGTTTTCACCACCTTCAACGGTGATTCTTTCCTTAACAACCAAGTCATCAAAAGTTCCACTATTTTTAGCAGCAGCCTCTGTTTGTGCATCATCACCGAAATAAGTAACAATAGGAGCTTCAATTACCTCTTCTTCACCAGTTGCACCTTTAATCTTAGTTGCACCAGAGAAGAATTCTCCTCTGTCGTTCATACCAGTATAAACAACAGTACCACCATCCTGTTCTCTAGCTTGAGATACAAGAATTTCATCATCACTTAGAACTCTATCTTGTTTTAGTGGTAAACCTGTTGAGTAGTTACCAGGACCGAAACCAAGATACTCAAACGTGTGACCAGATGCACGAAGAATTGAGTGTCTGCGAATTTCCATTGGCAGAACACGGATTTTCTTGATGGAAGTTCCTGATTCTGCATCAACTTTTGGTGTAGAGAATTGTCCTCTACTTACTGTAATGTTTGATCCCACTGGAGTCGCGGATACTCTTACAATCTCTGTTGAAAGGAGTAAGTAATCTCCCTTAGAAATTCCATTGGTACTTGTTAGAGTAATTGACGTATCTGCCTTTGTTGCTGGCGCAGCAGTTGTTGTAGTTACACCTGCCCAAATGTATTGACCTCTTCCGCCAAGATTTTCCTCACCAAAACCTAATGCTCTACCATTTGCAGAATAACCAAATTTGTGGAGTGTAATTCCAGAAGCATTAAATGTTTGTGTTTCGGTACTTACTCCAGCAGAGAATACAAAAGTAGAGACACCGACTACTTCACTTACGAAGAATTTCTGACTGAAATAGGTGTTTCCAGTTCCTACTAATTGGAAACTATTTCCAGGAACAAGACCATGAGATCCATTTACAACTACGGTTGAAATTCCTGAAGGATTGTCATATGTTACGCTTGTAACTCCTACTCCTTTTGAAGCTAAGAAAGCGATTGGGAATCTTTCATCATTTCTCGTTAAGTAAGTTGCACCAATACCAAGAGTGTTTAGAATGGAAATACTCTTTGAAGATGGAACTGCAACAACTTTGAAAATTCCATTATACTTAGGATCTGCAAATCCAGAAAGTTCTAAAGTATCACCTACGTTATTGGATGTTGCGGTTACTGTTACAACAGCGAAATCACTTGGAGTTGAAGCGTTACCAGCAGAAATTTGCATGGTATTTCCAATTCCATAGGCACAACCACCATCAACAATTTCAACAGATGTAATAGTATTAGATGTTCCTACGACTGCCTTGACAGTCGCTAGTCTTCCTGTAATAGATGCATTAAGTAACTCGGTGGAGTACATCGTACTTACGATGCCTGCAGAGTTGTTATAATCAGCACCAGGATTGGTTATTGTTAACCCCGTAATGCGGTTTAGGTTGTGTTCTACATTGGTGTAGAGAGTTATCGTTGTATTTCCTGTACCAGTAATAATGGCACCAGTAATAGCATAACCAATTCTATTGTTATTTGCAAAAATGTTAAAAGCTTCTCTTGTGATAGAGTTTCTCTTGTCATTAGTATTGACAGATCCTAAAGGAGATAGTTTAGCGTGAGTAATTGAAGGATTAGGATCGGAATTATAGTTATCTCTATCTTGTTGTGGATAAAGGTTTCTAATATCCTGATTAAATTTCTTATAACTTAGACCATATCCAACATTAGAATTTGGAGTAATACTTCCAGATAGTACAGTTAATAGATAGATACCATCTTGTCCATCAGCACCAGGAATGTGCTCTTTGATGGTGGTATTTCTATAGATGAATAATGTATCTTTATACTTTTCTCTCTGTAAGGTTGGTAAAGATTCAATTTGTAACTGTGTTGATCTCTGGTTTGTCTGACTTAAGAAAGTCCCTGGATCCGAAGATAATCCAACATAAGTAAATTCTTTTGAATTATTTACGGATGCAACTTCAAAAAGACCATTATATGGGATATCACTATTTGCAGTTAGATTGTTTGAACTTATTATATTAGTAATTCTTACTAAATCACCAGTAATTAGATTATGTGGTAGTTCTGTTTTAATTGTAGCAGTTCCAGACAAATAAGAAGCACCGACGATTACTCTTGGGTTTCTTAATTGCGTTGGATCTTCAACAGAAGCACTAATAAACGAAGCAGATCCGACACCAACATTTTTGGATTCTTGTAGAATAAATCCATCCGAAGGTGGTCTTGCATTTGTAAATTCTTTAGGAACTACATAACGAACTTTATAAATCCTATCTTCAAGACCCCTATTATCAAGTTGTCTCTGTAAGAAAGTTGCACCAGTAGACTCTCCTAGGATTGATGTTCCAATTCCTACAATACCATCGTAAATTGTGTTGTAGAATGTTGCTTGAGAACCCAATACATACCACTGTCTCTCAGTAGTATCATATTGAATTGGGTGTCCTGGATCGCCGGGAACTTTATCTGCAACTGTACTTAGAACTTGTAAGATTCCACCATTGTTTGAAATTCCAGTTACGTTGTTTCCAGCGTTTGCATCATTTAGTGTTGCAGATAATTTGATTTGGTTTGGATTTAATCCCGTTGTGAGTGCATAGTATACCTTATTGTTCTCAATGTTTGATGGCATTTCGCCATTATCAGTATAAAGACGAATTTTTTCACCATTGAAGAGTTGGTGATTTTCGGTTAGTGTAATAATATCACTTGAAACACTGTTAATACCAGCCTGTCTTCCTGCATAATATGTTTTCTTAGCAGATGTTCCAATTCCACTAGGAACTTGCATCAAGATTGGAGATCTGAATGTACTTTGTTGATTTCCCAGAATAACGGTTAAGTATAGTTCTTCACCTTCTTTTGCACCAACTCTGTAGGAATCAATTTGAGATGGTGGTGCAATATCAATACTGTTATATCCAGACAACCATAATTTAGATGTTTGAGCCGCAGATACAATCTTTGTGGCATCTAAAGGCAACCAACTGACAGCAGAGGTTCTTGCGTTTGGTTCTCTTGGTGGAATAATGTGTGTAATATATCCTACATCGTCTCTATCAAATGATGTTGATCTAAATCCACTTGCCTCAAGTGCGATTGCACCAAAGTTAGAGTTGGAGTTCGTAATTGACTGGTCTCCACCAGATTCACAAACAAAGTGTTTCGCATATCCAATAGCAAAGATAGAAACGCACTGAATAATGGAGTCATTACTTGCCTTCATGTGTACGTTTTCATATCCAGGCTTGTAAATTGCCCTGGAATTTGTGTGAAGGGGTTGTTGATCTTGAGATACTGTTAGATTGTCATTGTAAATTCCAGTTTCTTCGTCATAAATGATAAATGCATTATCATCTTTTTGTAGAGAAATACCAGTAAACTGAGCAGTCAACATGGATTTAAATCCAGTTGCCTTACTTCCATCAGCATGTAATCCATTTAATCCATAAACGGATCTCAATGTACAAGAGAATACGTATGGTGATGCTGAAGATACTGAGTCCGATTCTACAAGAACATTTGAGTTTACAAAGTCTGCGAATCCTGGCAGAGGATCTGTTGGTACTTCTGGAGCAGTAAAGGTGAAGTTGGTTTCATCAATAACATCTGTAACCAGGAAGGATCCATTATATGAAGTTATATTTGTAGTAATACCACTAATTAATACCGGAGTGTCTTTGAATAACCCGTGAGTCGCTTCGGTGGTTACTGTAATTGTTTGAGTTGGAATTACTCCATCTCCAGACTTGATAGAGCTAATACCAATGGTATCAGCACGAAGATCACCAACAATTCTGTATTCATCAATACTTGGCTCAAAGTCTGTACCTGATGCTGCTGGGTAGTTTGCCAAACCTCTACCAGAAGTATCACCATAAGCATGAGTAATCTTATAGTAATACATTTCAAGATCTGTTAGATCTGTGATATCAGATCCCAATTCTACCAAGTTTACACCATCGGCATACTCAAAACATGTTAGTTTGTGGTGAGAGAAGTTAGGAGCTACTTTTGCACCACTTTGGTCTTTATATGCAGCTCTCTGGGGATCAGCGTCAAAGAATGAGAACGCAGTAAAGTAACAAGTACCCGTTACACGGAAGATTGCTGAGTTTGGTATTGAAGTATTGTTTGGATCTGGAACATATAGTGGACGAATCTTAGTTTTTCTAAGATCTAAACCAACAATAGAAGTACCTCTAGGTAGAATTACACCACCGTTGATGGAGTTAAATTTTACTAAATCATTATCTTCGTCAAAAATGTCAAAGTTGGAAAATTCACTAAACTCAGTAACAGTTGCCCCAGAAGTTGTCCAACCACCATTTACAAGTCTCTTGAATACGGAAGCTCCAGAAATATTTTGAATAGAAAATCCGGGTCTATTATCAATATAGTGTGTACCAGGATATACAAGAATTGTTGTTCTATCAATCTTATCGTTGTTCTTACCTACCTGATAGGAAAACCTTGCCGACTCAAGGAGGGCTCTTTGAATGGTTCTAAAAGGTCTTGTTAGGGAATTACCTCTATTTTCAAAACTATCAGTTGCGTCAAAATCTGATGGGTTGACATAAAGGATATTACCTTCTGCATTCTTTAGGAAATTCTCTAATCTACTTAGGGGCATTTTGTTTTCCTACAGTGACAAATCTATTCTTTTTATATTTAGACACTGAAAAACCTCCCCATCAAGGGAGGTTTTAAAGTTCACACGGAAGGGATTTGTCGCTGGTGTATTAGTATCACCAGTTATTATATTACCACTTTACTTCTTTCCAGGCAAGTCTTTCCTTTAATTCCTTTTGAAAAACCATAAGATAACGATGTTTACGAGAGCGATCCCTCCACTCACCGTCAATGCCGCTAACACTACCTCTAGAATGTTTGGTTCCATCTGCGTAATAGAAATCTTTTTTAGGGTCAGTTAACCCATAGTACTTGAAATTACAAGCTCTGTATATAGTTCCAGTGTGGTGACTAGCGTCAGCATAACTAAGAATAGCACGAACTGGGGCATCTTTTCTAAACCTCTTAATACATTTACTAACAAACCACGAGGTAATATTGTATTCTTCTTTCTGAACTTCTGGATCCACGCATAGACGAGAGAGTTCAAATAAACCCTCTTGTTCATCTCTTTGTAGACCAAATGCACCTACGGCTATTTCTGGGACTGGGAGACCAGTAAAAACGCAAGCAGCAAGGCACTTGCCAATTCTAAGAGGACATTCCCACTCAGTACGCTTAAAAAGTCCATAATTATGCCCAGATTTAAAATCTTTGGACTCATCTTTTAGATAGTGATGAGTATAAAGAAGATCTTTGATTTCTTCCTTACTAACTCTATCTATGTAAAAATCACTCTTCACTTAGGTATAATTACTTACTTTGTTTGTGTTTCACGACATATTCTACTGTATTTGCTACGTCATTCATAGCAGTTCTTAGATCACTCTGTCCACCTGCATGTTGATCCATCGTTGAGGGATCTGTGAGAGTCCATCTCCACTGATTCATATCTTTGTTGTGCCAGAGATTAATGATCATTTTAGACCCCTAAATCTGAAGCCCACGGTCGGACTTGAACCGACGACCTACGGTTTACAAAACCGTTGCTCTATCCAGCTGAGCTACGGAGGCATTTATTGTATACTATGTATACAAGTAGGACGAGGGGGACTTGAACCCCCACGGGATTGCTCCCAACAGATTTTAAGTCTGGTGTGTCTACCACTTCCACCACCGTCCCATAAAGAATTACTCGGTGAAGTAAGTTCTAGGATTATACTTCAAATATTCCCAAAATGTCAACTTCATTTCTTTGTGTGACATTCCACAATGTTTTGCAGCAGCAGGAAGGGTCATTTTACAATTAAATAAAGCTTCATTTGCTTCTTTAACATTTTCTGGAGTGGTTTTAACAGGAACTTCTTTGAGATTTTTCAAGTTGATTTTATATGGATTCATAATCTTCGTATGGAACGTAGTTGAGGTTAATTACTAATCTTCTTTTTTGATCGGTACAGGTTGTTCCTGTATGCATCATATGAGATGGAAAACTTATAAATCTGTTTGAAATACTTTTAACTTCTGAACCATCTTCAAAAATTGTTTTACCGTTATTACTATTTAAGTAGTAAATTGATGTCCTACTATTTTTTAGTTTATTGCCAGTATGCGGGTTGTTTACATCTACATGATAGTTAAAAACTTCAATCTTTTTTGTTGCAACTAGAAGATTGGCCTTTATCCTCAAAAAGGATAGTGGACTTATTTTATTAATCAATGGAGATATGAATTCCATTCCACTTTGATACTGTCCCCATCTATCATAGAAGAGATAGACAAGTTGATATGCATTTGGATTGGATTCGTTTTCTGTTGGATCAGAAACACCTTCAGAAAATCTCCAAGGCCATGTAGGACTACTGATGTTTGTTAAAATACTATTGAAATCTTCTTCTGGTAGGAAGTTATCTATGATTTCAATATTTTTGTCCATTTTAAACGATTACGATTTGTAATTCTTGTGCGTTTAGTTCGTATTTAACGTAGGATTCCCACCTCATCGCATCTTCTATATTGTAGAAGACTGCTTCGTGTTTGGCAAGACCCTTTTTCTTGGGTTTGAAGTATTGAACCTTATACTTCATCTGCGACTACCTCACCACGCAGTTCTGCAAGTTTTGCAGTTGCAAGAGACTCAACACAAGTCCAGTAGAGTTCACCACTCATGGGGAAGTTTTCACGACAGAAATATTCTGCGGTATCTTCTTGCAGACCCTGAAGAGACCTCAGAGTATCACGATCAATTTGCATGGGGTGTCCTTGATTACATGGCTATAATACCAAGACCCACTGGACTCGTCAATGGATCTGTGACACTTCTTTAACTGGTCGCAACTCCTGTAGTGTTAGATGAGAATTTGTTGTTCTTATTTGGTTTTTCTGGTTCGTATGAAGTGAAATCCGTATTATTTAAAGTAGTTATATCCGATTCTAGCGTAGATTTTTCAACTTCTGCATAAACTCTACCTTGCAACATAGAGAATGCCTCTGTTTCAAGTTTATTTCTCAACCTTCTCAAAACTTTTGCTTTGTTAAGGGTATCATTTACAATAGTAGTATTTGTTGAAATAATTGAATCTCTACTAGACTCTGCGGAAGTGATTGCTGTATCTAAACCACCACAACCTGTTAATGATGGATTTGTTGGACTGGTTGTGGCATATCCTATAGAATATTTTGCAGGTGTACTTGTACCTGTCGTTCCCACTCCAACAGATGAAGTTATTGTTAGTGATTGTCCTTCAGTTGCATATGAAAATGTACTTGCAATTGCAACACCAGAAGTATTAAAAGTATATGTATAGTATCCAGGCCATGAAGTAGTTCCACTGTAATAAGTTACATATCCATTACCGCAAGATGGTTCTGGATCTTCAATAACTTCTCTCCACTGGAAAGGTCCAGAAGAACTTCCATTATTAACCAATACGGCTGTGTGACCCAATCCAATCTTTCCGGTATCCATTATACCTACGGTGACTGGATCTACTGGATTATTGCTGTAATCAAAAACATCTATGTTTGATTGTGTTGTTCTAATTACTGTAAAAAATGCATCTACGGCTGTTGCATTTATAGATTGATCTAAGAGTAACGATGGGTATTCGGATTTTATTCCGACTGTAAAATTGGTAGTTGCAGAACCAATAGCAGCAGAACTTACAATTAATGCTGGTCCACTTGTACTAGATGATATGAAAGTTCCTGTACCATAATCCCAAACTTCAATACTGTAACTTCCGGTAGTAAATCCAACTACTGTTGTTCCTGGGTTTAAGACTCCTGCCTTTTCTATAGAATCTCCTGTGTTGATTCCAACGGTAGATCCGATTCCAGTGTGAACAATGATTGTGGATCCAAAAGAGACAGTTCCCCCAAACTCAACAGAGTTTATGGTCAAAGTACTTACACCAAATCCAATAACATCAGGCAGGTTTGCTGAACTGTAAAGAGAAGGATTGTCAATACTATCGGTGATAGTATCTCCTATTTGGATGCTGTTTGTAGCTCCTACGCTAGTTACTGCTAAGTTTGTTGCGCCATAACTGGCACTTCCAGTAAACTCTATAACAATATTGGAACCATAATCTTGGTTTTGTGGTCTTCTGTAATACTTTACGCCATATTTGTTATAATTTATCTGTACTGCAGAATTCTTTTGTGCTGTATAAGTTACACTTGTATATACACTACCTACACCAACAGTCCAAGTATTGGAAGCAGTTTGTACCCAAATCAGATCACTTTTACAGCCTGCAGAAATTCTATTATCATATGCAGTTTTTACCGAACTTATAGCAACATTAATCTCATCTACCAGAGGTAGAATTGACTTGTCCATATTTTCAACTATTGAATCGTATTGATCTATACGGACATCATAAAGTTTGAGTTGATCTTTGATCATCTCAACTTCTGCTTTTTTCTGTTCCAGTTGCGTCTTTAAGTCGGCAACAAAATTAGTTGATATCATCTTGTTCTATTTGTAATTTCTCAACGTCAATTCTTTCTGCATATACAACATAACTGCAATTGATTGGGCCCCCTGCATTATTTACCACAGTTATTTTTCTCCCCCATTCTATATTTTTTACGAACAATTCTTGATAAAATTCGTGGGGAGTTAAATGTACTGTGATTGTTTCTGGATCTATCAAATTTACCCAATAGTCTGGAAGTTCTATGATATTGGATCCGTTCAATTTTCCTCTATAATATACACCTATTTCTGGTCCTTCTAAACAAGAGTGAACAAGTCTTTTTCCAGATTTGTTTGGGTGCGGAATATCAAATTGTTTAAATGGCGCAGCAACTGATGCAAAAGAACCATTTGAGGCAGTAATACTAGTACAAATAATCTTTTCTGCTTTTAATAGGGGGACAGTGGCCACAGATTGGCACACTTTTGCACCCGCAGTTTGTTGTACCCCAGCTTTTACACTTAGTCCAGTTGAAGTTGCCAACGCATTTTTAATACTAATGCCGGTTTTAGTGGTTGCTCCAGAAACATTTGTTACTGCAATTCTATTAACAACTCCAGTTAAATTAATGTTTCCGATAAAGTTGGCAATACCAGTTACTTCTAGTGATGCGGGAATTCCCAATCCTATTGGTGGTCCTATCATACATCCAGCGGTTGCGATAGGTGCTGCAACTAGTCCAACGTATACTGGACCATTTAGAACCGCAGTACCAGGCAGAAGTCTTGATGTGGCACTAATAAAGGAAACATCAAGAGCCCCTACTACTAGTTTATCACCTACGTGACCAATAGAAAATGTCATTAATCAACCTCCACATTCCAGCCACTTTTTGAACTTCTGAAGAACTTTTATGAGGCCACCAAGAAATGTTCCTTGTGTTACATCTGTAAGAGTTCCTGAAGTATTTTGAATTCCACCAGCGGTATCTACAGCATTTGCAGCAATAGATGTGCTGTTGGTCATCAGTGAATTTGAAACGGTTCCTTTTTGATTTACGATTGGAGCTTGTGTGTGGACCTGACTGTTGGCAACTAAAGTAATTTCGCCAGATCCATCACGGGCTTTAAGTCGTATATTGTTTCCAATAAGAACAATATCTCCACCCATCGCTTCAATCACGATGTTACCATTAATTGCTCTAATTACTTTTCCGGGTTGACCATCTTTCTGTAAATTTTCACCACAGACTTCATAACTTGTTCCAAAACAAGCGTCAAATTTGTTCCCGTTTCCAGTGTATTGAAATCCTTGAGAACTATCAGTTGTTATAGCATATTCAATTGTATTTCCTGTAAAGTCTTTTGAACCAGAAATTTCTTCAAAAACCCCATCGGTTTCCTTTCTTATGTGAGAATCTTTATCTGCCATGGGTTACACACATTGTACAACGTTTACAATTCTATCGGTTCCAATTCCAGGAGTACCAGGATCAACAACGTATTGTGGTACGTATTGTAACACTGGATATAGTAAAGCTCCTTGACCTGTATTTGTATTTATTGTGATTGATGGAGACGATGTAAATTGAGAATTGCAGGAACTAAATCCTGAAGAAACTCCAATGATTGATCCGTTGGGAGTAATTACTATTTTAAAGATACATCCTCCAGCTGTGATAGAATCTCCAGAGGTATAACCGTATCCTGGTTTTTCTACTACAAAATTCGTTATGATTCCAACTGGATTTGTTGAAATTCCTATGGAGGTACTTCCAATTCCAGTAATAGTGGTTGTTCCATCTCCTGTACCGGAAGTTGTCCCAATTCCAATCGTGGTTAAATTCGTTTGACAATAACCAGAACCAGCACTAGTAATATAAATTGATTCTATCTCACCCTTATCATTAATTTTAGATTTAGCTAAAGCTCCAGATCCATAATTACTATTGTCTTTGATTTCTACTGTAGGATTCTTAGTATAATTTGCACCAGGATTCGTAACGGAAATAGTTAATATTGAACCATCCGTAGGGGAAACAACTGCTGTTCCTGAGGCCCCATATCCATCCCCATAAATTATGACTTCTGGTGGAATACAATAATACCATTGGGATCCGATAGGCGTACTTGATACCCCATCTTGATCCGTTGGGTTTAGTGCCTCTTCTCTACAATCAGCAAATAGGGTCTCTTGTCCACCATACATTGACAGTAAAGATGCCCATTCATCAACCTCGGCCCCAGCACCACCAAGTAAATCAAAGTTATTCAAAGTCTTTGCCCAATCATCAGAACTTGGGAATTTAACTCCCTCAAATGGATCCCAAAAACTCTTTGGTTCGCACTTTAGATTATCGCAAGATAAAAATCCAAGTAGTTGATTGAGCATATCAAATGCACCAGTAATATAATCTGCAATTTGACCAATACCTCCAGTTAACCAATCAATTCCAGATAAAACAGAATCCAATGCATCTGTTAGTAGATCTGATGCCTTACCTATTATAGATGCGATCGTTTCTTCTACAGCACAAACGGGAATATTTGGAGATTTGCCGATCAAAGCATCAAGTAATCCAATAATGAAATCTAATAAAGGACCAAATAACTTTTCAAAGATACAAAAAATGATATTGAGAATATTTTTTGCAGCTTCAGACAGTTGTAACCACTGTGGAAGAGGAGTTGTTACAGCAAATGCTCTGAATAAACAACCTATCAGTTTAGTAATGTTATCTCTAACTCCGTTCAATATAAACTTGAATATTGAAGTTAATAATCTTGCAACTCTTCTTATATTATCCTTTACATTTACTACAACATTTCTGATAGGATCTATAAATCCATAGATTGTTGATTCTAGACCATTTATAAATTTGACAAAGCTCTGTAAAGTAGCTTGCATTTCTGCAATAAAGTTATTCTCGCACCCATTTTCCGATTGTACTGGACCTACAGCTTCCGAACTAAACTGTTTTAAAAATCCTGCATTTGCAAGACTTCCCGAGAATAATTTGTCGTATGAGATGTCGGGGTTATTGAATATGGATCCAGCAGCAGAATTGGTATCTGAAAAAATAGATGAATAATTTGGAGAATTTATATCTGCACCAATTCCTAGATTTAAATCGGTATTAAACGTATAAGGAGATGCAAAATCTTTATTTGCATCATATGCACCCGAGAAATCTATTTGATTATTCTGGGTGAATGAAACGGCTGCTTGATCCGAACCAGCATTTGTTACGGTTGGCGGTTTTTGTACAGTACCTTTATCTGGCGGCTTCATTCTAGTTGAAGTCGCAGAAAGATTTCCCTGCATCCCAGTAAAAGGTTTAAACTGAGAACTCTTTTCTTTTTCTAAAAGTTCTGGAGTAATTAAATTTTGTACAGAATCATTTCTATAGAAACAAGAAACGACTACTGGTTGTTGTGCTTCTTCTCCATCCAAAAAGAATCCTAATACAGACTCTCCTCCCATAAGATTTGGAGTTTTTCCAAATCCACCTTGACCAGGAGATCCTTCTGCACCAGAGGTTAAAATATGTGCCCAAGGAAGATCATCATCGGGCAACACATTTCCATCAAAAGTATGATATCCGATAATCCTTACTTTACATCTAAATGCCCAACTACCTTCTGTGTCAACTCTTGCCTTTTCATTTTTCCAAGACTCTGGGCTAGCTACCTGGCCAACCCACCAGATAAAGCCGTCTTTTCCCGCATAATTAGATTTTAATAAGGATTCTTCTATCATTTATCTCAGTCGTCGTATACTCTACACTCTAGTGCATCTGGGTGGGTGTCACAATACAACTCAAGTGGAGTTGGATCATGTTCATCTTCTGGATGATGTTCGTGATAAGATTCTAACGCAGCAAGTTCTTCTTCTGTGTGTCTGCGTGCTTGTGGTGAAATTGTTGGATCGTCAAGAATTTCTTTATCTTTGGCGATATGTGCGTTTATGTTTTCCATGGTAATAAATTAGTAAAGTCCGTAAGAGTCTCTAACGAGTTTCAATGATGTTACCATCTCATTTGCTGCAAAGTGGTGACGCAATTCTTTAATTAAATAGTTTCCACTTTGAGGGGCATCTAAAGAATCGGCAGGTAAATCTGAATTATCTACAGCTGGAAACTGAGCTTCAATTATTTCTCCCGCTCGTAAAACAACATTGCATGGTACTATCATATTTAGTGACTGGGTGAACAGCAAATTATATCTTGAAAAAGATTTTGCCATATCAACATTATCTCTACCAGAATCTCCACTAATTTCATTTGGGTCTAAAGTTCCTCTATCAGACATTCTAAACAGAATCCTTGATGGAGAACTTTCAAATCCGGGTGGAACTGAGATGGAATCTTCTTTTCCGAGTTTATTGCTCACTTCATCTTTTAGATAATAACCATAAACATCTAGAGTATTAGTATATAAATCGTAGAAATATGTTTTGTTGGCATACATACCAACTCGTAGTGCCTTCATTAGATCTATATTCTTCTCTACATTATAGTTCAAAATTGTGAAATTGGACTCTAATGTATTTTCTTGTGGTGCAGAGTTATATGTATATACGGTTGAAGACTTACTTGTGTTTGCGTTTGAAACTAGTTTTTCAACACTTTTAAAATTAAATCCATCTTTTGTTTCATAGAATAAGAATCCCGCAACTCCTTTACCTTGTTGGCCACTTGTTCCGGATCCCCCACTAACGGGAATCCCCTTTGGGCCCAACCAAGTTAAGATATGGAATGGTTTCTTCTGATTTCCAATAAAACTGTAACTATTTGAGGTCTTTTCTATATTAGATGATTCATATTTATCAGTAGCCAAAACATCATCTAGTATTGATTTTACATGTTCATCTATAGTTTTCTTCTGATATTTCTTTTGCACTCTTGCTGTTTCATTAGTCAATCCTTCTCTTGAAACAAGATGTAACATAAAACGTTCTTGAGATCCATTTGAAACATAACCACTTACTTTATAAACATACATTCCATAATCACCATCAAGTATAAAATCTCCAGTGGGCGTTGTTATATCCAATACGACTTTCTCTCCTCCACGTATGGGCAATTCACTATAAAGACTACTAGTTCCCGAGTAAGCTATTGTCATAGTTACACATGGAGATAAAATATCCTCATAGTAATCTACGGAGTGAATATTATTTGAAATATCTACCTTAGTACCTTTGTCTAAAGAGAATATTTCAAGAGCATTAAATTTTAAACCCTGTACGGCTACTGACATATATTACGTTGATGATAAGTTTGTGAGAAGCATTGTCTTGAATAAACTATTTAATACTTGAGCCTCGGACGGTCCAGGCATAACAACTACTGGATCACCTCCCCCAGAACCACCAGGAGAAATTACCATCGGAGATTTTGAGGAACTGGAAGATATAGGAATAATAGTTGTCGTCTCTCTTTGCGTATTGTATGTTGGATACTGTTGCAGTTGTTGCATCTGTTGTGGTGCAACAACTTGTTGTTGGGATGGAGATACTTGGGAAGCCTGGGATTGAGAAGGTTTAGCCTTTACTAAAGAAATTGCATATTGGAGGATATCACTTCCATGAGCACCCTGAACTCTTTTGCCAGCAACATTTTGCATTGATCCACCGGCAATTCTCACTGCATTACTATCTCCAATGACTTCTGCTCCAGAATATTTTTGTCGTAATGCATTTGCACTGTCCATGGTTAAGTGAAGTGGATCAGATGAACTGTAAGCTCCCTTTTCAACTGAAACTCCCATTGCTGATGCTGCTCTAACTGAAGCTTCATGTGCTGCTGAACTTAATCCCTTATTCGGTGGAACCAAGATTGGAGTATATCCTTTATTTCTCAGTTCTTGTAAGATCTTTTTGGTATCTATTTCAACCTTTGCGGGATCTTGATAATCATTAGTACCTGTTGCAACTAATACTGGTTGTCCTTGTCCTTGAGTAGTGGATCTTAATGTTTGTGCGTCTGGAGTCTTTTTAGAACCTTTCATTCCATGACCAACAAAAGCGTTAGTGCCTTGAATTCTAGCAGCATATCCATATCCATGTTTGGACCAAGTAACATCTCCAACAGGAACTGGTAATCTCAATCCAGCTTCTCCAGCTATATCCAAACCACCCCAAGAACCACCACCACTGCGATTTGCATGAGCATTTTGTTCCCTTAAGATATAATCTCTCAAAGTTTTATCATCAGGAGCTTTACCTGGCATAACGTCAATTCCTGCATTAGTAAATCTAAAATATTTTTTCCTTGCAATAAATCCTTTTGCAATCTTGAATGCCGCTTCTCTTGCAGCTACCTTTCCTTGTTCTGTTTTTTTGTTTACCCACACATCTCCTACTGGGTCATATAGTTCTGTTGGTCCTATATGGAAATGTGGTCCAGTTGATTTTCCTGTTGATCCTTGAATAAAAGTTCCTTCACCATCCAAAGTAACATCTTCAGATCCCGGTCCAGTTGGAGCATTAGGATCACTTCCTGGACCGTAATTTTCTCCTTCAGATGTTCCTGGACCACTACTAGTTATAGTTCCAGAACCAAAGGATGCTCGTTCAAATTTTGTTACGACAGATTCAAATTGATCCAGTACATCCGAGAATCCCATTTGAGGACTTACTTGAGCTGCTTTTATTTTTTGTCTCTGTTGTTGTTCTCGCAATTGTTCACTACCACTTATCGCAGAAACAACTTTTTCTCCACCCTCATATGCACGATCACCCAACCAACCACCAGCCATGCCTCCAAGGGCACTACCTACCATAAAACCTACCCCAGGAATAGGAATCAATGATTGTCCAATAACCCCACCAAGTAAACTTCCCGCCAGGGCCCCACCAGCACCCGCAGCAGCTTTACCTACAGACTCTCCTTCTGCAAGACCAGTTGCAAAATCCAGTCCAGCGAATGCCGCGTTTGCAATTCCTAGTGCTCTAACTCCTCCAAATCTTATCTTTGGTCCTTGGGGAATTGGTCTTCCTGCAGGAGCTTTTGGTCCTACTTTTCTATTTCTACCAAAGAAGTCGCCAACAAAGGATGCAGCATCAAGTGCTCCACTAGCTAATGAACTGAGTAAGTTTCCAGGTCTTCCAAAATTACTAGCAACGTTGATACCTTGAAGTTTTTTAAGTTTCTTCTTACTGAATTGAATAGATTTTAGTCTTTGTGTTTCTATTCCAATAAATTGAACTAAATCTTGGTACGATTTCTGGGTTGATCCCATACTCGCAGAAGATCTATTTCTAATGCCAGCAATTTTAGTAGCTGCTCTTACTAGTGGGAATACTGAGTCCGATGCTGTTATTGCCATTATCCGTCAACTATATTATAGACCATTTTTGAATATAATGTAAGGAAGTTGTCTTCATTCGTTGATGGAATGAAGGGAACCGTGCTGGTCGGACTGGGAGAACCACCACCAACAGACTGAGTTCCTTTTTCTCGTTTTGGTCCAGCACCACTCATTGGCACAATATTCACCTCTGAAGTTGAAATAGTTGCTGGAGGTTGTGCAACTTGTTTTGCTGTTTCCTGTTGCGTTTTGGCTGCAGAAGGAGCAGGTGATACTTGAGCTTGTGGGGTAACTGCCGCAACTTGAGTGGTTGTTGATGGTTGAGAAGGAGCTCTTGTTCCCTGAGCGGTTAATCTTTGACCGTAAACTTTTTTAAGACCCTCATATTTTTTAACTGGTTGTCCATAAAAACTTCCACCTGATGCGGTTGGAAACGATGCCCATTCTGGGGAAAGAGCCGAAGTTATTCTTGGACTCAATCCTTCTTTCTGCAATAATATTTCCAGTTCATTCTCATTTCTTACAGTTATGCCAGCCTGATTGAGTCTCTTAATAATAAGTCTAACTGCACCTGCATCTTGTCTATCTGGAGTCATTGCTCCACCACCAACACTAGCCCATGTGCCTGGCATGAATTGATAACGACCAAAAGCAGCACTAGCATATCCACCACTTCTTATGACCTTATCTGGGTGTTTGCTTAAGTCGTTAGTTTGACTTCCCCCAAAATGAGTATTATATCCTTGATTTTGATATTTTGAAGTTCCTTCAGCATACGCAATTGTATCCAAAAGAGATCTAGTTGAAGCACCAGCCGGACCTTGTGCTCCCGCACCCATTTCTGTTCCAGCAGTTCCTGGTTGTTGTTGATTCGTAGATTCTGGTGTTGGTGGTGGTGCTGTGTCTGTGGATGAAGGTTGAACTTGTGGTCTCTGCTCTTGACCCCTTCTTGACATGGAATCTATTGCTGCAGAAAATCTGGAAAGAATATAACTAAATCTATTCATTAGATCTCCAGATAGTCCCATTCCGGTATCCATAGATCCCTCATCCGCTCTTGCAGCACCAGAAAGAGCACTCACCCCTGCAGCAACACCTGCTCCAGCAAGAGCGGATGTTGCGAGGGCCATCCCTGGGCGTCTTCTCATCATCCTTGTTAGACCTCTAGGCGCAGTCTTTTTCAGAGGGCCACCGGGAACTTTGAGATCCAAACTTAATCCTGGACCCCCACTAGCAGATGCTGAAGGTAAAGATGCAAGTTGATTTATAATTCTTACAATTTGTTGTCTTATTATAGTTGCAACTTTGAACGTTTCGTCAAATACTCCTCTTAATGCCTCTAGGTTTGCACCCAGTTGTTTAATATTTGCTGGATTTCCCAAAAACTGGATATATCCAAGTGCTTTATCATATAAACCTAAGAAAGAATTTAGGAGTTTATTTGGAGTAGCAGTATCTAATTTTTGAGTTTTTTGGGCATATCTTTCTTGTATTGCCTTTACTCTTTCCCCAACAATTTGATTAACAGTTTGATTTATTGATTGTACTCTATTTTCAACATTATTTAAAATGTTTGTTGATAATGTTTGGATGATTGATCCAAGGTCGGGTGGTCTTGGAGCTACAGCAGGTCCAGCTGCCAATCCCGATACACTACTGGCGGCTGAATTGAAAACAGAAGATCCCAATGGAGATCCACCAGAAATAAAATTCTGCGTTTTTTCTGGTGTAGTCGTCCTCTCCGGAGATATAACTCCTGGATTAAGTGGGGAACTAATAGCCACGATTTTCTGCCTGTTTTGCCTTTAGATTTTCTTCTTCAATATGTTGTCTCAAAAGGGCAAGATAGATATCTCTTTCCCAAGGCATCAAATTCTCAATCTCAGTCAATGAGTATTTATGGAACTGCATGAGAGCAAAGTTTATTCTATAATATGACTCAAGTTCAATATGAGCCATACTTAGCCGAAAAAACTTGTAAGACCCTCCAACGTTACCGTGTTTTCTACTTTTGTTTTGGGATTAACTACTTTTAAAGTGTGGGAAAGTTTTGGCATTGTAGCAAAAAATTCCTCAATTTTCTTGAACTGAGAAGAATTCATACTTTCAATAAATTCTACCAAGTCTTTTTTGGTACAATCTGATGCAGCCCAAGACTCTTCAGCAGTAAAGATTGCCTCAATACACGAAGTAATAACATCAAAGGATTTTTCAATAGTAGATACTGATTCCTGAGTTGTAAAATCAAAGTTGTTTTTAATGAATTGTTCCAGGGATGGATACTTCATTTTGATAACAATTTTATCATCTACCTGAATTTCAGTTGTATGTTCTGGATCTTTTTGAACCTGTACTTCATCAACATATACCTTCACCGGAACTTCGGTTTGGCCATCATCAGAACAGGTGATAATTAGATCAATAGCTTCCCCTACAGATTTTCCACGAACATTTAGAAACAAATATTCAATATCAAATGATGGAAGATCTTCAACTTTAATTCCCTTTGTAATAATACAATCCTTTAGTACAGACTTAATTGCAAGAGTAATTTCTTTTACATCTTGGCTTTCTAGTGCAAGGATAAGAATTTTTTCTTCTTTGACTAAAAATGGTCGGTATTTGATTGATTTTCCAGTTGAAGGCAACTCAAGTTCATAAGTTGGCGTAGCAATCTTTGGTAATGGCATAAGATTATAAAGTCAGATAAAATTATTTAGATAGGCTCTGAAGCAGCTCCTAAAGAGTTGAGTCCTGTGGAAGCCGAAAGATTTGCAATAACATCTCCAACAGAAAACTGGGGACTTGCGTATAAAATATTATCTCCAGATTGAGTTAAAGCTTGATCATAATATGGGGATCCAGTTCCGTTATGTTTCAATACAACATATCTATCATATCCAAATTCAACAGAAGTTTTTGTAACTGTAGTATTTTCATATGATAAATTCATCGCTGTAAGATTTTTTGGATATGCATTTAAAAACTTGTAGGTCAACATAGGTGGAGTTTCTAAGACATTACCTTGACTATCAACTCTGGTATTTCGTTCAAATTTTGTTACAGCGATAGTTCTCTTATAAGAATATGGATACTTTAATTTAAATATTGCATCTCTTTCAAAACTACTCTCATCACTTTGACTTCCTCTTGAACTGGCTTCCCTATATCCTCCAGAAGTGTACAGTGGATTTATAAAATTAATCCATTCTTCAAATAAACGAATAATGCCATAATCGGCATCAACGAAGAATTCTAATGAAAAATCGGAAAATGATCTCATATATGGGAAAGTCTCTCGCATTCCTTGACGACTTCCAATTTCATCGTATGTTGAGAAATTGTTTCCAGGCAAAGTTGTGGAATAACACATGAAGTCATATTTAAGTGCGGTTAAATCGCCAACATTACCAAGAACTCCACAATCTATCAACCACTCATTTAAATCTTCATCAGCATTTGCACCCGTGCTGACATCTCCTAAGAATAAAGTAGCCTTAAATTGACTTGTTAGTGAAAGACTTCCGAATAATTCTTGTACACCAGGAAGAGATCCCCTATTATCATTAGTATTTCTAGGAGTCGTCATCCTCATGTAAATGGGATCAACTCTATATGGATTGTTGGGATAATCCTCTCTGAATGGCTCAGCCATCTATAAATATTTCTTAAGGTCTATAGTATGTATATGAGTTACAAGGGAAAATACAGTCCAACAAACCCGAAAAAATATAAAGGTGATCCCACAAATATCGTCTATCGTTCTTTGTGGGAGAGAAAATTTATGAGATATTGTGATTTAAATGAGAATGTAAATCAATGGCAGTCTGAAGAATTTTGGATACCTTATCGTTCACCCCTTGATGGTAAAGTTCACAGATACTTTCCCGATTTCTTTGTAAGGTATAAAGATAAAAATGGGAATACACGAACAGTTGTCATAGAAATCAAACCCAAAAAAGAAGTAGAAATGCCTGAACAAAATCCTAAAAGAAGAACAAAGGCCTGGGCATATAAAGTTCAAATGTGGGTGAAGAATCAGGCAAAATGGGAAGCAGCAAGAGAGTATTGTCTAGATCGTAATTATGAATTCCGAATCATGACTGAGGAGGATCTGGGGATATGAGTTTTGATGGAATATTCCAACCAGGAAAGGGATTTGGTTACGATCTGATAAAAAAATATCAAGGAAAAAATGTAAAGAGTGACACATATACTGGAGAGTTGCGTCAATATCTT
>Ga0222714_10001374_pt1 | contig 27425 bp, 27 predicted proteins | sample C33_3DmetaG_FD_165048 | JGI IMG/M metagenome (GOLD analysis project Ga0222714, IMG submission 165048) | Estuarine water microbial communities from San Francisco Bay, California, United States - C33_3D | ecosystem: Environmental > Aquatic > Marine > Unclassified | place: USA: California...
AAACGCGGCATAACGTTTTTACCAAATGTAGTTGCTGGTAAAAAAATATGGTTATATCCTTTTGCAACTTCAAAAATATTATTTACAACTTCTTCTGCAAGGGCATTTTTCATTGACTCATCGTCAACAAGGATTACTTCTGAGATTCCTGAAATTGTAGCTGCTTCATTTGCTACGTTCATGCAAGATGTTCCAAGTACCATTACGTCTACAGGTAGACCGAGGGATGTTGCAGCAGCTACTGTGTTTAATGTAGATGCTTTAATAGAAAGATTATCATGTTCTGCTATTACTAGTACTTTCATTAGATTACCTTTGCTTCATTTTTTAATTTACTAACCAATTCTGCTACCGACTCAACTTTTACCCCGGCTGCACGAGATGGGGGTAGCTCTACCTTTATGGTAGTTAAACGTGATGCATAATCAACACCCAGAGAAGAAGCATCAATTACAGATAATTCTTTTTTCTTTGCTTTCATAATATTTGGTAACGATGCATACCTTGGTTCATTAAGTCTTAAGTCGGTTGTTACAACTGCGGGTAAGTTAACAGTAATGGTCTGTAACCCACCATCAATTTCTCTTGTGACTGTTGCTACACCATCATTAATTTTGAGCTCCGATGCAAAAGTAGCTTGAGAGCATCCTAACAGTGCAGCGAGCATTTGACCGGTTTGATTATTGTCCCCGTCAATTGCCTGCTTACCAAGAATTATTAGTTCAGGCTTTTCTTGATCGCATAATTTAGAAAGGAGTTTAGCAATACCCAAAGGTTCGACATTCTCAGTTACCTCAATTAATACTGCCCTATCTGCTCCCAAAGCTAGTGCAGTTCTTAATTGTTCTTGAGATGCCTGAGTGCCAATAGTCACCGCTATGATTTCTGACGCAATTCCAGCTTCTTTTAGTCGAACTGCTTCTTCAACTGCTATTTCGCAAAATGGGTTAATGGACATCTTGACGTTGCTTAAGTCAACACCAGACTCATCGTTTAGGGGCCTAACTTTAACGTTGTAATCAACCACTCTTTTAATTGGAACTAATACTTTCATATAAACCGTGAATTTTATAAATAGATTGCTTGTTAAGGGCTATAATTGTAATGTTTTTTTTAGATTTCACAAACCTTTGGAGTGACGATGGAAAGAGAATCAATGGAATACGATGTGGTTATAGTCGGTGGTGGCCCAGCAGGTTTATCTTGCGCCATTAAACTAGCACAACTAACACAAGAAAATCCACTTTCAATTTGTTTGCTTGAAAAAGGTTCTGAAATTGGTGCTCACATTCTTTCTGGCAATGTATTTCAAACCACAGCTTTGGATGAACTGATTCCAAATTGGAAAGAGAAAGAAGCACCCCTTCTTACGCCTGTTAAAAAAGACAAAATCATGTTTTTAACCAAATCTTTAGGAATAAGTATTCCATCATTTTTCATGCCTCCTATGAATAATCACGGAAACTATATTATTAGCCTCGGCAATCTATGCAGATGGCTAGCCAGAGAAGCGGAAAGCTTAGGTATTGAAATTTTTCCAGGCTTCTCTGCTAGTGAATTAATTTACAACGATGAGAAAGTTGTAGGTATTAGAACTGGAGATATGGGAATAGATGAACACGGCAATCAAAAAGATTCCTATGAGCCTGGGATAGATATATTAGCGAAGCACATTATCCTTTCAGAAGGATGCCGTGGCCATCTTGGGAAGGAAGTCATAAGTAAATACAATCTTGATGATAACAAGGATCCTCAACATTACGGCATAGGATTTAAAGAAATCTGGAAAATCAAACCAGAAAATCATGAAGAAGGTCTTGTTATGCATACCAATGGTTGGCCTTCTCCCTCTGATACTCCTGCAGGATCATACCTCTATCATGGATCTAATCACGAAGTATATTTGGGCTATGTAGTTCCCCTGGACTATAAAAATCCTTACTTAAGCCCTTTTGATGAATTCCAGACCTGGAAAACACACAAGTTAGTTAAAAAAGTCCTGGAAGGCGGTGAAAGACTTACCTACGGAGCAAGAGCTTTAATCAAAGGTGGGCTCCAATCTCTTCCTAAAATGTCGTTTCCAGGAGGATTAATTATTGGAGATAATGCTGGAACATTAAATTTTTCAAAAATAAAAGGATCACACACAGCAATGAAGTCTGGCATGCTTGCAGCTGACTATATTTACTCCATAGAATCAGGAAATCAAGTTTCTGACTATGATTCCTTAATTGCTAATTCATGGGTATATGATGAGCTTTATAAGTCCAGAAACTTTGGTCCTTTCTTTCATAAATTTGGTCCTTTACTTGGCGCTTTATTAAATGGGATTGATCAATTTTTATTTAGAGGAAGATTACCAATTACTCTAAATCATCCTACACCTGATCATGCTTGCCTCAATACTGTGGATAAGGCAAAACCTATCAATTATCCTAAGGCAGATGGAATATACTCGTTTGATAAACTTAGTTCAGTTTTCTTATCCAACACCAATCATGCAGAGAATCAACCATGCCATTTAAAATTAAAGGACCCAACAATCCCCATAGCTAAAAATTTACCAATGTACGATGAACCAGCGCAAAGGTATTGTCCCGCGGGGGTGTATGAGATTGTTGAGGATGCTGGAACCAAAAAATTTGTGATCAATAGTCAAAATTGCGTTCACTGTAAAACCTGTGATATCAAAGATCCTTCACAAAATATTCAATGGGTCACACCTGAAGGAATGGGCGGACCCAATTACCCAAATATGTAGCTATGAAAAAATATATTTTTCTCACATTCGTACTAATCGGATGCTCTCAAACTGATGACGCTCTAACTTTTAATCAAATTATTGACTCTGAGTGGCAACGAGGAATAGACAATAACCCAATCTATGCATCAAGCATAGGAGACTTAAGATTCAATCAAGATTGGGCTGATAATAGTATTGATAGTTATGAACTCGAAAAAATTCATGATCAAAAAATTTTAGACCTTATTAATGATTTGGATGTCGAAAATTTTAATAATGAAGATAAACTCAACTATCTATTATTTCTAAAACAATATCAGGACCAAGTAACCTATCAACAATTTGATCTTCATTTAATGCCTTTTAGTCATAGAGGCGGCATCCAATTAGAGCATGAAACTGTCTCTATTCTACCCTTTAGAACACAACAACATTATCTTGACTGGATTGAACGTTTAAAAAAATTACCCCAGCAAATAGATAATGTGATTGTTCGCGCAGAATTGGGGATCTTAAAAGAAATGGTTCCACCAAAAATATTAATGACCAGGGTACATGGACAGTTGAAACTCCAAGCGGAAACATCTCCAACTGATAGTCCTTTTTATAAGATCTTCAGAGACATAGATCTGCCGCTGACTGATATCGAAAAAAAGGAATTACAAACTCTAGCCAAAAATACTATTAGTGATTATGTAATACCTGCTTACCAAAAATTATTGTTATTCTTCGAAAATTCCTATCTACCGGCATCCAGAAGTACTATAGGCATCTCACATATTCCTAATGGTAAAGCATATTATGAATTTGCTGCGAAGAGGTTTACAACTACTAACTTAACTCCACTCGAAATTCATAACATTGGCCTTGCTGAAGTCGCAAGAATTAGAAATGAAATGCAAGCGGTTATGGATCAAGTCAAATGGAAAGGCTCCTTTAAAGAGTTTTTAGATGATTTACGAAGCAATCCAAAGTTCTATTTTGATAATCCTAATGATCTTTTTACTGAGTATCTGGCAACGTCTAAACGCATAGATCCAGAATTGGTTCATCTCTTCAAGAAACTTCCATCTATGCCTTATGGATTAAAACCCATACCCGATGAAAGCGCTCCTGATACAACTACTGCTTATTATCAAAGACCAGCTGCGGATGGCTCTAGAGCTGGATATTATTACGTGAATCTTTATAAGCCAGAAGTCAGACCAAAATATGAAATTGAAGTTCTATCAGTTCATGAGGCTGTACCTGGTCATCATCTGCAAATATCTTTAGCAATGGAACTGGACTTGCCTAACTTCAGAAAATACGGGGGATTTACTGCTTTTGTTGAAGGATGGGGGCTATATAGTGAAAGTCTGGGATATGATATGGGACTTTACAAAGATCCTTACTCAAAATTTGGTCAGTTGACCTATGATATGTGGAGAGCAATTAGGTTGGTTGTAGATACCGGTATGCACTACTTTGATTGGTCTAGACAAGATGCTATCAATTATTTTTTAGAAAACTCTGCCAAAACAAAGCAAGATATTATTAATGAAGTAGACAGGTATATAAATTGGCCAGGCCAAGCCCTCGCATACAAAATAGGACAATTAAAAATATTAGAACTTAAAAATAAATCCAAAGATATGCTTGGTGATAAATTTGATATTAAAGATTTTCATCATGAAATATTAAAGAATGGTGCTCTACCCCTTCAGTTTGTTGAGCAAAATATAAATGAATGGATTGAAATTAAACTAAGTACAGAATCCTAGTTTAAAGTGAAAGTTGGCAAAGCGAAGTTCCAAAGTATCTTCATTGGATTTGCCATATGAGCTAATAAGATCAGCTAACCGGTAATATACATTCCTATCAAAAAACCCTTCGATGCCATTTCTTATCTCTATGACTGGAATGGTCTCGCTTTCATTGTTTATAAGGCGAGATGAGAAGTTACTATCTGGTCGAAAAGAATAGTTAAGGTTGGTTTTGAATAAAATATTGTGCGATGAGTCTATTTCAAAATCTATAATTTTGTATGGTGCGATAGCACAATCCACTGATATTTTTTCTACAGGACTGACAAGAAAATATGAATCCCCTTCTTTTTTTAAGATTCTAGAGAAAAGTATTTGAAATTTTTCTCGCTTAATTGGAGAGTTATTGAAGTGCCATTGTCCATTTTGATCAATATTAAACTTAGAGCCCTCGCATAAAGCAGGATCCCATAGGTGAACTGGAGGAAAATTATCATCTTGGTTTGAAATAAAATTTATTATGTTTTCAAAGCTCATCTGGTTAATAAAATGATAATACCTGTCAATATAAAAAATAATGCAAACATATAATTCATTGCGTTGGATTGTAAAAATTTAATTTTGTTACCAATGGATGAAACAAATGATCCTAGGAATAAAAACCAACAAGCGGTTGCAACAGGAAAATACATTACAAATAAGTAAATATAACTTACCTGTGTGTTGAGATATGCAAATAAACTAATAAAGAAAAGAAGAGCCTTGGTATTAAGAAGGTTAACTAACAAACCAGTCATAAAATCGTTATTGCTTCCTATCAACTTATTTTCATTAGGATTGGGTATCAGAGAGCTTATTCCTATATAGATAAAATAAATTCCACCAGCTAATGTAATAAACTGAAGGATATTAGGTAAAAACCGCTCTATTATTTGCAAGCCAACAGATGCAAAAATGCAGTGAAAAAATATCCCTGTTCCGATACCGTATGCAACATATCTTGAAGCATATTTTCCCTTTGAAAGGGTTGTTTTTAAAATGATAGCTGTATCCGGGCCTGGACTAATTACAGCAAGCAGGTGACTGGTAATGGCTATAAGAACAGTCATGCAATGATTTCAGGTTCTACAGCAAGGACAATATCAAAATTATCTTTTACCTTCGTTTTAATTTCTGAAATTAATCTCATTAATTGATTATAAGAACACCCCCTATTAATCAAAACTAGGTTATTTGGTTCAAATATTTCAACATCTCGATAAGTAAGATCAGTTTTAATTTTAGAAATAAGCCAACCTGCTGAGATTTTATAAAGATTATTTTCAATCCAACATGGAGTATTGGGGTAAGTATTTTTGATATCTGATAATTGGGTCTCATTAATAATTGGATTTTTAAAAAAGCTTCCCACATTGGGATTAATTTTTGGATCAGGAAGTCTGGTGAGTCGAATGTTACGAATAATATCCGAAAGTTTTTTTGGAGTTAGATCATTATGATCTACCTGATTTAGGGAAAAGTAATCCTGAATACTTTGATAAGAAATATTTGGTTCAAAAAAATTATTTAATCTCAAAATTACCTTATGAATAATTAAAGATTTATTAGATTGAAAAATGGATTGCCTGTAATTAAAACAACAATCATCTTTATTTAGTGTTGTAAAATTTTTGGATTCTAAATCCCAGCATATTACAGATTCAATAAAATCACTTATTTGAACTCCATAAGCACCAATATTTTGCACGGGGGCAGCTGTCACAAGGCCTGGTATAGCTGTTAAATTTTCTAGTCCATAGAGCTCATGATAAAGAGTGTAATCTATAAGTTCTTCCCAAGTTACTCCTCCAGAAATTTCAATCAGATTATTATTGTGAGAAATATTTTTGTAATTTAATTTAATAACCTGTTTGTTTAACTTTGGAGGCAAAATTAAATTTGATCCTTCTCCTATTACAATAGGATTTGTAATATTTTGGTATAGTTCCAGATAGTCTTCAGCATTGCTTAATTGATAGACGCTATCAGCTACACAAGGTAACTTAAAAAAATTAGTTACATTCTGATTGTTAAATAGTTTCAATTTACTAATGCTTGAGCACGCTGCAGATCTTCTAGGGTATCAATTCCTATGGGAGCCTCAACTTCAAAACTTTTGATTCCAATTTTTAAATTATGATCCAAAAATCTCAGTTGTTCTAATTTCTCACTGAGCTCAAGTTTAGCGGGTTGTAATTTGGCAATATAGTTCAATGTATTAACTTTATAAGCATAAATACCGATATGCTTAAAGTAAGTAACATCAGTTTTAATAAAGTTATTAGGAATCACGCTCCTTGAAAAATACAATGCTTGGTTATGAGCAAAACAAACTTTAACATTATTTGGATCTTCAACATGTTGTATGCTTTTAAAAGGAACGCATGCAGTTGCTATATCAAAGCCATTCAGTATGTCAGGCATTGAGTTAATTATTTCAATCGGCATAAAAGGCTCATCTCCTTGTAAGTTAATAATGATGTCATTCTCATCAAATCCCTTAATATTACATAGCTCATTTATTCTATCCGTGCCTGATAGATGATGTTCTGAAGTTAAAATCACCGAATTACAAAATACGGATGCTTCCGAGGCAATTTTGTCACTATCTGTTGCGATATGAATTGACGAAAAATTTGACGCTTTAGCATTTTCAAAAACCCTTTCAATCAGAGTTTTTTTTCCAATTAACTGAAGTGGTTTTTCTGGAAGTCTTGTGGAACCAAGTCTTGATGGTATAACAATATGAACATTAACCATTGTGATCAATTATCTCAGACTCAACTAAGCGTGGTATATCATCACGTATTGGATACGATATATTGCAATTTTTGCAATCCAAAGCAAGGTCATGCGATTGGCTCAGAGATTTCTTGCACTTTATGCAGACCAATATTTCTAATATATCTTTATCAAGCATTTATTTTTGCCTCCAAGTCCTTAAGAAATCTTCCTTCGGGTTGTGCCGAAATTACCAAATACCAAATTTTAGAATTTTTAAATTCTTTGCATTTTGCAGCATCTTTTTCGGTCATTATGATTGGTAAATGATCTAGGTATTCAAGATCTTTTTGCTGAAACTTATGGTGATCAGAAAATGCATGCTTAATCGATAAAAAACCTAATTTTGTTAGTAAATCAAAAAATCTATTCGGGTTTCCAATGCCAGCAACAGCATGAACAGTTTTATTCATTGGCCAACTGGATACATCGTAGGATTTTCCTGAACTCAAGTGAACAAACTTTGATGGATTCATAGACATTAAATACTCGCCATCTTCAGCAGGCCCCCCATTATTAACTACAAAATCTACTTGAGCTAATCTAGATTTTGGTTCTCTTAAAGGACCAGCTGGTAACATCAGCCCATTCCCTAAACGTCTGCGACCATCTAATACTGCAATTTCAATATCTCTATTCATGCTGTAATGCTGCAATCCATCATCAGTAATAATTAGATCTGTTTCAGGGTATTTGGTTAATAAATGATTAACAGCCCGAGATCTATTTCTATCAAGGACTAAAGGAATGCCAAGCTTGCTCAAGATTTGGGCTTCATCACCTGTTTTTTTAAACGAAGAATCTTTAGATACTTCAAAGGTCCCTTGATAATTACCGCCATATCCCCTGCTCACTATTCCTACTTTTTTTCCAATATTAATAAAATGTTCTGCAATCGATCTCACTAAGGGAGTTTTACCAGTACCACCAACGGTAATATTTCCAACGACGATCACAGGCTTAGGAAATTTTGATTGTTTGCTTATAAGTCTTTTTTTTCTAGATTTATAAAATAGTTGAACAATTAGCGTTAATGGGTATAAAGCCCATAACCAAATACTTTTGTTGTACCAAGCATTGATAAAAGCATTTGAAGAAACTTCTTCTTCATAAAAATCTGGCATGTATTTTGGAGCAGCTGGTTTGAGAGGAACATTGGGAGTTGATGATGTATTAATATTTTTGTAGAGCTGCTGGTACAATCCATTTGATTCAATCAACTCTTTATGAGTTCCTTGCTCCGCAATCACTCCCTCATCAATCACAATAATTTTATTTGCTTTTTCAATAGTACTTAATCTGTGGGCAATGATGATCGTAGTTTTTCCCTTGGTAAGTTCATCTATTGATGATTGAATCAGTGATTCTGATTCAGTATCAAGCGCAGAAGTTGCTTCATCAAGTATTATGATTGGGGCATCTTTATAAAATGCTCTTGCAATAGCAAGGCGCTGTCTTTGACCACCTGATAATAATACGCCGTCATCTCCAATATAGGTTTTATAACCACCTGGTAGTTTATCAATAAAAGATTTGCAGCCAGCTTTTTCAGCTGCAAACTTAAGTCTATCAAGATCAATGTTTGCCTCACCGTAAGCGATATTTCTTTCTAAAGTATCGTTAAATAGATTTGGTTTCTGAGTAACGATAGCAATAGAGTTTCTCAGGTGTTGAAGTTTGTAATCATTTATATCAACGCCATCGATAGAAATGCTTCCAGAATAGCCCGAATAAAATCTTGAAATTAGGCTACTAATAGTTGATTTTCCTGAACCTGATTTACCCACTAGTGCGATAGTTTCACCGGGAGACACATTAAAAGAAATGTTATTTAAAATAATTTCTCTTGCATTGTATGAAAAACCTACGTCTTCAAATTTGATGTGACCGTTAATTTCTGAAGTTATGTTGCCTGTATCTTTTTCTATAGGCTCATCTAATTGTTTAAATATTTCTGATGCAGCAGCTATACCTTTTTGAATAACGGCATTGACACTTGTTAGCTGCCTCATTGGTTTCGCCATCAAACCAGCAGCAGTAAAAAAAGCAACGAAGGTGTCTGCTTCAAGCTTAATGGAAAAGCCTTGATCAAGAGCAATAAAGGCAACTAAAGCTAATGAAAAAGAAATCAGGATTTGTACTATGGGAGTTGCAAGAGAATTAGTGGCTTCAAGTTTAAGATTTTGTTTTCGATTTGCTTGATTTGCAGCTGAAAAGCGCTTGGTCTCATACAAACTTGCATCAAAAGATTTAATTTCTTGGTTACCATCAACGGCTTCAGAAGCAATGTGAGTAACATCTCCCATTGCGGTTTGAATTTTTTGCGCTAGTTTTCTAAGTCTTCTGCCTGCAACCATAACAATTAAGCCAATTACAGGGATCACGCCAATTAGCATTAGCGTTAGTTTCCAGTCTAGGTATAACATGTAAAAGAAAAGCCCAATGAGCAGCGCTCCCTCTTTTATGATCGTTTTTACTGCATTTGATGTTGCACCAGAAACCTGTGTAGTAGTATAAGTAACTCTATTTAAAAGCTGGCCTGATTGGGAATCATCAAAATACCTTTTCGGTAAATACAATAATTTAGTGAACAATTGATCTCTGAGATCGTGCACAATCCCAAATCCAACCCTAGCCATAAAATAATTACCAATAAAGAAACCAGCTCCCCTTATTACTGCTATACCTATCAGCGCAATGGCTAAATAACTGCTTGGATGAGGTTGATCTGAGCTTATAAAATCAATTACTCTTCGTATCCACTCGACGGCAGCAATATCAGCTGCTGCAAATAACAAAAATCCAAACACGGCTATTAGAAAAGAGCCTTTGTATGCGAAGGTATAACCTAGAAGTCTTTTAAATGCTTTGTTCATGAGTATATGTTTGGAGTTTTATGTTTATAAAGCCCAAATTCTCTAGACCGTCCATTATTTTAACAACATTCTCAAAAAATACTCTTTTTTCAACTGCAAGTATTAAAACTTCATTCGTGGAATAGATTTGTTGAATATGATTTAAGATTTCTTCTATATTACTGATATTAAGTGTTTTATTGCTTATGGCTACCCTATTATCAGCATACAGATAAATTGTTTGATCATATATGACCGAGCCCTGATTGAAATTATCGGTCTCAGGTAATTCCAAGTCTATGTATTGATTGCTTTGGATTTTAGAGGTCACCACAAAAAAAATAACTAATAAAAAAACAATATCTATCAAAGGCGTAAGTTCTACCCCGAAAGTAGAACGTTTTTTTGATAGAAATTTCACTTTTTAGTTAAATAATCTAATAGCTTCGACGATTCAGTTTGTATGGTCACCATTAACCTTTCCACTCTTCTATTGAATAAATGAAAAGCTGTCAATGCAGGTACAGCAATCAATAATCCTACGGCGGTTGTTACCAATGCTTCAGAGATACCGGAAGCAAGTAAATTAGCTGTATTTGATTGACTTAGTGAATCAAGATTTGCAAAAACTTTAATCATTCCAACAACTGTACCAAGCAAACCAAGCAAAGGAGCAATGCTCGCAATGATACCCAAATTATTAATATTTCTTTCTAAATCAAATTTTATTTCTTCTGCTTTATCTTCTGCTTTAGATTCCAAGATATCTCGGGGTAAATGAGAATATCTGAAGATAGTTGCTAGCATAGCTCCAAGATGTGACATAGCTGCAAAAGACTCTTGTTGTTGGATTGTAAATTTTTTATTTTCTATCAATATGACAACTTGTTTTAGTAAGTTTTCAGGCACTACTAATTTTATTTGTAGCAACCAAATTCTTTCAAGAATAATAGATATCATCAGCACAGAAGAAATCAGCAAAGGCCATATAAACCAACCACCAGAAAGAATTAGATCAAACATCTTCTTATTTTATAGTGCAATAACCTGATCTGCACGACCTGCAAAAGCCATATCGTGGGTGGCCACAATAAAAACAGACTCCTGTTGATGCATTAGATCCATTAAAAGTTCTTGTAGTTTGATTGAATTATCTTGATCTAGGTTACCTGTTGGCTCATCCATCAGAACCAATGAAGGTTCGTTAATGATCGCTCTAATGACAGCAGCCCTTTGACGCTCTCCTCCGGATAATTGAAAAGGATATTGCTTTAACTTATCGTTGATACCTAATTGAGTAGCAAAGTCATGAAGCCGAAGCCTAGCTTGTTTCGTTGGAAGATTTTTAATTTCAGCTGCAATAAGTATATTTTCTTCAATGGTAAGAGTGCTAATAAGATAGTGAAATTGAAAAACAAAACCAAAATCAGCAAATTGAGTTAATGAATCAGAGTTATTAATTACTTTATCATTAAATATTATTTCACCGCCAGTTGGTTTATCAATTCCAGAAATCAGATTTAACAAAGTAGTTTTACCAGAGCCGGACTTTCCAGTTATTGCTGTCAGCGAAGATTTGCTAGCAGTAAAAGTAAGACCATTCAAAACAGTTGTTTGGTATGAACCGTCATTGTAGATTTTAGATAGATTAGATATTACCAGCTTACTCATGTCTTAAAATCTGTGCTGGTAATACTTTTGTTGCTTTTTGAGCCGGTATCCATGCAAACAAAATAGTTAATATAAGCGATGAGATTATTATCATTAGGATCTGCTGCACATCAAAATAATATGGAAAATAGTTAATAAAATATGCATCTAATAAATTTCTATTAGTGAATCCTTCTACAAAAGCTAAAATCTTATCTAAGTTAGGAGTAAGCATAAGACCTAACATAGTTCCAAACATAATGCCTATGATCCCAATAAGGAGGCCTTGTGTAATGAATATCAATGATATGCCTCTTCTTGGCATGTGCAGAGTCTTTAAAATGGCAATATCAGATTCCTTTGATTTGACTGTCATAACTAAGTTCGAAAGTATGTTAAAACAAGCAACGGTCACAATTAAAAATATTAATAATCCAATAATTCTCTTTTCTAGTTGAATTGCTTGAAATAAGGTTCCATGAGTTTGAAACCAAGTACTGAAGTAATATCCCTCATCTAATAGAGCATATTCATCAAGAATTTCATACCCAATCTCAGTTACATTAAATAGGTTTGTGGGTTTGACTCTAATACTTTGTGTCATATTAGGAGCCAATCTCAACAACTTTGCTGCTAGGTCGTGATGGACAAGCGCTAGCGAGCCATCAATTTCAGATTTTAATTCAAAGATGGCAGACACCTTCAACTGAATGCTTCTAGGCACAGATCCAAATAAGTTTGATCTTAACTCACCATTAAACACTCGTAAGCTATCACCAACTTCGATGTTCAATGCATTAGCAAGAGAGGCCCCAACTATTATCCCATCTTGGGATGATAGATCACGCAATGTCCCCTCAATAATAAAGTCTGGAATAATAGAAATTTTATCTTCAACTTCAGGATATATACCTGCTAACAATAACGGTTTGGTTCCATAAGTGTTTTGTACCAAGATCTCACTTTGAATATAGGGAGAGTGATAAATTACTTCTTTCTTGTTATTGAGATTATTAATCCACTCTTGATTCATCTCAAAAGGAGTGTCTTTTTTTACAACCAATTGTGGAACAACGCCTAGGATTCTTGTTTGCAGTTCTTTCTCAAAACCGTTCATGACAGATAGAACTATGATGAGAGTGGCTACACCCAAAGATAGACCAATTATAGAAATTAACGCATAAAAAGATAAATAGCCCGTATCCCTTGAACGAAAATATTTAATACCCAATAGGATGGGTGTTTTGAGCATTACTTAATCAATTTTTTAAGAGTAGCTTCAACGTCCTGTTTATAAGGAGGTCTCATAAAACCAAAAAGTTTTTCAAATCTTGGGCTAACTTCTTTGTAAATTGCTCTTGCATTACTAAAATTAAGAAATCCTTCTATGCCATTGTATCTTCCGATTCCGCTTGGACCAACTCCACCAAATGGAAGATCAGATTGCTGTAAATGTCCTATCACATTATTAACAGTCACCCCGCCCGAAGTGGTTTTTGATAGGACTTTATTTTCCTCCTCTTTGTTGGAACCAAAGTAATACAACCCTAGTGGTTTGTCTTTAGAATTAACATACTCAATAGTTTCATCAATATGAGAATAACGTTTGATAGGTAAAACAGGACCAAATATTTCTTCTTGCATGACGGCCATATCATCGGTTGGATTCATTACAAGTGTTGGCGGTATTTTATAAGCTTCCTGTTGAGAAAAATCTTCATTTGCTGGATTAATTTCATCAATGGTTGCACCCTTCTCTCTAGCATCTTGAATCAAAGAGTTTATTCGATCAAAATGCTTTTGATTAATAATGGATGTGTAATCAGGATTGTGTTTAATATCTGGATAATATTCTTTAACGGTTTCTTTAAGTTCAGTTACCAAAGCAGATTCTAGATTGTCTTTAACAATAACATAATCAGGAGCCAAACAAATCTGACCGGCATTCATTGTTTTTCCCATCATGACTCGTCTTGCTGTTGATTTTAAATCGGCACTCTCTCCAACAATAACTGGTGATTTTCCACCTAATTCTAGAGTTACAGGAACTAAATTTTTAGCAGCTGCCTGCATGATGTGTTTGCCAACAGCACCACTACCAGTGTAAAGCAGGTGATCAAATTTTAAAGAAGAAAATTCAGCACCAACATCTGGGCCGCCTAAAACTGTCGCAAACTCAGTTTCGTCATAATATTTATCACAAGCTTCCTTAAGTAAGGAGGAAGTATTTTCTGTATATTCACTAGGTTTGTGCATGACAACATTTCCAGCGGCAAAAACAGCAATCAGTGGGCTGAACGTTAAGTTAACTGGAAAATTCCAGGGTGAAATCATTCCAACCACTCCAAGTGGTTCATATTCCACATAGGATTTAGCACCTAAGATATTAAAGGGAAAAGATGTTTTTCGTTTACTTTTGGCAGTCCAGGATTTTAAATTTTTCTTTGCATATTCAATGTTTGGGATAATTGAATAAGCATCTGTGATCATTGATTGATTTTTAGATCTCACTCCAAAATCTTCATTCAAGGCATCAACAAACTTATATCTATACTCAAGAATCAGCTCCTTCATTCTGTTAAGTCGGTCAATTCTTAAAGGGTTACTTGGAGAACCCTCCTTCAAAACATACTGTTTCTGCTTTGCAAGTATATCGTGCATATTAGTCATTATTAACTCCTCTCTTCTTTATCTTTAGCATTGGTTTGTTGTATGGCAGCCTTTATATTATCCCAATCTTGATCAGATACGCTAGCTAAGTTAGAAAAGGTTCCACCACCACTTAAATGTTGTGCACCATCAAGGGCTATGCTCTGACCAGTAAGATAGTCGCAGCCATCGGACATCAAGAATGAAGCTAAATTTTGTAATTCTTCCATTTTTCCATATCTTCCCATAGGAATAGATTTACTTAGATTAGTATCATCAGACATCATGGATCCATTGGGATCAAGCCTGGCAGTCATGCCCTTGGTAGGAAAAGCGCCTGGTGCAATAGCATTAACTCTAATATTTTTTGGTCCCCACTCTACAGCTAATGACATCGTCATTGCATGCAAGGCGGATTTAGACATGGCAGAGGGAACAACAAACGCAGATCCGGTCCAAATCCAAGTTGCAAGAATGGAAATAATTGATCCTGGTAAATTGGCACGTATCCACTTCTGTCCTACGCAATGCGTAATATAAAAGGTTCCGTGCATAACAATATTTGCAATCGCATCAAAACCTTTGGATGAGAGTTTATGTGTTGGAGATATAAAATTTCCAGCAGCATTATTAACTAATCCTGTTAACGGTTTGACAGCAAATACGTTATCTATAAACGATTCAACATCCTGTGCTGATCGAATATCTAAAGTCTCGTAATAAGTATTAATGCCAAAGTTCTCTTGCAATTCTTTGGTTGTATTCTTTAAGGGCTCCTCTCTTCTACCACAAATAGAAATATCTGCACCAAGTTTAGCAAAATGTGTTGCCATCTCTTTTCCAAGCCCAGTTCCTCCACCCGTAACTAAGATATGCTTGTCTTTTAGTAACCCATCTTTAAACATCAATTTAATATCTCCTTGATAGAGTTTACCCACAGATCAGAAGCGTTTAGAGAAGGAACATAATGCACGATCTCACCTCCAGCTTGTTGAAATAAGGTTTGATATTCTTTGCCCAATTCGATCACAGTTTCCAAGCAATCTGCTGTGAATGCAGGAGAGACAATGAGGATTCTTTTTTTGTTTTGAGAAGCTAATGATTCCAAAACTTTATCGGTAAATGGTTCTAGCCAATTCTTTGTTAATCTAGATTGAAAGCAAACTGTGTAATCCTTCTCAAGGATGTTAACAGAATTAGCAATTAGTCTAGCTGTTTCATAACTAGTAGCTTTGTAACAATATTTATTTATTTCATTGACTCCATTGTCGCAATCTTTATCAGCACATTTATTATCTAAATAAACCTTATTCACTTGTGAGTTTGGTAGACCATGAAAGCTAAAAAGAACGTGGTCATATTCATTTAATGGAAACTTCGAGACATTGTTAGTCCAGGCTCGAATGAAAGAAGGTTCAGAATAAAATTGACCGACATAGGTTACTTTGGGTATCACCCAATATTTAGCTAAAATTTTAGCAGCTTTCTCATAAACGCTACCGGTTGTAGCAGATGAATATTGTGGAAACAGCGGAAAAATTACAAGCTCATCTGGATTTTCATTAAGGGCTTGATCTATTACATCTTCTAAAGAAGGATTTTGGTAGCGCATTGCAAAGTAAAACTTATCAGGGCTATCGTCCTCATTAAGGCAATGTGTTAGTTTTTCTGTATAAAGCTTCAATGGTGATTGTCCAGAGTATTGATGAAATAGTTCCTTGTAAATCTTTGATGAAGAAAAGGATCGTAAGGGACAAATAATAAAATTGACCAATAGAAAACGTACTATCCAAGGATAATCTATTACCCTTGGATCAGATAGAAATTCTTGTAGATATCGAAATACTGAGAAATACCCTGGGTTATTAGGAGTGCCTAAATTAACAAGTATTACGGCTCTATGTGACATTGTTATCTGTATGTTCTGTTTTAAATGAGGATACTGTGAGTAACATTATAACGGCAATAAGGCATAGTACTGCTGAAAATAGATACAGATTAGAGGGATTGTATTGATAAATGGGCATAGCAATTATGGGAGTAAGCATGTGACCTATTGGTATAACAGAGCCTAAATAACCTGCTGCAGAACCTTGATTATCAGGACTCTGTGAAAGTGAAAGAGCCGAGGCATTAGCTGGACGCACCATTCCAGAACCGATTCCATTTAAAATAATTGCAAAATAAAACAATGCTATTGAAGTTGCGAAAGCAGCCTGTATATAAGATAAAATCATAATAAATGATCCTAATATCAGTAATTTATAATTATTAAGCTCAAAAAAGTCTGTAAAAAAATACTGCGAGATTATGGTACTAATTGAAAGCAACGCAAAAGACATGCTGATCAATAGTGGCAAGTCCGTGTAATTAGTAAATGAGTCTGAAACATAGAATCCAATCGATTGAAGAAGGGAGGCTTGGCAAAATGAATAGAGCGATGCTAAAACAAGAAAAGGAAAAATCGATTTTTCAAGAAAAGATATTTTAGTGAGATTTTCATTGGCACTTTTAATTTTCGTAGTATTAGGCATGTTCATGTAAAGCCCAATTGCTGAAACAATTGCTAAAGATGAGAAAAGATAAAAAGGCAATGCTTCATTAAATAAAAAGAGGAACCCCCCGAGTAAGGGTCCTAACACTGTTCCAGCCAAAAAGCTTGATTCAAGTCGAGCAAATTTTTTTGTTCGCTTACTCGGTAAAGAATTATCCGCAACAAATGCAAATGCAGCGGGACGGGTCGCTGATCCCAATAATCCATTTATTAATCTACCTGCAATCAGCAATGGAAATAACAAGAGCAGATCCATCAGGCCATGTTTAGCAAGCAAAAGAGGTGTGATAAGTGCTATGAGAGATATGGCATAACCAGTGAGACCGATCATTGCAATATTTCTTCTGCCAAAATTATCAGATGCCCTGCCCCAAGTTGCACTAGTCATAGCCCAAGCAACAGCTGAAATAGCAAAAATTGTTGAAGTCTGCACCTCAGATAGACCCAGATCTCTTGCTAAAGGAGGAACCAAAACAAAGGCAAATGATTGACCTAGTCCAACTGCAAATAAACCAATCTTGAGCCAGGTGCTAGAATTTGAGTAGGAGCTAGGTAATTGTTCGGATACCAATTTTATCTTTTATTTCATTAAGAAGCTCTATGGCTTGTGGCCTTACTTTGTTTGCTCCATTGATTAATATGTCTTCTATTGTTGATGGTGAATCTTTAAGAATATTGTATTTTTCGCGAATCGGAATGAGCATCTCATTTAATTGATTGAAAACAATGTTTTTAGCATCACCCCACCCTATACCATTTTGGTATGCCTCTTTCATTTCTTCAATTTGAGCATCATTAGCAAATGCAGAAAAAATATTAAACAAATTACAATTCTTATAGTCCTTTGGTTCGCCTGGTTCTAACGAGTTAGTAATAATCTTTTTTACGGCTTTGTTTAAAGTTTTTTCATCACTCAAGAGCGGGATAATATTCCCATATGACTTACTCATCTTCCTGCCATCTAAGCCAGGAATTGTTTTAGTAGTTTCATTAACAATTGCTTCGGGTATTGCGAAGGTTTCGCCATAGATATGATTAAATCTTAATGCAATATCACGCGTCATCTCCAAATGCTGAATTTGGTCGCTACCAACTGGTACCTTGGTAGCATTGAACATCAAAATATCTGCACTCATTAAGATAGGATAGGAAAATAATCCCATGGTGATTGATTTATCTTCATCGGTATTTTGTTCAATATTTTTAGCAACCGCATCTTTATACGCATGCGATCGGTTCATTAGACCTTTAGCCGTTACACAAGTTAAAATCCATTGCAGTTCAATAATTTCTGGAATATCAGATTGTCTGTATATTTTAGATAAGTTTGGATCCAAGCCACTCGCAAGCCAAGCCATAGCAACTGACTTTACAGAATCCGTAATTAAAGTAGGGTCTTGTTGTTTAATGATGGCATGATAATCAGCCAAAAAGAAGTAAGTTTCGTTGTTTGATGACTGGAATTCAAGAGCTGGCTTTATAGCTCCCAAAAAGTTACCCAAATGAGGGATGCCTGTTGTTGTAATACCTGTTAAAATGCGTTCACTCATTACCCTATAATTATAAAACTTCGCGGTCTATTTTTGTGGAAAGTTACAAGGAAATATTAAAATCTATAGAACAAGCTGAATTGCATTTTGAAGAAGGTGCAATTCGAGATGGTCAAAAATTAGTAAATAAAATTAGGAACTCTTTTAAAAATCTTGAAAAGACACCGAACAAGTTAAGGCATAAATTTAATTTTATACTTGCTCAATCACGATATTTTGATGATGTCTCCTCCTATGCTGCAAATCCAAAAAGAGATGAATTGATTGAGGAAGCCAAACAATTAATTAAGAACAATGAAAGCATTGCCCCTAGAAAGCAAGCAGATAAAATTCATGCTCTGCAAGGGAAATGGCAACTCCTTGATCAATCTTCAAAACCTGCATCAAGAAATCAATGGGAAACATTTAGAAAGTTAATAGACAAAGCTTGGGAACCATGTGCTGAGTTTTTTGATGAGCTCAATGAAGTGAAAAAGAATAATGCTGTTAAGCGGCAAGAGCTCATTGAAGAAATAAAAAGATTTGCAACAAAAGCGAATAACAAAGATACCATTCAATATTTATCAAAATTTTTAAAGAATGCGTTCAATCAATGGCAAACTTTCTCCCCGGTAAGTGATGCAGATTTTAAACAATTGAAGCAAGAGTTTGCTCTAGCAAGAAAACCAATCTTTGACCTTATTAAATCTATAGAAACTGCCAATAAACAATTGAAAGAAACTCTTATTCAATCCGTGATTGATTTTAGCGAAGCTGAAAACTCAGCTGGTATGCAATTTTTTAAAGATGCCAAAATTAAATTTAAATCAATTGGGCCTGCAGGATTTAAAAATGAGCAATTCCTATGGGATCAATTTAATAAAGCCGGAGATAAATTTTTTGAAGAAGAGAAAGCTTTGCAAAATGAGCAAATAACTCAAATAAATCAAGTTTTAAAAGATATTAATATAGATAGCAAAGAGAGTATTGAGAATGCAGCAAAAGTTCTGAGCGGAAGCCAAAATGCTAAAAAATCAAAAGAATATTCAGAGTTAAAACAAATTATTGGGGATATTAGACAATCTCAAAAGCTACAAGATTTATCACAATCGATAGAAAATTTAAAAGGCGCGCTTACTCCCCCAGGCATTGAAAGTGCGCAACAATTAAACTTTGATAATCGCATACTGTCTGCCATAAAGAATTCTTCCTATCGAGATGATCAAGAAAAATTAAAGAAACTTGTCGCCGAAATTGAAATGGAGGCAGGTATTGAATTATCTAAATCTGATGAAAAATACAAGCAGCAAATTATGCTTGAAAGATTGCAATCAAAATTCAGAACAAATCCAGCGACCATTGATCGGCCCACTGAAATCATTATTGAATTTATTCATAATGCTTCTCGTAAGGCATCGGCCACTCAGACAAAACTTTGGCATAGATGCTGTGATGCTTTGCTTGTGATAACTAGTCAGAATCGCTAAATTTAAAAGCATCCAACCAACGCATCGATTTGTATGCCCATAAAAATAAAATACCTTTAACGATATAATCTATTAGCAAAGTAGCGAAAATAAATTCAACCTTCGCATCGATTAAAAATAATATCAACGCCAACAATACTCGAATCAATATTAAGCAGGTAACTGTGATAACAAATGGTGTTCTGGTATCTCCCGCCCCCCTCAGCGCTCCACCAATTGAAAACTCTATAGCCATGAGCGGTTGCATTGAACCAAGTAAATATATAAAGAGCACCGTCAATCTTATAACCTCTTGATCATCAACCATTAAGGCAGACAATTCTTGAGCAAAAGTAACTATTACCAAGCCAAAGACTGTCATGGAGACTATAGATAAACGCATTGAACCCCATCCAGATCTCACAGCTTGTTTTCTATCATTCGCTCCCAGATGCTGACCAACCAAGGTTGCTCCTGCAATTGAGAAACCAAAACCAATAACAAAAGCAAAAGATAAGAGTTGAACACCTATTCCATAAGCTGCGTAGGCTTTAGTTCCATAAGTTGCAATAAGAATCAAGAAAGCTGTGATCCCTATTTGAAATACTATTTGCTCAAGAGCCGCTGGATAGCCTACATCAATAATTTTGGATATTTTTTCTTTGTTAATAGTATTTAAATTGGATGATTTAATTTTGAATACGTTTGAATACCAAAGCGTAAACAACACTAAAAAACCGAATAGAAATGATAGGCCGTTTCCAATTGCAGCACCCAACACCCCATAAGCCTCGAAACCAAAGTGACCATTGACCAATATGTACATAACAGATATAGCAACCCCATTCATAACGACAGCAACCGCAAGTGGCGTTCTAACATCTCCGACAGCTCTAAGCGCAGTAATCAACCCTATCCCAGCACCAAAAAATGGAAAAAAAGGCGATAAATACCTTAGATATACTACCGAAAGTTCATGCGCTCTATCTTCTAATAAAAAGATACTGACTATTTCGTCAGTAAAAAGCCATAATAGAATCCCTGAAATAGTTGAAATAAGTATCACTAGTTGAAGCGTTGAAGTTAGGTATTGAGCAGCGTTATCATATTTTTTTGCGCCCCAATTTCTAGATATCAATGCCGTTGTTCCAGCTAATATACCTGTCAAAATTGCCTGAAGTATAAAGTTTACTCTTTGCCCTGTAACAGTTGCGGCAATAGCATCCGGACCTAGACTACCTACAATTTTTATGGCAAAAATAGATGAAGTTGCATATAGCAAATTGGTAATGATTGAGGGCCAAGCTAAATACCAAACACCCAATGATCCTTTTGGAATACTGGATTCCGCTGGAATAACCTGCATTTAATTTAATTCTCTATGGATTTAATGTAAAAGATTCCAAATAAGAGGGTTAGAATTGATCCCTTTAAAATACCATCTTTTGATTCTGCGATTGTCTTTTTGAAATAAGCAATTTCAATTACGTGAGCGATCAATAATACCCAAAATAAAATTTGACCCACTATTCCAATAGCTCCTGGAAGTGGCTCTAATACGTTAAGGATTCCAAAAGCCCAAATAAGGAGGGTAATAATTTCTGACAATACCATAAATATGATTATAGGATTAGTCGGTTATTTTGCCTAGTTCACGAAGCGTAACTTCATGCTGCTTTTTATCTATGGTATAGAAAGAAAAAATTACAAAAGGAATAAGGAGTAATAAACTGACCAATGGTCCTTGTATGAGTGCTAAATTAGTAACAGCCTCCGACGATGGAACCACTCCAGCTCCTCTTGGAAAGTTAATGATTTGGAGTGCTAATCCAGAAATGAATATTCCCAAACCGCTATTTAACTTGCCAATTAATGAACTAGAAGCAAACATCAGGCCTCTTTGATTTTTACCTGTTAAGGCATGCACTTCGTCGCTTATATCCCCAAGCATGGATTCACGAATAATGGCTGAAGCTGCCAAAGGTGCGTTTGCTAGGAATACAAATGGAGTTAAAGCAAAAAATAAATCCCAAGATCCTTTTTCTGGCAACCAATCTAGGAAATAGAAAGTTACTGGCATGGCGTGAACCAATCCTGCCAAAGCAATTGACCAGAGCAAAATCGATCGTTTTTCAAAATAAAGTCCCAACTTAGGTACCAGCAAAAATGCAAAGAAAGTTGCTATAAAGTACACAAACAAGAAACTTGTCATCATTTGAGATTTAAATTCCCAAACATAAGTATTCATGTATAACTGCAATGAACTACCCATACCCCAACCACTTGCGATAAAGAGATAACCAAAGAAAAAAACTCTAAAGGACTGATTTGTTACAGCTTTTTTAGTGGAGCTAAGTATTTCGGACAACGAGAAACTTAATGCCTTAGAAACTGAGAGGTTTGCATACTTTAGTGTTCCAAAAAAGGAGATCATGATTGTGAGAGCCATCATTAGCGCTCCAACAATAGCGAGGTCGTCCCATGGTTCAGGATTTCTTGTTCCAGGCATATAGTCAGGAGTATCTCGGAGAAATAAACCATAGGCTAAGAGAGCATTGGTTAAGCCTCCAATCCATGTGAATTGCTCTCTATAAGCAAAAATAGAGGTTCGTTCAGTATAAGAGGAAGAAATCTCTGCTCCAAAAGCCCTGTGAGGGACTTCAAACATCGTCATTCCAAGACGAGTAAGTATGGTAAATGACAATATCCAAACGAACAGTTCTGTTTGCGTCCAATCAGTTACAGTGTTGACTGAAAACAATAAGTAGAAAGAAAAGCATGCTGGTAAAATGGCTAACAAAAAAAACGGATGTCTTTTTCCGTACCTCGTACTAGTCCTATCTGAAATTAAACCCATTAATGGGTCTGTGAATGCATCAACTATTAATGCAATTAAAATTGCTAAACTTGCTAATGCAGGAGCAAGCCCCACCACGTTTGCATAAAAGAACAATAACAGATAAGTAAATGCATCGGTTTTTACACCATTTGCAAAGGCACCAATGCCATAGGCTAATTTTAATTTGATATTGATTATCACGTTGCTAGGATGCCCGCAAACGCGCAAGTACATTATTTTCTATGGCTTGCCAAAACAATGTAATATCAAATGAGTGCAGATCACCGTTTCTGGTAAATTTAACTAAGTGATCAACAAGCTGTCCTTTCATTTCAAGCAGGGATGTATCAGATACTCTTGCGGAGTATTCTTGTAAACGGGTGTAACGTAAACCTAATTTTGGATAAGCATTTTTGGTTGCATAAAAATTTGTCAGTGTTGGAGATGTTGAAGTTAGCTGAACCGCATTATCTGAACTATTGTGATACCATTCCTGATTAACATCCCAAGACAATGGATTAGTACAGATCAATGGTTGTTCCATGGGCTCTCTGATCCAACCATCAGGTATCCAATACATATTATGTGCTCGCACTCTTCTAAATCCCTCTATGCCTGAACACCATGAAATAATCTCTTGTTGCCCATCAACCGAGTTGGAGATCTTTAATCCAGGGAACAGATCATCAAAATGTTTTGTCGGTACGATGTAACCTATTAAATATGCCGCGATTAAATTGGATTGAATATTATTTTTACAGATTTGATTGTAAATTAGTCGTTGGGCGTGCAAAGAACCCTGGCTGTGTGAAGCAATGATAAATTTCTTTCCCTTGTTTAAGTTGTCTAAATAATAAATGAATGCTCTTTCAATGTCTGAATATGCTAGATCTTGTGCCTGCTTTGGGCATTCTGATAGATCAAAAAAGGAATAATAAGTAGCTTGCCTGTACTCTGGTGCATAAAAATTAGTGTATTTTGAGAAAGCCGATCCTTGGGTTGCTAAATGGGTGGATGAACGCTCTGCCCAAGCACTATCTCGATCTAAGCTCGCATTCCATTCCTTACCAAAGTAACCAGTTGGATGAATATAAAATACATCTACATCGTATTTTTCATCAGAGGTATTTTGATAAGGACTTAAATTATGAAAGGAATTTTCATTGGGTAAAGCCAACCAAGAGCTTTTATCTGAATAGTTAGGGGAATCTGGTAGAGATTCCTTATTAAATTTATTAGATGGTTTTATGGTTTCAAGGAATTCTTGAAAGTCATTGGTTACTTCCATTGCATTAATTTGTTAACTGCTTTAGCAGTTGCAATAAGTTTATCATCTTGGAAAAGCTCGCTTTCTGTGTAGGCAATAGTTTTCCCCATTTGCTTAATTTTACCTTTTGCATAAAGTTTTCCAGGGCGGCCTGCTTTCAAAAAATTTACGCTGATGTTGAGGGTTGCGCAATTTACTGCACCCTCGGCTTTGCTGGCGACTGCATGCCCCATTGAAGTATCCAACATTGCGGTAATAAAACCGCCCTGTATGATTGTGCCGCCAGTATGCGCATATTCTTTTGGTACATCGAAATGCATTGTGGCTTCTTCTAATATTTCATCGTAATCAAATCCATCGCAACCTAATAATTTTAAGAAAGAAGGAGGTTCATAGAACCAATTTTTTTGGGACATGTTTACTTAATGATTTCAGATTTTAGTAGCTTGCTTGCATCTTTTATACCGCCTGCATTCGTAAGATTTGTAAAACCTGCGTTGGATAAAATTGTTCGCGCAGCTTCGGCCCTTCTCCCTGCACCACAATAAAGGTAAATTTCTGAGTCTTTGTGCTCGGATAATGATTCTAATTTAGATTGGATTTCACCAAGAGGAATATGGATTGCAGAGGCTAAGTGACCATTGCTCCATTCTTGATCTGTTCGAACATCAATAATCAAAACCTTATCGCTGGCTACAGAAAATAATGGAACGATTAAAGCTAGTGCCAAAATTAATTTTAATACTTTAAACATAAATTAATCCCCTAATAGTAAAAAATATAAATTAAGTATACCTAAGTTAGGGTAAGAAGGATTAGGTATTAGGTTGAAAAGTGGCGGAGAGACAGGGATTTGAACCCTGGAAACCCGCGAAGGTTTGCTGGTTTTCAAGACCAGTGCATTCAACCGCTCTGCCATCTCTCCGATTTATTAAGTAGGCTATTTTAGTATGTTTTTAAACTTCGTCAAATGAGACATTTTTGTTGCAAGCTTATAAAATTAAGAGGTGGGAACAGGATTTGGTATTTTATTGCTTGTAACTTTAATTACTTTATTTATAAATTTTAAAAGCAATAGATGCCCTAATTGTAATAAATGGTATTTCAAAGGATTTTCTAGATCTGATGAAGATATAGAAGAAGATTTAGTTAAAGTTTTTTGCCCAAGGTGCAATCACAAATGGTTAATAAAATACACTAAATCAGAATTTCAACCAAAAAATTAATCTATAAAGAAGGATTAATTAAATATTTCTTGCCTGTCTCTGTTTTGGCATAGACCATGATCTCTTCTAGAGAAAGTGCTTGGGATAAAGAAATTTCTTTGGTGTAAGTGCTCTTAAAAGTTGTCAAAATTTCACTTGCAACCCTTTGTCTTAATTCTATGTTTTTTTCCATGCCAGCATTTGCTAAGAAAGGAGTTAACAGCCACCCGCCAATACCCCAATACATTCCAAAAGATCGGTTGTTAGGAAAGGAAATACCGCTTTGGTTCAAGGCTCCATAAATATAAACTTGTTTATGTTGAGTCGATCCATAGGGACTGAATTCAGTCATATTGGCTCTTGCAGCAATTTCCATGCAGGACAAAATAATGCCTGATAGGTCGCCTCCACCAGTTGCATCAAAGGCCAAGGTAGCATTGGTAGCTTTGATTGCATCAACCAAAGACTCTTTAAAGTTAGCATCCGATGAATTGCAAACATATTTAGCGCCGAGAGAGGTTAGTAATTCAACGTGTTCTTGTTTACGAACAATATTGACCAATTGAACTCCATCTGCAATACAAATTTTTACAAGCATCTGGCCAAGGTTTGATGCTGCAGCCGTATGGATTAAAGCAGAGTGACCTTCGGATTTCATTGTCTCAACCATACCCAATGCAGTTAGTGGATTAACAAAACTAGAGGCACAATCACGTGGTCCAATGCCCTCACCCATCTCTATGCAGGACATGGCTGGCAGAACTCTATATTGCGCATACATACCTCCTCCTACAGCAGAGACAACCTTACCGACAAGATGTTGTGCATTAATACCTGCATCAACCACAACTCCAGCACCCTCATTGCCAATAGGCATCGGTTTATCTATTCTTGGTTTCATCGCCCACATAACCGATTGAGGAACATCCATAATTAATTTAGTAGCATCTCCCTGACCTTCTACTCTAATAGTAGAGACATCTCCGGCACCAATGAGAGTTCCTAGATCAGAGGGGTTGATAGGTGTAGCTTGAACTTCAATAAGTACATCGTTATCGCCGGGAACAGGTACTTCAATATTGGTAAGTCCAATCTCTAGAGTGGCATTTTCTTTAATGGTTGATGTGAGTTGAAGCATTTATTTTCCTTAAGAAGTTATTTAAAAAATAGATCGTTTGCCATCAAAGACAAAACAACAAGCATAAAAATGATAACAAGTATCCATGAATATTTAAGTACGAACTTGCTAATAGCTTTAGATATACCCATCTTCTAATTTTATCTGTAAATCGGTATCATAATAACCTATTGTATGAATATTTATAGTAGACAATATTTTCATACTAGTAATTAGAAACATACTATGGATAAACTTAACCCAATATCTCGTCCTATTAAACTGATCGGTGGTAAATGGAAAATAACGATTTTACATAAACTCCACGAAAGTCCTTTAAGGTTTGGTGAGCTTAAAAAAGCTTTAAGTCCAATCACTCAACAAATGTTGACCAAACAACTTAGAGAATTAGAAAAAGATAAACTTATAAATAGGAAAGTTTATGATCTTATTCCGCCCAAAGTTGAATACTCTCTGACGAAGTATGGGTGGACATTTGAGCCTGTGCTCAAGGCTTTATGTGATTGGGATACTAAGAATAAAGCTTAAAAATGTCCTCGTCTAATAAGTACGATTTGATAAGCAATCAGACCAACAAAGCATGCCAATAAAAAAATATATGACTGCAAAATAATTGGGTCCGTTAAAGACTCAGCAATTGGATCATCAATTGGAAGCCTTCTTAGGGTATCAGCTATTGCTGGGAATAAATGAAATAGGAAGGTTGAACTAAAGCTAAGGGTGAATATATGCGCAGTATATTTTCCCGCTAGATCAAAAGTTTCTGTCATCCAGCCAACAAATAGCGCACCCAAGGCAAAGATCGCCAGAATATGCGCAATTCCAAAACCACCTTGATTATAAATATTGAGAGCAGTGATTGCTGTGAAGAAAGTAAGCCAAAAATAGGTTAAGGATATTTTTCGATTAATGGTGAAGTACTTATTCTTTATAATTTCATACAATCCAACTGCAATCGATGAGAT